>Ga0209930_1002133_pt1 | contig 25060 bp, 18 predicted proteins | sample ThiBiot_500_biof_2_FD_183948 | JGI IMG/M metagenome (GOLD analysis project Ga0209930, IMG submission 183948) | Wastewater bioreactor microbial communities from Cape Town, South Africa - Thiocy_cont_500_biof (SPAdes) | ecosystem: Engineered > Bioreactor > Thiocyanate-remediating >... | reverse complement strand
CATTATATAAAGAATTGAAAGATATTCTAATGAATCCGATAGTAAGTGGAGGAGCATCTGCATCTGCAACCAATGATGAGCCAATGACTCCAGCACAAGCATCAAAATTTCACGAATTAAGCATTGAACAATTTCATGATTTTATTGTTTCAATGCTCGATGAATGTAGAAGCTCGCAACAACAAAATGACAAACACACACAATCTTCTCCTAGACACACTTTACTCGCATCCAAATAGAATAGTCCCACTTCAATATCGATGAGAAACATTCACAACCTTTTTTTTCTCTATTATCAATAAAAAAACACGCATGACTGATTTTGTTTACATAAACGAACGCCTATACTTAAATATTTTCTTTTTGCATTCGTAATCACTTGAATCGAATACAATGACTGACACGAATAGTTTAGTTGATCCAACAACGGGACAAAAATATCCAGTTGGTGGTTGTATTGTTAGCGATAAACCATCAGATGCACCAAAATATGGAGCTATGCGTAAAGTTGCAAGTAGTGCATTACCTCCAGCAGTTGATTTAAGACAATTTATGACACCGATCGAACAACAGCAAAGTTCAAATTCTTGGTTAAATTTCGACTGATTTTCATTCTAAGAAACAATTTTTTATTATTATTAACTTTTAGTGTTGGAAATGCATTAGCTGGCGCCTACGAATTTCTCATCATGAAAAACAGTCGAAAACATGTCGATGTCAGTCGTCTGTTTATCTACTACAATAGTCGTTTAATCGATGGAATGCAACCTCATGCTATGCGAGATGGAGGTACACAAATAAATAGTGCAGTTAAAGGTTTAGCACATTATGGTTGTTGTAAAGAAAACATATTTCCATTTAATCTGTCGTATATTAATAGTCAACCTCCTTCACATTGTTATGATGAAGCGAAAAACTATCGAATTACTCAATCGATGAGTATTGATGTGAATTTAGATGAAATGAAAGCTTGTTTAGCTGAAGGATATCCATTCGTATTTGGTCTTGAGTTATTTCAATCATTTATGAATGCTGGATCGAATCATGGACGTGTTCAAACTCCTCATCCATACGAACAACAAGCTGCACAACATGGTTGGCATGCGATGTTAGCTGTTGGCTATAATGATCCGTCGAAATGTTTTATTGTTCGAAATTCTTGGGGACCAAATTGGGTATGATATTCTCTTGAAAAGTCGAATTTAAAAATAAAATCTAATGATTTTACTAGGGCGATCAAGGATATTGTTATATTCCTTATGATTATATGACAAATCGGCAACGATGTCGTGATCTTCATGCAATAAAAGTAGTGACAAGTTCACAACAAGTTGACAGACAGCAACATTTATTCGATAATCGATATGTTTGGAATGATCAAAATCGACATAACAATATTATTCCACATAATTATCCTCACCAATATTTTCCACCGGAATTCTTTTGGCAATACAATGATTTATTTAATTATTATCAACAATTGTATCACAATGGGCAGGTAGTGCCGTTTGTTTGGACGATGGGTTCATCGGAAGATTCAAATAAAAAATTCATCCTTTGGATTGACACAAAGGATGGAGGCAATGATTTGATAGCAACGAAACTGTCGTCGGAAAAGTCAATTGAAATCGAATTTTGTGAAACAATGCAAAAGGCCGAAGATTATCTTTTAGAAAATAAGGACTCGCTTGAAGCTCGAGAAAGTTATCAAATTATATCACGAGGTTTCTACAAAGATGAAAACAAAAATCCGTTGAATTTACTGGATTTTCTATCGGCAAAACGAATGCATAAGGCTCAAGTATTCGTGTTTACTCAAGATCGAGAAGGCGTAGAACAGCATTTAGAAAAACAGGCACCATCATTTCATATTAGTGATTGGAAAGAAAAATTAATCATTTGCGAAGATCCAGATGAATTGATCGGAAAACTTTAATAACCTTTTTTTATTGAAATAATAAAATTAGACACAAACTCGTTTTATATGATACATAAAAACGAAGGTTATATATCGGTTTTTTTCTCGAATGTGTGCATTCGACCGCATCATTGATTTTGTTTATGTATATTTCTTTTTTCGATACTCATATTTACGATAATTCACTTAAATGGCGAGTGTTAATAGTTTGGTCGATCCAGTAACAGGACGAAAATATCCAGTTGGTGGTTGTATAATCAGTGATAAACCTTCTGATGCACCAAAATATGGAGCGATGCGAACTCTTAAGAATAGCCAACTACCTCCGGCAGTTGATTTACGACAATTTACGACACCGATCGAAGATCAACAAAGTTCAAATTCTTGGTTAAATTTCGATTGATTTTCATTCTAAGAAACAATTTTTTTATTATTATTAACTTTTAGTGTTGGAAATGCATTAGCTGGTGCCTATGAATTCCTCATCATGAGAAACAGTCGAAAACATGTCGATGTCAGTCGTCTGTTTATCTATTACAATAGTCGTTTAATCGATGGAATGCAACCTCATGCTATGCGAGATGGAGGTACACAAATAAATAGTGCAGTTAAAGGTTTAGCACATTATGGTTGTTGTAAAGAAAACATATTTCCATTTAATATGTCGTATATTAATAGTCAGCCACCTAAACAATGTTATAATAAAGCGAAAAACTTTCGAATTGCTCAATCAATGAGTATTGATGTGAATTTAGATGAAATGAAAGCTTGTTTAGCTGATGGATATCCATTTGTATTTGGCCTTGAATTGTGTCAATCATTTATGAATGCTGGATCGAATTATGGACGTGTTCAAACACCTAGTCCATACGAACAACAAGCTGCACAACACGGTTGGCATGCGATGTTAGCTGTTGGCTATAGTGATCCGTCGAAATGTTTTATTGTTCGAAATTCTTGGGGACCGAATTGGGTATGATATTCTCTTGAAAAGTCGAATTTAAAAATAAAATCTAATTATTTACAAGGGCGATAAAGGAAATTGTTATATTCCCTATGATTATATGACAAATCGGCAACGATGTCGTGATCTTCATGCAATAAAAGTAGTTACACAAGAACCTCCTCGTGGTATAGACGGAAATGTCAATAATCAATATGTTTGGAATATACATACAAACGTTGATAATGCAATTCCGAAAAATTATCCTTATCAATATTTTCCACCGGAATTCTTTTGGCAATATCAGAATTTATTTAACTATTATAAACATTTGTATTACAATGGACAAGTAGTGCCATTTGTTTTTAAGAACGGTCCATCTCCATCGGAAAATGCGGCTAAACCAGAAAAAATAACCGATTCAAAGAAAAAAATCGTTCTTTGGATCGATACAAACCATGTAGGAAATAAGTTTATAGCAGATAAACTATCTTCTGATAAATCTATTCAAATTGAATTTCGTGATACGATGAAAAAAGCCGAAGAGTATCTCGAAACCAACAAACAGCTTCTTCAATCATTACCAAGTTTTCAAATTATATCACGAGGTTTCTACAAGGATGAAAACAAAAATCCATTAGATTTATGGGAATTTATATTATCGAAACGATTTCATAATGCTGTAATATTTGTATACACTCAAGATAAAAAAGGCGTTGAATGGCATTTAGAAAAGCAAGCTTCCACATTGCATATTAGTGATTGGAGGAAGAATATAACTGTTTGTGAAGATGGGAGCGATTTAATACAGAAAATGACTCGTAACTGAGAGGTGGGAAATATTGTTTTTCGTTTTGTTTACACGATAATACGCATCGGTGATTTTTTTTCTATATAAAATCCAACATAATAAACATTTGTTTTGTGTATATTCGTATTCATTGGAGTCGACTAAAATGTCCCGTAATAGTTATATTTTGAGTTCAAAACAAGGTCGAAGATATCAACTCGGTGGTTGTATAATAAGTGATAAACCATCCGATGCATCGAAATACGGAGCTGTACGAACTGTTGCTTCTAAAGATTTACCTCCAGTAGTTGATTTAAGAGCATTAATGACACCAGTCGAAGAACAACTCGAGACATTAGCTTGGTATAAGATTCGATTTGATTTTATTCTAAGAAAAAAAAAATTGTTTTGCCATTATTTTAGCGTTCCAAATGCATTAGCTGGTGCATATGAGTTTTTAATAATGAAAGACACGAGAAAACATATTGATGTTAGTCGTTTATTTATTTATTATAATGCTCGTAGAATTGGTGGATTGCAAGATTATAATATGCAAGATACAGGAACTCAAATAAAAAATGGAATTGAAAGTTTAGTCGTGTTCGGTTGTTGTAAAGAAAGTCTACTTCCGTATAAAATCGAACTGATTAATCAAGTACCATCGAAAGAGTGTTATGAAGACGCAAAACATTATCGAATAGCTTCATCAATGAGTATTGACGTGAAGTTAGACGAAATGAAGGCTTGTTTAGCTGAAGGATTTCCATTTATATTCGGTCTTGAATTATTTCAATCGTTTGAGAATGCTGAAACGAATGGAGGACATGTGCCGATGCCTGAGAATAACGAACAAGAAGCTGCTTCACATCGTTTTCATGCGATGCTAGCTGTTGGCTATATTGAACCATGGAAATGTTTTATTGTTCGAAACTCTTGGGGACCAGATTGGGTATGAATAATTTGTGAAAAATCTATTTAAGAATTTTTGTTCGTAGGGTGATAAAGGATATTGTTATATTCCGTATGATTACATGACAAATACGAAACAATGTCAAGATCTTCATGCTATAAAAACAGTTACACGTGCACCTGCTCGTGACTCTCAGCCACATTTTGATTCTGATTTATTGTGGAAATGGAATAATATGTTTGATTTTGCGAATAAATTTCAGCAAAATGGTCCCGAAGTAGCATCGGTTTGGAAAAAGATTATTGCACAGGATTCATGGGAAAAACTTATTCTTTGGATTGATACAAATCATGATGGAAATAATTTCATTGCTGGAAAATTATCGTCGGATCCATCCGTTCAAATCGAATTTTGTGAAACAATGAAAAAAGCAGAAGATTTTCTTTCAAAAAACAAAAATTCCCTTCGATCATTGCCGAAATTTCAAATTATATCGCGAGGTTTCTACAAAGATGAAAAGAAGAATCCATTGGATGTGTTAGCATTTTTAATAACAAAACGAATTTATAATGTTCAAGTATTCGTATTTACTCAAGATAAAGAAGGCGTCGAATATCATTTAGAAAAACAAGCATCCACTGTTCATATTAACGATTGGAAAGAACGATTAATCATTTGCGAAGATCCAAATGAATTAATGGAAAAAATCAAACAATCATTTCATAAGCAAAACTAAACTCTGTGTTTTTTTTCCATGACGTAAACAATAAATTTTTATCCCTATTGAAGGCCATATTTTGTTTTCGTCTAATGACGCCTAAGGAAAAAATCCAAATAGGCGCACGTATGTGGTAGAACGCATGACTGGCTGTATCTATATAAACAAAAAAGTAAATCATAGTCGATATATTCTTTTTAACGAAATGTCCGATAGAAAATATCTTGTTGATCCAAAAACTAAACGAAAATATCCAATTGGCGGTTGTTTAATTAGTGGTAAACCATCAGATGGACCGAAATTTGGAGCCATACGAGTTCTTGGTGCGAAAGATTTACCTCCTGGAGTTGATTTAAGAGCATTGATGACACCAATCGAACAACAATTGGACACTTATGCTTGGTAAGATTTTGTTTCGATTTTCACAACAACAATACTTTCGTTTATAGTACCGGAAATGCATTAGCTGGTGCCTATGAGTTTCTCATCATGAAAAACAGTAAAAAACATGTCGATGTCAGTCGTCTGTTTATCTATTACAACAGTCGTTTAATCGATGGCCTCAAAGATTATAATATGCAAGACAGAGGAAGTTACATCTCTAGTGGAATTAAAGCTTTGGCATTATATGGTTGTTGTAAAGAAGATATTTTCCCTTATAGAACAGACTTGATTAATCGACGTCCACCCAAAGAATGCTATGATCAAGCGAAGAACTATCGAATTGCTCAGTCGATGAGTGTTGAAGTGACTTTAGATGAAATGAAAGCTTGTTTAGCTCAAGGATATCCATTCGCATTTGGCCTTGAATTGTGCCAATCATTTATGGACGCTGGATCGAATTATGGACGTGTTCGAACACCTAGTCCATACGAACAACAAGCTGCACAACATGGTTGGCATGCGATGTTAGCTGTTGGCTATAGTGATCCGTCAGGGTGTTTTATTGTTCGAAATTCTTGGGGAGCAGATTGGGTATGATTATCTTGAAAGGTCAAATATAAAAATATTTTTGACTTTTTTTTGCTAGGGTGAAGATGGATATTGTTATATTCCTTATGAGTATATGGCAAATCCAAAACGTTGCCAAGATTTACATAGTATAAGAGCAGTTACGGGTGAATCTCACTCTGAGCCCGATAGAAAGATTAACAATCCATTTGATTGGAATTCTGAGAAAAAAAATGTTGATAATGTTCCACCGGATTACCCTTATCCAGATTTTCATTATAAATACTTTTGGCAATATCATAATGTGTTTAATTATTTTAATGCACTCTTTCACAATGGACATGTTATACCGTTTGTTTGGGGGATGATGGGTGAAGGAGAACAACCGAATTCATCGAGCAAACTTGTTGTTTATATTGATCAAAAACATGAGGGAATGATTTGGGTGAAAAAAGAAATTCTATCTTACGATAAATCCATCCGATTTGAATCGTGTGAGACAATGAAAAAAGCAGAAGATTTTCTTTCCAAAAACAAGAATTCATTTCGATCTCTATCTCATTTTCAAATTATAACCAGAGGCTTCTACAAGGATGAAAACAAGAATGCATTAAATTTGTTAGATTTTTTAATCACAAACCGAATTACTAATGCTCAAGTATTCGTATATACTCAGCATATACAAGGTGTGGAACAATATTTCGAAAACCAAGCGGCATCATTTCATTTGCCTGATTGGAGACGAAAATTAATTATCGTCGATGATGCGGAAGAATTAGTTGAAAATATGAAAAAATTGTTTGAAAAAAAATAAAATAAATGCAACATAATACGATGTTTTTCTCTTATAATTTCTAACGAGCACAGAACACACGTGGAGTCGTTTTTTTTTTCTATATAAGCAAACGTTTTTTTTTGCCTTGTCATCATTACAAAAATAGTGATGACAGCTCAAACCAAACTGATTATTATAACAACGGATGAAAATCTCATTCAACAATTTGTAACCAGCAAAAATGAAAAAACACAAATTATCGATTTGCCCGTTGTTGTTCGTAGAATTCACTTGTCTTTTGTTTTTATCACTAATTGATTTTTTTTTGTTTTATGTAAAGAATTCAACTAAACAACGACGAAAATCAAGCAATATGATTTGTGCGATCTGTGGTGATAAAGCTATTGGATATAATTATGATGCATTGACATGTGGTTCATGTCGAGCTTTCTTTCGTCGAAATGCATTTAAAGATCTCAGTAGTCTTCGATGTCTATCACGTCAAGGTCAATGTCAATCATTTGCACATGATACACGTCGAAAATGTCCGAAATGTCGATTAGAACGATGCTTTACTGTTGGCATGAGAAAAGACTTTATGACACAAGAACTACCAATCGCATTGAATGAAATCGTTGTCAATGGAAATTGGTCAATTGCTGAAAATATTCGATCGATATTTGTCGCAACATTTCAACGTAATCAATCAAAACAATCGACTTATTTCGATTGTTCAGATAATATATCAATTCTCATCAATTGGTCGTATATTGTTCATGAAAGTGCACTTCGTTTCGTAGATTTCTTTCGTAAAATCATTGAATTCGAAGAATTAAATAGCAATGATCGTTTTATTTTAATTAAATATAATCTATTTCCAATTTATCCGATATTAAAAGGTTTTTATTATGATTATAATCAAAATGGTTTCGATACATCGTTGAATCAAGACGAATGTGCAAAACGGCATCGATTTTTTTCGATTTGTTTCGGTTCCGAAGATAATCTTCAAGCGTTCATTGATGTTGTACGTTTATTCGTTGAAATCACTGAACAAGATTCAACAATCATATCACTATGTCTTGTGATTTTCACGTTCTATCAAGGTCTATCCATGAATGACAATGAACCAATATTAAACGACACACTCAAAGTTAATCGAGCTCAATCGTATTATGTAAATATACTTTGGAATTATATGATCAATAAATGGGGTGAAATCGAAAGTCAAAAACGTTTTAGTCAACTAATTTTAGTTCTATTTCGAACACAAACAACATCGAAAAGATTACAAGAATTCTTCTGCAATCAAATTCGAACATCAAATACGATAGATAAAATTGCACCATTGATGCAAACCGTTCTACAGATTTCGTAATAAAAAAAACTATTTTGTTTTTGTACACTATAATTTCAATACAAAGGTGCTCGTTTTTCAACGAGATATTTTGCAAATATGAGTACTAATGCTAGAAAACAGACGCCAGCAAAGATGATAAACAAACCACCGAGTCCTTCCATACCGATCGATGTAAATCCATCGGCTGAATCCGAAACTGTCTTCGTTTGAAACCATTTTCTTTTTAAATCATCTAGAACACCGGATTCTCTCAATGCTAATATATGAACATCTAAATCTTGCGCATACAACCAATTCTTAGGTGTAAGTATGCCGTATGAACTCTTATCATAGCATTCACCAACTAAAGTTAAATTGAAATAAACATTATTGACCATATATTCAGCAACACCAATATCAAGAAGGGCAACATCGATTTCATTGTTTAATAAAAAACCGTATGTTACTTGTCGAGATCTCAATGGATAATAATCTCGAATACCTGCTGAAATTTCACGTAAATAAAAATCTTCGATCGCTGTATCGACACGTATGCCAATACGATCGTGTCGAATAAGTCCACGTTTGATATCATCAATACCCGAAATAATATGTTTCGGTTTTAATCTCGTTAATTCAGATGCTAAATTAGCTGTATAAGCTTGTACTAAAATAATACATAGAACATGTAAACCAATAGTTATTAAACGACCAGCTGTTGTTCGAATACGAAAATCAACACCGGCACCCAAAAAATGACCGAATACATACCATACGCTTTTTGCACAGACAACTTTTCGTGATTCACGTCGAAGTATTTCGTTATTACTTCGTTCGACTAAACATAATAGACAACTAGCGAAATAAATCGTAAATAAAATTGATATCCAAAGATCACGTGAAAATGGTTTAACAAATAGAAATAAATCAAAACGAACTGCATCTGTTTTTCTTGTTATTATACGTAAACAATTGTCAAATATTGGATTAGAAAAACTAACTATTTCTCGTCGTCCTTTTGTTATTGTTACATCACCAATAATTATATCATAATGACCGTTTTCAATTAATTCTACTAAGGAACCATAGCTCTGATTTTTATCCATTGTAATCGTTTGAATTATTGGAATGAATTTCATTCGTTCTCGTAAACGTTCAATTACTTCCGGCATATAACCGATTAAAGTTTCAGTTTGAACAGATGTATAAGGAAATGATTCAACGATTCCAATTCGTAATTTAACACCTTCCAATTTCGCAATACCATTCGGAGGTTTGAACGAACCACCTGGCCAAACGATAACATTGCCACCGGAATATTCTTGCCAACCGTATTGATTCGAATAGTTCAATACAGGTACGAATTGCAAGCCATTCGATGTTAGTCGACAATTTTGTGCGAAATAATAATTACCATGAATTCGGTCGGTTGTATTAGGAACAAATTCAATCGAGCCTGATACACCGAGAAATTTCATTCGATCGATTATATTGAAAAATAGATTCGAATGTACAAAATCAGAATCGAAACACGATGAAGACGATTTGATAAACGATATGCATGATGACGAATTCTTTGAAAGATTTGAACAAAGTTGTTGTAAACTTTGAATCAGTGTCCAAGTGGCATCGAATGCAAACAATGCATAATTATCAACTTTATCATGACCAGGAAATGTATTTGGTTCATATTGTTGCCAAATGGCATAGGCTGCATTTAATAATGTTGTGTTTGTAGGTGCATGAACAACATTGGCTATTGTAGGTTCGATAGTAAGCATCCCGATGAGTTTTTCTTGTGATGTTTTATTAAAAGAATCGAGTGGAATAGCTGAACTTAGTATCCACATGAAACTAGGACCGATTACATCAGAATCAATTGCACTTTGAATAACTAAAGATGCATATGGAACGTCAACCCAAACGAGTACGATTCGTGTTGAACTTCGAACTAGAATATGTTGTAAGTTATCTCGCATTTTCTGTGTTCCAATATCGAATATCACTGTATTTTGAACGACTAAATCCGTATTCATAAAAGCTTCAGTTATAGCTTTGAGACCACCGAGTCCATAAGCATCATTTTGATAAATAAAAACGCATGATGACCAATTATATCGAAGAAATAATTGTACAATAGCTAATGCAGCAGCATTATCCGAAGGAACTGTACGATGAAACGCGGGATAGCTCGTTTGATCGGATAAATTCGGATCAGTGGCAGCGTACGATACAACAGGTATCCCCACTCGATTCCCAAAATCAGCAATAACAGGAGTTTCTCGAGATAATGCTGGACCAACAATACCAATTGTATTCATAGGATTCGATATGGCATGACATGTCTCACTGAGAGCATTGATGGCTATGCCATTTGTATGTGCAATTCGCCATTGTAGAAAATGTCCATCAAATTTTAGTTCGTATTGTTGTGCAAGTAAAATAGCTGATTTAAACATTGCTCGACAATGAATAATGAAATCTTCTTCATTAGATGCATTAGGTTCGCCTATAAATAGACCTAATATTTGTATTGACGATGAATTTGATATTGGCCACGACGATCTAACGAATCGGATATTAAATTGGCCAAAAATCAAAATTAAAAACAACCAACGTACGCTCATTTGTGTTTTTGCTCTCTCTTTCACCTGACGTATCTAATATAGGGTCGATATTTGGTTTTTTCCTAGATATATCGTTTTGTCAAAATGCTACACTTGATTGATTTTGTTTTTTAACGATGACTCATGTCGGTAAATAAATTATCGAGAAAAGCTTCTACTTCCTATGTAAACACCAAACGCGCTCTCAATTAAAATGTCATATGGATGGATATGTATAACTCATGATACGACTTGTACATCAATTAGGGTGAAATTGTGCTGATCATTTCTAATAGTATTTACAGTGCTTGAACGTATTCCACTTTGTACTTCTTTCGATGTTCTATTTGATTGTGGGAGGAAATATGTAGTTATTTCTTGTTTTTAATGAAATACAAATTAGCCTAAATTTTAAATATACGTAATCTCGATTTTCGTTCAATGAAAATTTGATGAACACAAACTTTCAAGAATCGACTGAATTGAAACATGAGTTGTTCGATCGAAATATTTTCGTGCGTGATCATGAATAACTGTGGATATATTAAATATCACTCACTACAAAATATTTTTCAATCTTTGTGAATGTCACTTGATAAATATGTATATACTTAGTTAAAATAACGCGTTTACGTTAAAAAATATTTACATGGGGTTTCTGGTTTTTTACAAGCAACTACTGCAACTGATAATGATTAATTCTTATCAAAGAATGAGATATAAAAAGAGTTTTGCTCGGTGTCGTAAATAAAAACAAATGAAATGGGTTGTTGTACGTGTCGATTAGGAGAAAATAGATCGTTATTATCGCAAAATAAGAATCATTCGAGTAAATGGAAGAATGTATCACTGGTAAATTGTTAGACAAAAAACTTAAACTGACTGCGCTTTCGTTGGTTTTAGGTTATGATGTTTATAGGATCGGTTGGAGCTGCATGTGGATTAGCACTGAGTATCATTATTGGACTTATTGAAATACCACATGATAGACTGCTTTTGGATACAAAAATTATGCTAATGCTTGGAACAATTATCTTGCATGTATGTCTACCAGCTGGAATAGTTTACTTCCTAGGAAAACTCTACAGGACTCGGTATGTAAATTGCGGTGCGTATTTTCAAAAATGTTTTTTTTTGCTGCTGAGGGTAGAATATGGGACAATAACTCTAAACAGGAATGTCTGCCTGATGATAATAGTTATGCCTTGTCAGAACATTCGAACGTGAATTGTCCAGATAGACAGACTGCTACCATCAATGTAAATTCATGTCGTCAGATTACTGGCCTTGTAGCTCCTATAGTGATCATTTTCCTAAGTGGTGGAGTTTTACCATTGATATTCGATAGTCAATTAACCTATGATCAACTTCATAATGAGACGATGAAAAACGAAACTAAATTATGGAGGGCACGTGCATGGTGTCGTGTACTTGCCTATGGTTTTGAATGTTTATTGATTCCGTATGCCATCGGTTGGCTTCTATACATTTATTATTCGATAAAGAAAAGATGTAATAGGATAACAAGAGCGATCTTGACAAATGAAAACCAATACTTTTATCGTGATTTGCAAAATTGGATGTGGAGCCTGCTTCCAGAAAAAGAAAGACCATCAGTTCAAAATGAATTTTCGAATGAAACACCTGTTGAAGTCACACTAGTTAAAATCGCGAATGTATTTGCTACTTTATATTTTGTGATATGCATTCTATTTAATTTCTCATACTTTTGGTTCGTTCGAACATGGGCTGACAAAATTATGAATGATTTCTTGGGCAAATTTATTGGTCAACTTATTTCGTATACATGTCTCATGGTGTACATGTGGAGCACCAACATGGCTATTGACAAAATAAAAGAAACTGTTAATCGTAAGATTGTTCTTTCAGCTAAGGAAGTCGACACAACTACGGATGATATCAATAGAATTTTAGCTAGCGAAATTATTACGAATCATTTTAATCCATATGCAACAATTTTGGGTAAAAAATTATCATTTATTTCTGTTTTGTTGGCTCTTATATCAAGTGTAGTACCACAGATGATTGCATATGCTATAAAACGTCTTCAAATATTTTCACCATAAGATTGACAGTTGTTTCTTTTTTGTGATGAAAGAACAAAATAAATTAGTTTATGCTTCTACATGTCACGAGATAGACAGAACATGCGCTGACAAAATGGGAACTGTACTATTTATGTATGAGGTGAAGATGAAATCTTTTGAAAAAGAGGAAAATCATTCAGTGTTGTTGGAATAGTATAACGTTGTCCACCTTGATAAATCTGTTTAGTATAATAATGTTGCCACTTCAAATTTCCTTGATCAAATTTTGGTAAATAAACAGTACGTGATGTCGCCTGATATGTATAAATCGGTGCAACTAAATAATCAGTTCCAAACATAAATTGATCTTCAGCTTGATAACTTTCGCTATCATTATTAAAATCATAGAACATTGGCCGTAGAATAGGCGTACCATTTTGACTTGAAATATTCAAATGATATTCAACATAATCACGCAATGATTCACGTAATTTAATAATGTCAATGATTTGTTGGCTATGATTAAATAACCAAACTTCATTTGGACCACCCTCGAAGCCACATTCATTATTCGGTAAGTACGGATAACGTTTGCCATGTAAACGAAATATTGGACAAAATGCACCGAATTGAAACCATCTTAAAATCAGTTCTTGAAATTCTGTATCATTCATACCAACATAACGATATCCACCGATATCCGTTGTCCACCAATAAACTCCCGAAAGAGCAACATTTTGTGAAACTTTAATTTGTTTGAGTAGTTCATCCCATGATGAATTAATATCTCCACTCCAAACAGCTGCATTAATTAAATGACTGCCAATCCATGCTTGTCGACTTAACATAATGATTTCTTGTTCGTTTTCTTCACGTAATCCATCCCAAAACATTCGTTGATGTTCTCGAGTCCATACCATAGCGATTTCGTCGTCATGTCGGCCGTACCACCATTGTTGACCAGGACGAGTTCCTTCGGGTTCAGCAGCATCTAACCAAAACATTCTTATTCCATGAGCATAAAAATTCTTGTTCATTATATTCCATACGAATTGTCGTGTTGCTGGATTAAATTGATCGAGAACATAACGAGGTCGATTGGCCAAAATACTTCCATTGGCATTCAGCGTTAAGTAACCTTCGGCTACCATTGTAGCAAAATTTTCGGATTTATTTTCAATCTGAGGCCATATCGATATCATTAATTCCATCTGATATTCTTTTAATTGCTGCATCATTTGTGTTACATTAGGCCAACATCTAGTATTGAAATCAAAATTTCCGAAGGCAGTCCAATAGCCGGCATCGATGACTATGACACTCACAGGAATTTGTCGATCGTGATAGCCTTTAGCTACAGCTAAGAATTCATCTTGCGTTCGATAACGATTTTTACATTGCCAAAAGCCAGATGCAAAATGTGGCAGCGGATTTGGCCGTCCGACAGCATCGACAAAGTTTTTCATTAAAATCGGATAGAATGCAGATGCAAGTGTAGCATCTTGCGGTATTGTTGTTATCCAAAGATCAAGTTGATGTGTTGCATTGGCAGTCCACATGATTTTTGTATCGTTTTTAACATCGAACGAACCGTAACCTGGTTGATTCCAAATAAAACCAAAACCTGATGTATGAACATACCATGGAATTGTGACATCGCCATTTGTTGGTGCTGTCGATGAGAAAACAAATGGTAAATGAAAGTTATGATATGCGAGAGTCAAATTTGAACCATAATGATGTTCACCTAAACCGTACAAAGAACCATTCTGTGTATGATTATAATTCAATGATAGACTATAAAGAGTATAAAGAGGCGAATAGACTGAAATAGGATAGATATATGGCAAAAATTGAATAGATTCTGTTTGAATAAGAACGAGTCCATCGGATTGTCGTTGAATTGACCATGTTTGATTGTCATCATGAAGGATAAATTTAATATTTCCATTGATAAATGTATTTTCATTGAGTTGTTGACATGCGTTAAGATTTGAATTTGGTTTTTCGGGAAGTAAAGCTTGGTAATCAGGTGTTTGTAGAATCACATCTGGACTAAGACGTATTCGAATACTATCGAAACCCCATGATTCAACTTGTAATTGTTGTTGTACACCATTCGAATGAATATTTCGTGTGAATATGCATGGCGATGCGTCAATCTCAACAAAAATCGATACAAGAACAAACACGATGATTTGCAGTAACATTTTCTTTTCTGTATACTATGTAAAAACAACTATCTTATGATATAGCACAAGTACGAATTGATAAGAACAGAATAAAAATGTTGAGAGTGTTTTTTATCTATTAGTGGAATTTTCTTTGTATATTATTTTTTCTAATCATTTCAAAAACAAACAAAAAAGAACAATCTGATTTTATTTAAGAAACTACTAATTATAAGCAACCAAACGGATTCAAGACTAAATAAAAAAGAAGAAAAGCTCTAAAAACTATTTCTAATTATAATCAATGAAATAAAAGCTATTTAGTCTATTATATTAATTAATATTCTTTTGGTAGAATGTGTACAGTATAGTCACGTGCTTCACCATAACCACTACTGAAGCAAGGTTTGAGGCCGTTTTCACTTCTGACTAAAACAATACGCATTCGATGAGTTCCATCACGATAGTTTTGATTATCAAGTTGAGAAATACGTATATTCAAATCATTATCACGTCGGAAAGAGAAATTGTCGATTTGATAATTCTCAATTAATCGTTCTCCAATTTCATCAAAAAGTCCATCGTTATTGAAATCAATCCATGCACCGAGATAATAAATCGAATCACAATTGTCGGATTCAGTGCAATGGAATTGTATTCGAAGTGAATAAGTCGTTCCTTCGAATAGATCGACCATCAATCGACTTCGATCTTCATAATTATTAAATTCACGACATGATCTCATCTCGTCATTAATCATTGTATTTCGTTCACCAGATAATTTTAGTGAATAGATACCAGTATTACCTACTGAACAAACTAAATTTCCAGCAGAACAATATGGTCGACTGGAGAAATCTAACGAAACGAAAACGAATATAAAATGAACTTATAAATCATATAGCAAACCTGCTGATAGTTGAACAACATAATCAGGTTCTTGTTCAGATTCTTCTTCGATGTCAGACTGAGGTTGTATGGCATATTCACGTTCTACACAACCTTTTCGTGGAACAATATTGACCATATATTCTCTAACTATACTATCATGACTTCGACCACATTGTTTTTGATAGGTTTCACTTCGCATAAGTGTGAGACGCATTCGATGTAATCCCGTTTTGACATTACTTTCATCGATGGGTGGTATTAAAATTTGTAAATCAAATGTATTGTCTGGTGTTTCTTCGGGGATATATGTTCGACGGAAGACTCGATTTTCACCTCGATCAAAATTTCCATCGCCATTTAAATCGAGAAAAATATCGACATGATGTCCACGAGTACAATCACTGTCCGAGTATGATCGACAGTCTAATTCAACACGTATGAGATAAACAGCATCTCCGAAAAACGTAATTTCTTTCGTAACAGGATTTGTATAACTCGACGAATCGCGAATTTGCGTGCCAAGTTCACCACCAGCGAGAATCCATTTAATTTGTTCAACATTCGGAGCACAAACAAAGCTTCTTTCCGTGGCGACAAGAGGCGCAGGCTGAATGTAAACTGGAGGTTGAGGCCGAGGTTGAACTTCAACATGAACTGTTTCGATTTTTACCGGTTTAGGGATGATATTGACTTTGTATTCTCGTGTTTCGGCGTATTCATTTGAGCCACAATTCTTTCGAAATTCTTTACCAGGATAGACACGAACACGCATACGATGTAAACCACTGTGTACTTTTGTACCATCGATTGCAGGAATACTTATTTCAAATTGATATAATCCGTGAGATATTTCCGAATGAAGTAATGAACGAGGATGAATTCGATTTTCTAATTCGTCAAATCGCCCGTCGTTATTGAGATCGATTGATGTTTCAACAAAATAAAAACGATTACAACTAAATTCACCGTCATTTCGTTGATCACAAGACAATTGAAGACGTAAACGATTGACACTGTTGTCATGGAATGTAACAGCAGTCGATGGATGATAATAAGATCCGTCATCTCGAATTTCAGTATTATCTTGACCAGTGATAAAAGCCGAAAGAATTCTGATTGGAGTGAGAACACATGGTGGAGGAGGTGTTGGCGCAGGTTGAATGTAAGGTTGAGGTCGAGCTGGAACTTCAACACGAACTGTTTCGATTTGTACCGGTTTAGGGATGATATTGACTTTGTATTCTCGTGTTTCGGCATAGTCATTTGAGCCACAATTCTTTTGAAATTCTTCGCCAGGATAGACACGAACACGCATACGATGTAAACCATTGTGTACTTTTGTACCATCGATTGCAGGAATACTTATTTCAAATTGATATAATCCGTGAGATATTTCCGAATGAAGTAATGAACGAGGATGAATTCGATTTTCTAATTCGTCAAATCGTCCGTCGTTATTGAGATCGATTGATGTTTCAACTAAATAAACACGATTACAACTAAATTCATTGTCATTTTGTTGATCACAAGACAATTGGAGACGTAAACGATTGATACTATTGTCATGGAATGTAACAGCAGTCGAAGGATGATTATAAGATCCGTCATCTCGAATTTCAGTATTATCTTGACCAGCGATATAAACCGAATCAATTGTGATTGGAGTGATAACACATGGTGGAGGAGGTGTTGGTATAGGTAAACGTGGAGTAGGCATTACTATTATTTCCTTTGGTGGCTCTTCTTCTTCCTCTTTCACATCTTCAATATCAAGATTATCTGTGAACGTACAGAATTTGATATTCGTCTTTACAACTCGTTCATCATCGAAGTAAATATTAAACGCTTCATTAAGAAATTCAATGAGACTATTCTTCAGTTTTTCTCTCGATATGGATTTACAAGCGTAATTGTCATATTCACATTGGCCAATGAACGAAGCCAATAAATGTAATTGAAGAATATTACCGAGTAATGGATTTGGACAGATGAATCTTAATGAATATAGATTATATAGAAAAAGACTTGCGTCAAATAGAGAATATTTACCGACGATAATTTTTCGATAATCGATAATTCGTAAAATAAGCCTTGAGAATACGAACCTTGTTTGAGGATAGTTTTGCATTAATCTGAAATGAAAAGATGATGAATCAAAGATAAATATTTGCAATAGGAAATACTTGATCGGCAAGATTATCGAGATCCGTAATGATTTGAGATTGAGTTCTGTCTTTCCAAGTATAATCCGTACTGAATACAGCTCTGACTGTTATATCTTCAACATCTGTAAAAGTTGTCTTTCCGCCGATGACAGTGATATTTCCGGGGATGACAATGCCCTTTCGAAGACGTGGTACCATTTTATAGATAATAAATAATAGTAGTAATGCAAGAAGTAATAAGCCAAGGCAAATCATGCACGAAAGTAGAATACAAAATCGAGACCTATTGAAATAAATAAACAGTTAGAGAAAGAAATGATCTTTTATGTTTTTTGCTTACTTTGATTTTTTTGATTTTTTTTCCTTTTGAGACACCAAAGGAATTTCTTCCTCAGATTCTTTAGTAATCACTGCAGTCTGTTTGGGAATAACCACCTATAAAAAAAAGTATATTTCATTCAATACAGATTCAAAATCAAGAATTTATTGCCTTTGTCTTTTTCTTTGTTTTAACATTAGTATCAATGAATTCGTTTGAATCTGCTGTCTCTTGTTGAGTATTTTGTTCAGTACTGATACTAGTGGCCTGTTGTGTAGTTCGTTGGATACGTCGCTCAATGATACTGCCACCACTACTACTACTGGCCTGTTGTTCAGCACTAGTATTGACCTGTTGTTGAGCATGTAGAGTGTCGCGTTCAATACTACCACCACCACTACTGCTGCTGACCTGTTGTGCAGTATGTTGAATACGTCGTTCAATAATACTGCCACTACTACTACTGGCCTGTTGTTCAGCACTACTATTGACCTGTTGTTGAGCATGTAGAGTGGCGCGTTCAATACTACCACCACCACTACTGCTGCTGACCTGTTGTGTAGTATGTTGAGTACGTCGTTCAATAATACTGCCACCGCTACTACTGGCCTGTTGTACAGCACTACTATTGACCTGTTGTTGAGCATGTTGAGCACGTCGTTCAATACTACCACCACCACTACCGCTTCAATACTACCTCCACCACTACCGCTACTGACCTGTTCTATAGTATATAGGGTACGTCGTTCAATAATACCGCCACCACCACAACTACTGGCCTGTTGTTGAGCATGTCGTTCAATACTACCACCACCACAACTACTGACCTGTTGAACATGTTGTTCAGTACTACTACTACCGCAACTACTGGCCTGTTGTATAGCATGTTGAGCACGTTGTTCAGTACTATAACTACTACTACTACTGGCTTGTTGTTGAGCATGCAGAGTACCGTATTCAATACTACTACCACCACCACAACTACTGGCCTGTTGTATAGCATGTTGAGCGCGTTGTTCAATACTGCCACCACCACTACTGCTGCTGCTGGCCTGTTGTTGAGCATGCAGAGCACCGTATTCAATACTACTACCACCACCACTACTGCTGCTGACCTGTTGTATAGTATGTATGGTACGTCGTTCAATACTACTACCACCGCAACTACTGGCCTGTTGAACATGTTGTTCAGTACTACCACCACCGCAACTACTGGCTTGTTGTATACTATGTAGAGCACGTCGTTCAATACTACCACCACTACAGCTGCTGGCCTGTTGTAGAGCATGTTGAACACGTTGTTCAATACTACCACCACTACTGCTGCTGCTACTGCTACTACTGGCATGTTGTTCAGCACTACCACTAATATAGGCTTGTTGTCCGCCTGATGATGATGTCCATTCACGAGAGTATTGAGTGATACGTACTTCTCCGGCACCTGATAAGCATGGTTCAATTTGTTCAGTACTGGCAACAATGATTTGTTGCGCTTTTGCAGACCATTTTCGAATATTTTCGATACCGTTACTATAGATATCTTGTACACCGGTCGTAGTAATAACTTGACAAGTTGGCGAGAGAATAACCAAACGTGGAATTCCAGTTACATTGAATTTTTTGGTTAAATTATCTTGTCGAGTTCGTTCGGAGTATGTTAAGGCTTTCCATGGCATTTCAGCAAAATAACCATCAAATTCTTGTTGACTTTGATCCCATGAAATGAATACAATCTCAAATTGATTCTTGACTTCGCTAATAATACTTTTATATGCTTTTACAAGACGAGGTGTAAACTCACGAGAAGGTGGACACCAATGGCCACTGAGACATGCAGAAAAAAAAATTCATCGAAAAAAATATATATCCTTTTGTCGTAACTTACGAAAAATAGAGTCCAATCACTTTTCCATTGAGTTCACTAGTCGTTATGTGTCGCACACCATTGCTCGTAGTATGTTCGAGCAGTTTATCTCCGAGCAATTCAGTGAGCGTTGGCATTTGTGGTTTTGATAGTGAAATTTTAATATATGTATTTTTGAAGATTTTCTTTTGAGTTTTTATATATACCTATTAGTAAAAAAAAAACGAAATCTGATCGTTCACAAACAAATATAAGATGAGTCGATATCGAAGGTAACGTTTTGCTGTTCTCTTTTTTTTCAAATAAACCATAAACTGAATTCTTATATGTATATATATATATATAATATTAGTGGCTTCATTTCGCGTCTATGATAAGAAGACGAAATATGATATCAGTAAATACCGTTTTTGGGTTGAAAACGAAAAAAAAACCCACTAATAAAAACTCACAAAAATTCGTAGATTTTTCACGTGAATAAATTCGAATCTAAGTAGATTTGTACATTTTCTATTGAGATGATAAGAAAAGAAAATTGAAATTTAATAATGACAAAACAAAATTCTTATCTTAAAATAGAGTTATCATCTTATCAGTGTGACATATAATGTGTCCTCGTTTTTTCGACATAAATGCGATTTTTTTTCTTCAATTTTTCAATTAATGACTGAGAATAACGCATCAAACTATCTTTTGTCACCGTTGGTGGAAAAAGGTTCATCGAAATTCATGTCATTTGTATTTCATCGTTATGTTGAACGAGCTTTATGGACATTTGCTGAACTGGGTATCGCTGATCTTATGGCAAACCATGAGCAACCATTGACTGCCATTGAATTGAGTGAAATCAATGGAAATACATGGAATGCTGAATTTCTCTATCGTTTATTGCGAGTCGTGGCCGATATTAATATTGTTCAACAATTGACATTGAACAATGAAGATTCGACAGAGAGTGCAAATCCAGAAAACGAAATTCGTTTCAAATTGACAGATGATGGTCAACTATTGACTAGTAATCATCCATCGAGAACGCGTGATTTAGTACGACATTCATTCAGTTCGACTATTGAAAAACCATCGACATATCTACCAGATATGATTCGTGATGGTTATAAAAATGGAACAGGATTCGAACTCGCATTTGGCATGAATGCGTTTGATTATTTAAAAGACGAGAAATATCAACAACAATCGGTTCTATGGAGTAATGCAATGTCTGGACATTCCAATTATGGAGCTGCATCCATTGCTTCGATTCTTAATCTATCGAATTTTAAAGTAGTTGTTGATATTGGCGGGAGCTTTGGTACATTGTTATCATTCATATTGAAAGAACATCAGAATTTATTTGGTATTGTTCTTGATTTACCTAATGTGATTGAAAATGCTCAAGCTCGAAAGCCAACTGCATTTGAAGATCAACAGATCGAGCCAGCTCGTTATCAATTCGTGTCAGGTGATATGTTTAAATCAGAAACAATACCAGTCGCTGATGTATACATTATGAAATATATTTTACATGATTGGGACGATGAAAAATCAATTGAAATTTTGAATTCAATTCGATTGGCAAATAGAAATTGTGAACCGAAAACAATCACATTGTTCATTGTGGAAATGTTGATTTTATCAGATGACAAAAGTAATTGGATGGCACGGGCACTTGATATCGAAATGATTTTTTTGGGAGGCAGTAAAGAGCGAACAAAACGCGAAATGATCGAATTATTAAACAAGGGTGGATACGAATTCAAACAATTATATCAAACTAATAAACAATATTCTATTATCGAAGCAACAACAACGAATACGCTTTAAACAAACACTTTTCTAGATTATAGAGAATAAAATAATTACTACGTATCAACAGAAGTGTCGCTCACGACTTGAGGCGCTGAACATTACATAAAACATATGAAACGAACTGGTCTTGTTTTGTAGAGATATTTCAATGTAGCGAATTTTAGAAAATATAAACTCTATGACTATAAGGAACTATGGATCTCATTATAGGAACAGAGCTGATTAGTTTTCATGAGGATCAGTATACTCGATTAACAGTTCTTTAAAGACACAATCAAGGAAGAAAAAACGGATTCTTGAGAATCTTGGGAATCCCGAGAGTACGGAATCCATCTTCCCTCTTGCTTTTCTAAGTAAAATCTACTATAATTATCACTGAAAACTAGATTAATAAAGATTTTTATAGGAAGTTGAAGTTTACAGGACTGATGTTTCGGTATGTTTCGGAGAAAAGAAATGTACGCAAAACATATCTATAACGGAGCATCCATATCATCGCACTATGGTTTTATAGCGCTTCGGTCAAGAAAATTTAAGGAGTTCACTTAAAGCATTCACTCATATACGATAATTCTTCACAGAGCTAATGTTTTTCTTCATAAATCAATAATAGTAATTTAAGTATTCAGTTTCAAAGGTACTGAAGTATGGTATAGTGTGCGTATTGAAAACATATGTAAATTTCATGATGCTACTTTTCAACATTTGTTCAAAATTCGCTCGTAAAGTCAAGACAAGGAAATTCGCATTATTCAGACACACTGTTTTCTTCAGTTTTCACGGTAAAAACTTTCAAATTTACATGAGGATCTTATTTGCCGTCTTACCCTTTGCTTGATAAAAAAATCTTCCAAATTTAGATAAGAATTTTGTTCTGACGCTACTGCTCTCTTGGAAAAAGGACTCTTTTTTTCGATTTTCGTATTTTTTCTGAGATAATTGAGGCAATATTATCACTGCACAAACTTTTATGAAAAAATCACGTAAGTTCCAACAATCATTTGTCATCTATTAGGAGTTTCTTAAACCGATGTTCTTTTGACCTTGATGCGGACATACACTCAAACTATTTTTTTTCATATGACCCTCCTTACATAGGTTTCTGTCTCTCATTATCATCAGTTAAAAATTGAAGTCTCATAAAAAAATCTGATGTTTTTTTTGATATTTCGTATTACTAAAGCGGAATGCTTACACAAATTTGACATACTTTCAGCACTAGGTTAGTCTAACTTACGTTTGCTAATAAGTACACTATAAGAAAAATAGGAGAATAATCAATGATAAAACACCTCTTCTATAACCATATTTTATTGTGTATTTCAAAAACGAATAAAAACGATTTAACGCACGTTACAAATTCACAACACTTTCTTTTTCTATGTAAGTTTGATGAATAAATTTTAAAAAAATCATAAAATATTGCACTATGGCAGATAAAAATGGAAACATCACAGCATTCTGTGTAGACAGTAACTTTTAGTTTTGAAAAATAAAATTCTCTTATCTTCATCAACAAGAAGCAATAGAAATTTACAAAAAGATTTTTTTTACTCTTTCTATTTTGATAGCCGACTGGAAAGGGTTAAGACTTCTACCTACCTATTTTAGAAGCCTATAGCCCTTTCTCTCAGAAAAGGAAACTATCATAAAATATTAAATAAAAGAGAATCTGTGAAAGATCTTACTTTGTAATAGAAACGATGAAAATGACGAGAAGAAACGAATTCAACAGAGAATAAATATACTAGCATTTACTGGTCTTCCTGTCTCTCTTATTTGTTTATTCGTCAATAAAAGTAGCAAAAAAAATAGTTAAAAAAATATGATGTTCGAATAACAAACGAAGTATGAAAAATTTCTATCGTAAATTATCATGCGAGATAAAATACGACGATATGAGACGATTTTTCTTTGAAAACATTTGAATATTTCAGATTTTAAAGAGTTTTAGTTATTTTATATTTGTAACGAAATATTGAATCACGATAAGAGAACAGTGCGGTGATTAATGCGTACAGTCTATTTGCATATTGGTCGCGCAAATCATCGTTTTTATTTTCATGGTAAATATTCGAGATGAAAAAAGAAAATAATGTATTCGTTACCAAGCGTCAGTGGGTTTTCTGTCACATTGAAAACAAATCAAACGAAATAATTATATTCTCCACGAAAAAAAAAGACGTCAAATCATCTTATACTGCGGTATTTACATTTTAACGCGGTTTTGATCAAGTAAACCGCGGTGCGGTACATAAATGAAAGTGATAATCTTCATCAGATAAATCAGCTGAAGTACTGAGAAAGACACTATTTCGAGGACTTCTCTCTTTCTTTTTGGTCAATGGATTAAAAGAAATGATCAATAAACACAATTGAAAAATATCGGTTAAGTTGTAATATAATGGGAAATGCAACTATTGATCGATTGATGATTTCTATAATCAGTTCAGGTGGTAAATATTCATAAACAATTTGAACAGTCAAAAAATAACGACTGAAAAATAAAATGAGGTGAATAAAAAAGGTAATGGTGAATATTGTTCTCTTTCTTGTAGAGAAGAGTCATAGAAAAAATATTGTTTGCTTAATTGTATGTCATCACAATAAGACACAGAAAGAGCTAATAACATGAACAATGTGAAAACGAGTATATTCACACGAAGAGAAAGAAGAGAAAAACAAAAAGAAAGAGTTTATCGTCATTAGCTTGAAGATCTTCAATTGAATTGTAATAAATCGATGAATAATGCTCACTTCATTATCGTCGCCCATCGATGATGCCATGGCATCACTGTTATCCTTCCTTTCAGCATTGCAACTATACTCAAAGCCGATTACCCAAT
>Ga0209930_1002132_pt1 | contig 25061 bp, 24 predicted proteins | sample ThiBiot_500_biof_2_FD_183948 | JGI IMG/M metagenome (GOLD analysis project Ga0209930, IMG submission 183948) | Wastewater bioreactor microbial communities from Cape Town, South Africa - Thiocy_cont_500_biof (SPAdes) | ecosystem: Engineered > Bioreactor > Thiocyanate-remediating >... | reverse complement strand
AGCGGGCGGTCGACCGCAACGTCAAGGTCCGCGTCAATGCGGACGGCACCGGCATCGATCTCGCCAATGTGAAGATGGCGATGAACCCCTTCTGCGAGATCGCCGTCGAGGCGGCGCTGCGGCTGAAAGAGGCCGGCCAGGCCAGCGAGGTCGTCGTCGTCTCCATCGGCTCGGAGAAATCCGCCGAGACGCTGAGGACCGGCCTCGCGATGGGCGCCGATCGCGGCATCCTGGTGAAGACCGACGCGCCGCGCGTCGAACCGCTGGCCGTCGCCAAGCTCTTGAAGGCGGTGATCGGAACCGAGGCGCCCGGCCTCGTGATCCTCGGCAAGCAGGCGATCGACGACGACAGCAACCAGACCGGCCAAATGCTGGCCGCGCTGATGGGCTGGCCGCAGGCAACCTTCGCCTCGAAGATCGATCTCGAAGCCGATGCCGTCACCGTCGCCCGCGAGGTCGATGGCGGCACCGAAACGCTGCGGCTCGCGCTGCCGGCGGTGATCACCACCGATCTGCGCCTCAACGAGCCGCGCTACGCCTCGCTGCCCAACATCATGAAGGCAAAGAAGAAGCCGCTCGACGAGACGACGCCGGAAGCGCTCGGCGTCGACATCGCGCCGCGCCTCCAGGTGCTGAAGGTCGCGGAGCCGCCGCGCCGCGCCGGCGGCGTGAAGGTCGCCTCGGCCGCTGATCTGGTGGCGAAGCTCAGGGAAACGGGAGTGCTGTGATGCGCACGCTGCTCATCGCCGAGATCGACGCATCCGGCCTCAACGAGGCGACCGCCAAGGCGCTCACCGCCGCCGTGAAGCTCGGCAGCCCCGTCGACATCCTCGTCGCCGGCAGCGGCGACCGCGCCGCGGCCGAGGCCGCCAGCCGGCTCGAGGGCGTCGCGCGCGTGCGCCTCGCCGACGATGCCGCGCTCGCGCATCGCCTCGCCGAGCCGCTCGCCGAGCTCGTGATTTCGATCGCCGCCGATTATGATGCCATCGTCGCGCCGGCGACCGCCGCCGGCAAGAATCTCCTGCCGCGCATCGCCGCGCTGCTCGACGTGATGCAGGTCTCGGAAGTGACGGCCGTTCTCGGCCCCGATACCTTCGAGCGGCCGATCTATGCCGGCAACGCGATCGAGACCGTGCAGTCGCGCGACGGCGTCCGCGTGCTGACGGTGCGCACCGCCGCCTTCCCGCCGACCGCCGAGGGCTCTGCCGCGGCGCCGATCGAGGCGATCGGCGTGGCGCCGACGCCGCCGCTCTCGACCTTTGTCGGCGAAGCGCTGACGACATCGGCCCGCCCGGAACTCGCCGGCGCGCGCATCGTCGTCTCGGGCGGCCGCGCGCTCGGCTCGTTCGAGAGCTTCGAGACCGTGATCGCGCCGCTCGCCGACCGCCTCAACGCGGCGATCGGCGCCTCGCGCGCCGCCGTCGACGCGGGCTTTGCCGGTAACGACCTGCAGGTTGGCCAGACGGGCAAGGTGGTCGCGCCCGATCTCTATGTCGCGGTGGGCATTTCCGGCGCCATCCAGCATCTCGCCGGCATGAAGGATTCGAAGGTCATCGTGGCGATCAACAAGGATGCCGAGGCACCGATCTTCCAGGTTGCCGACTACGGCCTCGTCGAGGATCTGTTCACGGCGGTGCCCGCGCTCGTGAAGGCGCTGGACGACTGATGTTCCAGCCCTTGGCCTTGGACTGAGCAGCCGCTTTCGACTAAGCTCGCCGGTCAAGGGCAGGTGCAGGCAGGCAACGGGCGGCGCAGGACAATGGCTGAGGCGATTTCGAAGGTTGGGGTGATCGGCGCCGGGCAGATGGGCAATGGCATTGCCCATGTCAGCGCGCTCGCCGGCTTCGACGTCGTGCTGCACGACATCGCCGAGGAGCGGGTCCGCAAGGGCCTCGCCACCATCGACGGCAACCTGTCGCGCCAGGTCCATTCCGGCCGCATCACCGAGGAAGACCGCAAGGCCGCGCTGGCGCGCGTCACAGCCGCGCCATCGGTGGACGCGCTCGGCAGCTGCGATCTCGTGATCGAGGCGGCGACCGAGGACGAGCAGGTCAAGCGCAAGATCTTCGCCGGCGTCTGCCCGGTGCTGCGCTCCGACGCGATGCTCGCCACCAACACCTCGTCGATCTCGATCACCCGCCTCGCCTCGGCCTCCGATCGGCCGGAGCGCTTCATCGGCATCCATTTCATGAACCCGGTGCCGGTGATGCAGCTCGTCGAGCTGATCCGCGGCATCGCCACCGAGGACGAGACCTTCGAGGCCGCCAAGGCCTATGTCGCCCGGCTCGGCAAGACGGTGGCCGTCGCCGAGGATTTTCCCGGCTTCATGGTCAACCGCATCCTGCTGCCGATGATCAACGAGGCGATTTACGTCCTCTATGAGGGCGTCGGCTCGGTCGATGCCATCGACACGGCGATGAAGCTCGGCGCCAACCACCCGATGGGTCCGCTGCAGCTGGCCGATTTCATCGGTCTCGACACCTGCCTCTCCATCATGCAGGTGCTCTATGAAGGCCTGGCCGATTCCAAGTATCGACCGTGTCCCTTGCTCGTGAAATATGTCGAAGCCGGTTGGCTCGGTCGCAAGACCAATCGCGGCTTCTACGACTATCGCGGCGAGACGCCCGTCCCCACGCGGTAGCAAGCGGGGCGCCAGCCCCCACCTCATCCATCTTCCAGGCTCCAAGGAGGTCCGCCATGACGCGGTCCCTCAACGCTCACGCGCTGTTCGCGCTCGTGGCGGCGACGACGCTGCTCGGCATCGCCGGAACCGATCTCGTGCTGCCGGCCGTTCCCAGCCTGCCGCAGGCCTTCGCAAGCTCGATCGAGCGGGCGCAGATGGTGCTGGCCGCCTATGCGCTCGGCACGCTGGTCGGGCTGCTCGCCTTCGGCGAACTGGGCGCGCGCCACGACCCGCGCCGCCTGCTGATCTGGTCCCTCGGCCTCTTCGCGCTGGCCTCCATCGCCGCGATCTTCGCGCCGTCGATGGAATGGCTCATCGCGCTCCGCCTCGCACAGGGCGCGTTCGGCGCCGGGCCGGCCGTTTTCGCGCCGGGCTTCATCAAGGGCCTGTTCGCGGAGGACAGGGCCGCCGCCGCCATCGGCCGGCTCGGCTCGATCGAGGCGCTCGCCCCGGCGCTTGCGCCGATCGCCGGCGCCTGGCTCCTGTCGTTCGGCGGCTGGCCGGTCTCGTTCATCGTCCTTGGCGGGCTCGGCCTCGTGCTGACGCTGACCCTGGCGGCGCTGTCGCACAGGCTACCGGGCCGGGAAGTGGCGCTGGAGCGGCACAAGACCTATTGGACGATCCTCGCGAGCCGCCGCTTCCTGCGCTACGCGCTCAGCCAGGCCTTCGCGCTCGGGGGCCTGCTGGTCTTCGTCTTCGGCGCACCGGCCGTGATCACGGGACCGCTCGGCCTCGGCATCCGCGAATTCGTCATCCTGCAGGTGGCCGGCATCGCCTGCTTCATCGTCGGCGCCAACATGTCCAGCCGCCTCGCACGGCGCTTCGGCGCCGAACGGGTGATCCTCGCCGGGACGACGCTGCTGGCCGCCGCCTTCCTGGCGATGCTGGTCTATGCGGCAGCAGGCGGAACAAATCTCGTCGTCGTCGTCGCGATCTGGACTTTCGTCAATTTCGGCTTCGGCATCCGCGGGCCGCTCGGCTTCCACGCGGCGATCATGGCGGCGGAAGGCGACCATTCACGCGGCGCCGCGCTGGTCGTTGCCGGCATCCTCGCCACCGCCGCGGCCGGAACCGCGATCATGGCGCCGTTCATCGCGCTCGGTCTCTGGCCGCTGGCGCTCGGCGGCACGCTCATCACCGGGCTGGCGACGCTGCTGCTGGTGGCGCTCGCGGGCCGCGCCTAGGCGCGCGCGGCTGCAACGCCGGGCTGTGACCCCTGTCATAGCCCGCCACCTGCGCTTCGGCTTTCCTGCGCTGCATCAACCTCTTCGCTGATGCAGTGGTGCCAGGGAGCCGGCGATGGACCTCCTCTACAGACCCGCTTATGTCGACGATGCGACCGACCGCCTGACCGCGGCCGCCCTGATCGCCTCCGGCCAGCCGGTCGCGCATGCCTTCGGCAATATCTATGCTCTGTCGACGCGCCCGGATGCCAAGAGCGTCGCCCGCGCCAATCTCATGAAGGGCCGGCCGTCCGGCCAGACCGGCAGCGCATTGACGACGCGGCGTCACATGGAGGGGTTGTTCGACTGGGACGCGGTACCGCGCGTCTTCCCGCGAGCCTCGCTCATCGCGCTTTTCGACGAGCTTCTCGAAGCCGGGCCGATCGGCCTGCGCGGGCCGGCGGCGGCCTCGATCCCCGCCCATCTCGCCGGCGAGGACGGCGGTCGGCGCACGCTGCAGTTTGTGTCGCCGGGCAGCCGCTGCCCTTCGAATGCGATGGTGTCGGCCGCGATCGGCATGCTGGACCGGCCCTATCTCTCGGTGACCTCGGCCAACCGCTCGCATCACGCCACCGGAGCGGCCGAGGAGCCGGCGCATTTCGAGGCGTTGCCGCTGGCGCTCGACTTTGCCGGGACGCGCCTGCCGATCCTGCGCCACCGCGACGAGGCCGCGGCCCGCGCCGCCCATCCGCGTCACGCGCCGATCTCGACGACGATCCTCGGCTTCCACCGCTATGCCGGCCTCGGCCCGGAGGGCTGTCCGGCCCTGACGCTGGAGCGGCACGGCTCGCTCGACATCGGCGATCTCATGCCGATCCTCGCGCGCCACGGCTTCGCGCTGGCGATCGGCGCCAAGGCCGGCCGGCGGCTCGGCCAGCGGCCGCTCTTCTCGTTCGGCGCCGCCGCCTGAGCGCCGTCAGACGCCCTTGCGCGCGGCGGCGATCAGCGCCTTGGCGTCGGCCGAATCCCATTCCGCCGGACCCGAGACGACGCCAAGCGCACAGCCCTTGCCGTCGATGAGCACCGTCGTCGGCAGGCCGACGGCCATCGCCTCGGTCTTCAGCGCCGAGAAGATCTTGGTGCTCGGATCGGCATAGAGCGGCAGCGCCTTGACGCCGATCTCGGAGAGGAAGGCCTTCGGCTTGCCGGGATCCTGCGTGTCGATCGAGACCGGGACGACGGCGAAGTCCGTCCCGCCCTCTGCCTCGGCCAGGCGGTCGAGCGCCGGCATCTCCTTGCGGCAGGGTACGCACCACGTCGCCCAGAGGTTGAGAAGCACCGTCTTGCCGGCGAAGTCGGCGAGCGTAGCCGCGCTGCCGTCCGCCTTCTGGAAGGAAAGATGGGCGAGCGACACCGGGCGGTCGGCGAGCTGGAAGGCGGCGACTTCGCCCTTCGCGAGAGGCGCCAGCGCAGCGGCCGCCTTGACGGCGCCGGCGCAATCGGAAGCGGCCGTCGCGGCTTGGTTGCCACGCCCCCCTTCCCTCACGTATACGACCGCCACACCCGCGGCGATCCCGAGGATCGCCGCCAAGCCCAGCACCAGAGGAAGGCGCCTGCCGCCGCCTCTTGTCACCATGTCGGATCATCCTTCCCGAAGAGAGCGTTCATGAGCAATGCGATGTGGGGCGGCCGCTTCTCCGAAGGGCCCGCCGCGATCATGGAAGAGATCAACGCGTCGATCGATTTCGACCGGAAGCTCTACCGCCAGGACATCGCCGGCTCGAAGGCCCATGCGACGATGCTCGCACGCCAGGGTATCATCGGCGCGGACGATGCCGAAAAGATCGTCGAAGGTCTAGACACGATCCTGCGAGAGATCGAGGAGGGCCGCTTCACCTTCTCGCGCGCGCTCGAGGACATCCATCTCAACATCGAGTCGCGGCTGAAGGAGCTGATCGGCGATGCCGCCGGCCGCCTGCACACGGCCCGCTCGCGCAATGACCAGGTCGCGCTCGACTTCAAGCTCTTCGTCCGCGACTGGCTGGACGGCGTCGACACGGCGCTGGCCGCGCTGCAATCCGCCCTCGCCGACAAGGCCTTCGCCCATGCCGGCCTCGCCATGCCGGGCTTCACCCACCTTCAGAGCGCGCAGCCGGTCACCTTCGGCCATCATCTCCTCGCCTATGTCGAGATGATCGCGCGCGACCGCGGCCGCTTCGCCGATGCCCGCGCCCGCCTCAATGAAAGCCCGCTCGGCGCCGCCGCGCTCGCTGGAACCTCGTTCCCGATCGACCGCGCGATGACGGCCAAGGCGCTCGGCTTCGACCGGCCGACGGCCAATTCGCTCGACAGCGTCTCCGACCGCGACTTCGCCATCGAGGCGCTCTCGGCGGCGAGTCTTTGCGCCATCCATCTCTCGCGCTTCGCCGAGGAGATCGTGATCTGGTCGTCGGCGCAGTTCCGCTTCATCCGCCTGTCCGACCGCTTCACGACCGGCTCCTCGATCATGCCGCAGAAGCGCAATCCCGACGCGGCCGAGCTGGTGCGCGCCAAGACCGGCCGCATCATCGGCGCCGAGACGGCGCTGAAGATCGTGATGAAGGGGTTGCCGCTCGCCTATCAGAAGGACATGCAGGAAGACAAGGAACAGGTCTTCGATGCCTTCGAGAGCCTGGAGCTCGCCATCGCCGCCACGGACGGCATGGTGCGCGACATGGAGCCGGAGGCGGCGGTCATGAAGAAGGCCGCTGGCTCGGGCTTCTCGACCGCGACCGATCTCGCCGACTGGCTGGTGCGCACGCTCGGCATGCCGTTCCGCGAGGCGCATCACGTCACCGGCCGCATCGTCGCGCTGGCCGCCGAGGAGGGTGTCGAACTCTCGCGCCTGCCCCTCTCGGCGCTGCAGGCCGTGCATGGCGCCATCGACGACCGCGTCTATTCCGTGCTGACGGTCGACAAGTCGGTGCGCAGCCGCACCAGCTATGGCGGCACCTCGCCGAAGAATGTCCGCGCCCAGGCGAAACGCTGGCAGCGCGCCCTCCAGCGCGAGGCCAGGGGGCGGGGCTAGCACGCCGGCGCTGTCGATTTTGTCAATCGACACCTCCGGACAAAAGACTACGATGCGCCGCCGTCCGTCAGACCTCGAGGATCCGCCTTGGCCATGGTGACCCGCCTTCTTCTCCTCACCGCCGCGCTCGCGCTTTCGGGCTGCGGCGTCAAGGGCGCGCTCGAGCCGCCGCCGAACGGGCTGCAGGCGAAAGAGGCCGCGGAAGCGCAGAAAAACGGCCAGAAGGTCAATACCGATGCGCCGCTGGTGCCCGATCGCAAGCTCTGGATCGACCACCTGATCTGACCGGCGGCCCGCGCGGCCGCAGCTTCCGAGCCCTCCCATGAACCATTTCGAATATCGCGACGGCGTCCTCTTCGCGGAGGACGTGCCGGTCGAGAGGATCGCCGCGGAAGTCGGCACGCCCTTCTATTGCTATTCGACGGCGACCCTGGTCCGTCACTATCGCGTCTTCCGCGATGCGCTGGCCGGGCTCGATACGCTCGTCTGCTACGCCATGAAGGCGAATTCCAACCAGGCGGTGCTGAAGACGCTCGTCCGCGAGGGCGCCGGCATGGACGTCGTCTCGGAGGGGGAACTCCGCCGCGCGCTCGCCGCCGGCTGCGACCCGGCAAGAATCGTGTTTTCCGGCGTCGCCAAGACCGACCGCGAGATCGCCTTCGCGCTCGATGCCGGCATTCACGGCTTCAATGTCGAGAGCGAGCCGGAGCTCGTGCGCATCTCCGAGATCGCCGCCTCCAAGGGCGCCACCGCCCGCATCTCGATCCGCATCAATCCGGACGTCGACGCGAAGACGCATGCCAAGATCACGACCGGCAAGGCGGAGAACAAGTTCGGCATTCCCTGGCAGCGCGCAAGAGCCGTCTATGCCGAGGCCGCGCGGCTGCCGGGGCTCCTCGTCTCCGGCGTCGACATGCATATCGGCAGCCAGATCACCGACATGGAGCCCTATGACGCCGCCTATGGCCTGCTCGCCGAGCTGGTGCTCCAGCTGCGCGAGGACGGCCATGCCATCGACCATGTCGATGGCGGCGGCGGGCTCGGTATTCCCTACCGCCTCGACGATCCGCCGCCGCCAGATCCCGCCGCCTTCGCGGCGATCGTCAGGAAGCGGCTCGGCAATCTCGGCGCCAAGATCCTGTTCGAGCCGGGACGGATGATCGTCGGCAATGCCGGCATCCTCGTCGCCAGCGTCGTCTATGTGAAGGAAGGCTCGTCCAAGACCTTCGTCATCGTCGATGCCGGCATGAACGACCTGATCCGCCCGACGCTCTACGAGGCGCATCACGACATCCAGCCGGTGCGCCTGCCGGCCGAAGGCGCGCGGCGCGTCGTCGCCGATGTCGTCGGCGGCGTCTGCGAGACGGGCGACTATCTGGCGCTCGACCGCACCATGGCGGCGCCCGTCGCCGGCGACCGGATCGCCGTGATGACCGCCGGCGCCTATGGCGCGGTGCAGGGCTCGACCTACAACACGCGGCCGCTGGCGGCCGAGGTGCTGGTCGACGGCGACCGCTTTGCCGTGGTGCGCCCGCGTCAGAGCTATGACGCGCTCATCGGCATGGACGCCGTGCCGGACTGGCTCGCCTGAGGCGGCGGCGCAGATTCTTCGGCAACGCTGTCGGCTCGCCCCGCGCCGCATCGTCCTTGTTTCGACGAAGCGCGAAGCGGGAGGGGGCGATGGTGCATTCCTATCGATGGGTGATGGTCGGGCTCGGCGCGGTGATGGGCTGCGTCGCGATCGGGGCGATGTTCTCGCTCGCGGTGTTCCTCGAGCCGATGGCGGCCAATACCGGTTGGTCGCATGCCGGCATCTCGACGGCGATGACGCTGAACTTCCTCGTGATGGGCTTCGCCGGCTTCGGCTGGGGCATCGCGAGCGACCGCCTCGGGCCGCGCATCGTCGTCATGATCGGGGCGGCGCTGCTCGGCCTCGCGCTCGTGCTGGCGAGCCAGGCGACCTCCCTCCTCGCCTTCCAGATCACCTTCGGCGTCCTGGTCGGCCTCTCGGCCAGCGCCTTCCTCGCGCCGATGATCGCGGCCGTCGCCGGCTGGTTCGACGCGCATCGCGGCCTCGCCATCTCGCTCGTCTCGGCCGGCATGGGCATGGCGCCGATGACGGTCGCGCCCTTCGCCCGCTGGCTGATCACCGCCACTGACTGGCGCTTCGCGATGCTGGCGATCGGCATCGGCGCCTGGCTCATCACCATCCCCGCCGCGCTTCTGGTGCGCCGCCCGCCCCCGGCAGGCGTGGCGGCACCGGGCGAAGCCGTTCCGGAGACGGGCACGAGCGCGTCGGACGCTTTGCGCTCGCCGCAGTTCCTCGTGCTCGGCCTCACCTTCTTCGCCTGCTGCGCCGCCCATTCCGGGCCGATTTTCCACATGGTGAGCTATGCCACGCTCTGCGGCATCGCGCCGATGGCCGCGGTCGGCATCTACAGCATCGAGGGGCTCGCCGGGCTCGGCGGCCGGGTGCTCTTCGGCGTCCTCGCCGACCGGATGGGCGTCAAGCCGGTGCTCGTCGCCGGCCTGTTCGTCCAGGCGATCGCGATCTTCGCCTACAGCCTCGCGCGCGAGCTTGGCCAGTTCTATGCGCTGGCCGTCGTTGCCGGCGCTGCCTATGGCGGGGTCATGCCGCTTTATGCGGTGCTGGCGCGCGACTATTTCGGCCAGGCGCGGCTCGGCACCGTGCTCGGCGCGGCGACGCTGCTCTCCAGCCTCGGCATGGCGGCCGGCCCGCTCGTCGGCGGCTGGATCTATGACCGCTTCGCCGATTATGGCTGGCTGTTCATCGGCTCCGCGATCGTCGGCCTCGGCGCCGTAGCCGTGGCGCTCGCCTTCCCGAGGCCCGGCGCGACACGCCTCGGCATGACCGGAGCGCATGGATGATCCCGAACGCGATCGAAGTCGTCACCCTCTTCGTCGAAGACATCGCCGCCGCCAAGGCCTTCTACCAGCGCGTGTTCGCGCCGGAGATCGTCTACGACGACGATGTCTCCGCCGTGCTCGCCTTCTCCGGCGCCATGGTCAATCTCCTCGCCGCCTCGGAAGCGCCGCCCCTCGTCGAGCCGCGCCCGGTCGCGCCCTCCGCGGCCGGCACCGGCATGCTGCTCACCATCCGCGTCGCCAGCGTCAACGCGGCCGTGAAAGAGCTGGAGGCCGCCGGCGTCACCCTCCTGAACGGCCCCATCGACCGCCCCTGGGGCCGCCGCACCGCCGCCTTCGCCGATCCCTCGGGGCATGTGTGGGAGATCGCCGAAGTAATCGCGTGACGGGACCCGCCCTTCCCTTTCCGCTCGCGCCGCCCCATTTCCGCTGCTAGTCTCGCAGCGGGCGGGCTCGGAGGACGAAGGACGCGGATATGGCCGAGCCTGCCGTCGACAGGCCGAATGCGACCGGCGGCACGCCGCCGACGGATGGAAGCGTCACCGCTGGACCCGTCGCCGCAACCCTGACCGCCGAGGCACTGGCCTCCGCGCGGATCGAGGCGGCGCTGCGCCGCGCGCGTCTGGCGCTGCTCTGGGAGGCGCTGTGGCCGCGTCTCGTTCCGCTGCTCTGCCTCGGCGCCCTGTTCCTCGTCGTCTCCTGGCTCGGTCTCTTCCCGGCGCTCCCGGATTTCCTGCGGTTCAGCCTTGTTGCCCTGTTTGGCGTCTCAGCGCTGCTGCTGCTCGTTCCGCTGCTGCGCATCCGCCTGCCGGACCGCGGCGCCGCGATGGACCGCCTCGTCAAGGAGAGCGGCACGCCACATCGGCCGGCCGCCGCCTTCTCGGACCGCCTCGCCGCGCCGAGCGACGACCCGCTGACGCTGGCGCTGTGGCAGGCGCACCGCGAAAGGCTGCTGGCCGGCCTCGGCCGGCTCAAGGCGGGCTGGCCGTCGCCGGGCATGGCACAGCGCGACCCGCATGCGCTGCGCTATCTCGTGCCGCTGCTGCTCGTCGTCGCCTGGATGGCGGCCTCGGGTGATCGCGGGCCGCGCATTGCCGACGCCTTCCGGCCGGGCGTCATCCCGGTCGAGGCGGCGCCGCGCATCGATGCCTGGGTGACGCCGCCGGCCTATACCGGACGCCCGCCGATCTTCCTGACCGGCGACGCCGCCCGCGCCGCCGCCGGCGAAGGCCGCGTGAGCGTGCCGGAGGGCTCGATCGTCACGATCCGCATGCCCGAGGACGGCACCATGGCCGTCGAGGCGTCGACCGCCGACGGCAAGCCCATCCCCCTCGAGGTCGCCCGCCAGCCCGTGAAGGGCGCGGCCGCGACGCCGGAGGGGCCCGCGCAGGGCGAGCGCCGCTTCGCACTATCGACCTCCGCCGCCGTCGAGATCGCCCGCAGCGGCCGCTCGCTGGCGCGCTGGACCTTCGACGTCACGCCGGACAATCCGCCGACGATCGAGCTGACACGCGAGCCGGGCGCGACCGCCTCCGGCGCGCTCTCCCTCGCCTATACGGTCAAGGACGACTATGGCGTCGTCTCCGCCAAGGCCGAGATCGCCAGCGCCGAGCCGCAGCCGGCGCGCGACGCGGCCCGGCCGCTGGTCGCCGCGCCGGAACTGCCGCTCGCCTTGCCGCGCCTCCGCATGCGCGAGGGGAATGGCGAGACGATCCGCGATCTCTCCTCCCATCCCTGGGCCGGCGCGAAGGTGACGATGGTGCTGGTCGCGACCGACGAGGTCGGCCAGACCGGACGGAGCAAGCCGGTCAGTTTCGTGCTGCCGGCGCGCAGCTTCTCCAACCCGATCGCCCGCGCGGTCGTCGAACAGCGGCGCATGCTGGCGCTCGACGCCGGCAAGGCCTCGCATGTCGCCGACATGATCGACGCCATCACCATCGATCCCGCGAAATACGAGAACAGCGGCGCCTATCTTTCGCTGCGCGCCGCCTATCACCGGCTGACCGGCGCCCGCAGCGACGAGGATCTCGTCTCGGTCGTCGATTTCCTCTGGGAGATCGCGCTCGGCCTCGAAGACGGCGACATGTCGCTGGCGGCGGAGGACCTCCGCGCCGCGCAGGAGCGGCTGCGCCAGGCGATCGAGAACAACGCCTCCGACGCCGAGCTCGAAAAGGCGATGCAGGACCTCCGCGAGGCGATGAACCGCTATCTCGAGGCGCTCTCGCGCACCGCGCAGCAGAACCCGCAGGGGAACCGGCAGCAGCAGGCCGACCGCAACACGCGGACGCTGACGCAGCAGGACCTCCAGAAGATGATGGACCAGATCGAGAATCTGGCCCGCAGCGGCTCGCGCGAAGCGGCGCAGCAGATGCTCTCCGAATTGCAGCAGATGATGGAGAATCTGCAGGCGGGGCAGCCGCGTCAGGCGCAGCGGGGCCAGGGCGACCCGATGAACCAGGCGCTCGACAAGCTCGGCGACATGATCCGTCGCCAGCAGGAGCTGATGGACAAGACCTTCAAGCTCGATCCCGACACCGATGGCAGCGGCGCAACCGCGCCGGAGATGACGCCGGAGGAGCGGCAGCAGGCGCTCGACCAGCTCCGCCAGGGCCAGCAGGATCTCGCAAAGGCGCTGGAGCAGTTGCAGAAGGACATGCAGCAGCAGGGCATGCAGCCGGACGGCAAGCTCGGCCAGGCCGGCCGCTCGATGGAAGGCGCCGCGCGGCAGCTCGGCGAAGGCCAGCCCGGCGGCGCGGTCGGCCAGCAGGGCGAGGCGCTGCAGGCGCTGCGCGAGGGCGCCCGCGGCATGGCCGAGCGCATGGCGCGCGAGAACGGCACAGGCACGCGGCAGGGCGCCAACGGCACGATGCCCGGCCAGGACCCGCTCGGCCGCGAGCGAGAGCAGAACGGCCGCGGCACCGATCTCGGCTCCTCGGTCAAGGTTCCGGACGCGATCGATGCGCAGCGGGCGCGCGAAATCCTCGACGCGATCCGCCGTCGCCTCGGCGACGCCGCCCGCCCGCTTCTCGAACGCGACTATCTGGAACGGCTGCTGCAGCCTTACTAGGCCGGGACGCGATCCCGGCCGGCGGCCAGCGCGCCGCCGACGGCGGTGCGGATCTCCGACAGCGAGAACGGCTTCGGCACCACGTCATGCACGATGCGGTCGAGGCCATCGGCGCGCTCGCGCTGGTCGGCGAAGCCGGTCATCAGGAGGATCGTGAGATCGGGGAATTCCGGCGCCGCCTCCATGGCCAGCGCGATGCCGTCCATCATGGGCATGCGGATATCGCTCAGAAGCAGATCGAAGGCGCCGCCGACCGCGCGCAGCCGGTCGAGCGCGTCGGCGCCGTCCTCGGCGGTATCGATCTGATGACCGTCGAGCGTCAGCGCCCGCGCGACGAAGGCGCGGACCGAATCGTCGTCTTCCGTGACCAGGATGCGCGCCATGCGCCTCTACTCCTCGACAACACCGACAAAAGGCAGTTCCCGGAAGGCATGCGCGGCGTCCATGCCGTAGCCGACGACGAAGAGATCCGGGCAGACGAAGCCGATATGCTCGGCATCGATGGCGACGGCGCGCTTGCCGGGCTTCTCCAGCAGCACCGCGATGCCGACGCGGCGGGCGCCGCGCTCCTCCATCAGCGACCGGGCGAAGGACAGCGTGCGGCCGGATTCGAGGATATCGTCGATGAGCAGCACGTCGCGGCCAGCGACGTCGCTCTCGATATCCTTGACAACGCGGACGGCGCCGCTCGATTCCGTCCCCGCGCCGTAGCTCGACAGCGAGATGAACTCGACCTCGGGCGCGAGGCCGCTGTCATGCAGCGCGCGGATGAGATCCGCGGCGAAGACGAAGCTGCCCTTCAGGATGGAGATGACGAGCAGATTGTCATAGCCGCTCGCGGCGATCTCGGCCGCCAGTTCGGCATTGCGGGCCTTGATGGCCGCTTCGTCATAGAGAACTCGGATCGAACGGCCGCGCACGACGGGCATCGGGTTATCCCTTCGTCCCGGGCGAGGCGAAGCTCACCGAGACTTTCCTGGCTTGATCGGGCGGCGAAGCGAGCCGCGTACGGAATTTCTGGCGCTCGCCAGGGGCGAGCCGCGTGAGGGTCGGCTCAGCCTGCCAGCCGCCGACGCGCTCGCCACTGGCGTCGAGCAGCGTCAGGCGCAGCGAGGGCACGTCGACCTGTCGGCTCGCGACATTGACGATCGTGCCTTCGACGACGAGGCCGGGCGCGCCGCCCTCGACATCGCGCGAGGGATAGACATCGACGAGATCGAGGCCGACGACATTCACCGGAAGGCCGATGGCGGCATAGAGACGGGCAAGGCCCGGCGCGGCACTGACGAGGGCAGTCCGGCCGAGAAACGCGACCGCGACCACGGCGACGAGGAGAACGAGCGACAGCAGCGTCGGAACGGCCGAACGCCGCTGTCCTGCCGCCTTGCCTGCCGTTCCTGCATTCGCGCCGCGCACCGACACCCGCGCTTTTCCCCGATCTCCACGGCGTTTATCGCCGTCACGCTCAATCATGAACCCGATTCGCTAAGGACAGCCTAGCGGCACGCCGCGCCGCCGCGTCTTCGCCTTGTTCGGGTGCGATTTCCAGTTGCATCACCTCTTTCATTCCCATGACTGATGGGACGTTCGCAAATCGTTAACGCTGATATCCTCAAGGTCGGACGCGATGGCGGCAGCCGCGAGGACGGCGGCGTGCCGGCTCCGGCGCGCGACGAGCACCGCGCGCGGGTGCAAGCAGGGACTGAGCATTGATCCGCTTCGAGAATGTCGGCCTCAGATATGGAATGGGTGCGGAAGTGCTGCGCGACCTCTCCTTCGAGATCGCGCCGCGCTCGTTCCAGTTCCTGACCGGCCCGTCCGGCGCCGGCAAGTCGACTCTGCTCCGCCTGCTCTTCATGTCGCTGAAGCCGACGCGCGGCCTCATCCAGATCTTCGATCGCGATGTCGCGACGCTGCCCCGGACGGAACTGCCGGCGCTGCGCCGACGGATCGGCGTCGTGTTCCAGGATTTCCGCCTGCTCGACCATCTGACGACCTTCGAGAATGTCGCGCTGCCGCTGCGCGTGCTCGGCCGCGACGAGGCGAGCTACCGCGCCGATGTGATCGAGCTTCTGAAATGGGTCGGGCTCGGCGATCGCGTCCAGGCGCTGCCGCCGATCCTTTCGGGCGGCGAGAAGCAGCGCGCGGCGATCGCCCGCGCCCTGATCGGCCAGCCGGAGATCCTGCTCGCCGACGAGCCGACGGGCAATGTCGATCCGCCGCTGGCGAAGCGGCTGCTGCGCCTCTTCATCGAACTGAACAAGCTCGGCACCTCCGTCGTGATCGCCACCCACGACATCGGCCTCATGAACCAGTTCGACGCGCGTCGGCTGGTGCTGCACGAAGGACGGCTGTCGATCTATGAGTGAGCGCAACGCCCTCCGCGCGCCCGTGATGGGCGGCCGCCGCGCCACCGGCCGTTCCAAGGCGCCGCCCGGCCCCATCGTGCCGGCGGGATCGATCGCCGGACGGTCGCTGATGATCGTCGTCGCCATCATGAGCTTCCTCGCCTGCCTGACGCTCGGCGCGGTGACGCTGGTGCGCGATGCCTCGCTCGACTGGCAGTCAGACATCGTGCGCGAGATCACGGTGCAGGTCCGGCCCGTGGACGGCATCGATACCGAGGCCGAGGCGGCCAAGGCGGTCGCCATCGCCACCGCGACGCCGGGCGTCGCCAGCGCGCGCCAGCTCTCGACATGGGAGAATGCGCAGTTGCTCGAGCCCTGGCTCGGCAGCGGCCTCGACATGAGCGACCTGCCGATCCCGCGGCTCATCGTGGTCGAGCTCGCGAGCCCCGACACGGTCGACCTCGCGGCGCTCTCCGACCGGCTGGGCAAGGAGGTGAAGGGCGCGAGCCTCGACGATCACCGGAGCTGGACCGACCGGCTGAAGGCGATGGCCAACGCCACCGTCATCATCGGCTTCTCCATCCTCGCGCTCGTCTTCGTCGCGACGGTGCTCTCCGTCGTCTTCGCGACGCGCGGCGCGATGGCGTCCAATCGCGACATCGTCTCGGTGCTGCATTATGTCGGCGCGGAGGCCGGCTTCATCGCGCGCGAGTTCCAGAGCCACTTCCTGATCCTCGGCCTCAAGGGCGGCCTCTGGGGCGCGGCAGGTGCGACGCTCCTGTTCCTCATCCTCTCCTTCCTGTTCGGACGCTCGATCGCGACGCCGGAGGGCGACCAGGTCTCGGCCCTGTTCGGCCGCTTCGCCATCGGCCCGACCGGCTATTTCGGCGCGCTCGGCATCGCCATCCTGATCGCGCTGATGACGGCCATCACCTCGCGCCTCACCGTCTTCCGTCACCTCGCGAGCATCGAATGACGGACTTCGCGCATTGGATGCTTTGCCGGGGCTGTTCCCGAGGCTTGGCCGAACCCTTGGGGAACGGCGAAGTTCTGCTAGAATCGCGCGACTCATGACCGACGCCTTGCGCCCTCCCATGGATCTCGGGAGCCGCCGATCCGGCAAGGATCAGGCGGCCGGGCCGGCGTCGCGGCGCGCGGCGAGACAGCGGGCGCCGCTCTTCTCCGGCCGTTTCCTGGTCTTCGCGATCGTCTTCCTGGCAGCGCTCACGCTGTTCGACTTCGTCCGCTTCTCGGACGGCGTCGCCCGCCTTGCCCCGCCCGCCGGCATCAGGGCCGAGGGCATCGTGGCGCTCACCGGCGGCGCGGCGCGGATCGACGGCGCGCTGGCGCTGCTCGCCGACGGCCGCGGCGAGAGACTGCTCATTTCCGGCGTGAACCCCGCCGTCGGCCGCCGCGAGATCGCCAAGAGGACGGCCGGCGACCAGACGCGCATCTTCGAGGGCGATGTCGATCTCGGCCATGCGGCGCGCGACACGATCGGCAATGCCGACGAGGCGCGCGACTGGGCGCGGAAGAACGGCTACCGCTCGCTCATCATCGTGACGAGCGACTATCACATGCCGCGCAGCATGATCGAACTCGCCGGTGCGATGCCCGATATCGCGCTCATTCCCTATCCGGTCTCCAACCCGCAGCTCGACATGGCGCGCTGGTGGCGGCACACGGCCTCTCTCAAGCTTCTCATGGCCGAATACGTGAAGTATACGCTGGCGCGGGCGCGGCTTGCCGTCGAGTCGCCGTGGGGAACGACACCTGCGGCGACGCCGGAGAGGTCGGCCGCGGCCAAGGCGGAGGCCGACGCCCGCTGACGCCGTCCCCTCGACGCCGGAGCAGGCCGTCCGAATGCTGATCGTCCGTTCGTTCCTGTTCCAGGTCGTGTTCTACGCGATCATGGCCGTCATCCTGGCCGTCACGCTGCCCTTCTATTTCTTCCTGCCGCACCGGGCCGCGATCGCCGTCGTCAAGTTCTGGACCGGCGCCAGCATGTGGGCGCTGCGCGTCGTCGCCGGCACGCGGATCGAGATCCGCGGCCTCGAGCGGCTGCCGCATGGCGCCGCGCTGATCGCGCCGAAGCATCAGTCCGCCTTCGAGACCATGGCGCTGTTCCCGCTGCTCGACGACCCGACCTTCGTCATGAAGCGGCAGCTGATGATGATCCCGCTGTTCGGCTGGTACACCTGGAAGGCCGGCATGATCGCGGTCGACCGCGCCGGCGGCTCCAAGGCGCTCAGGAAGCTCGCCGCCGACAGCCGCGAGGCCGCCGCGGCGGGCCGGCAGATCATCCTCTTCCCGGAGGGAACCCGCCGGCCGGTCGGGGCGCCGCCGGACTACAAGTTCGGCATCATCCATCTCTATCGCGAATTGAAGGTCCCGGTCGTCCCGATCGCGCTCAATGCCGGCCTCTATTGGCCGCGGCGCAGCTTCCTGCGCTATCCCGGCACGATCATCGTCGAGGTGCTGGAGCCGATTCCGCCCGGCCTCGATTCAAAGACCTTCCTCGCCCGCCTGATCGCCACGATCGAGCCGGCGACCGACCGCCTAGTCGCCGAGGCGCTGGCCGCGCCGAACCCGCCGCCTATGCCCGCGCAAGTCGCCAGGAACGGGGCCTGACAGACGTGCCGATGCGCTCAGGCGCTGCGGCCGCGCTCGCCCGAGAGTTCGCCCGCCAGCCAGACGAGCAGCTGGTCGTTGATGCCGATGCTGGTGAGATGCTCGGCCGTCGCCAGCACATAGTCGCGGTTATGGCCGGAGACGCCGGCGCTCTCGCGCACCAGTTCGAGCACGGCGTCGCGGCCGAGCTTGCCTGCATATTGCGGGTGACCACGGTCGACGACATAGGTCACCGCCCGCACCTCGGCGCCGCTGCCGAGCCGTACCGGCCGCGTCACCTCGCGATAGACATTGGTGACGAGTTCGCGCTCGCGCAGATAGGACATCACACCGTCGCGTTCCGCCTCGACGATGCGAAAGGCGACGCCGCGACACGAGCCGCCTTTGTCGAGCCCCAATACGAGGCCAGGCTTCTCGCGCGTGCCCCGATGGACGAAGGACAGGACACAGAGCGCCCGATGCTCGCCATGCAGACGCGCCGGAACGGCTTCGGCATAGCTGAAGCCTGGCCGCCACATCAGCGAGCCGTAGCCAAACACCCAGAGATCGGACATCGGTGCGAATTCCGCGAAAGGCGCCTCCCGCCTAGCAGCGGAGCCACCGGACTGCAACCAGGAGCCCGCCCGTGACCGACCAGCACCAGACCAGCCCGAGCGGCGCCCCTCCGGCGGCCCGCCCGCGCGGACGCCGCCGCTTCCGGATCGTCATCGGCGTCGTCGTCGCGCTCGCGCTGATCTGGACGGCCGGCTGGTTCGGCCTCAGCCACTATCTCGGCGGCAAGATCGACGCGCTGGAAGCGCGCGCGGCGGCCGAGGGCGCCACGCTCTCCTGCGGCGGGCGGTCGATCGGCGGCTTCCCGTTCCGCATCGACGTGACCTGCATGCCCGTTGCGGCGGCCTGCCCCGCCGAGGAGGTGTCGGTCGACCTCGCCGGCTTCGAGGCGCTCGGTCTCGTCTACAATCCCGGCCATGCGCTGTTCGCGGCCAAGGGGCCAATGACGGTCAAGGGGCCGGGCGGCGCCAGCCTCGACGCCAACTGGACATCGCTGCAGTCGAGCCTCAGGCTCGGCTTCTCCGGCCTCAAGCGCTATTCGCTGGTCGCGGACGGGCTCGATGCGCGCATCGCCGCGCCTTCGCGCATGACCGGCGCGGTGCCGCTCAGCGCCGAGCATGCGGAATTCCATGTGATGCCGGAAGGCGGCGGGCTGATGGATGTCGCGCTCAGCGTCACCCGCCTCACCGCGGCGCCGCCCGGCCGCCCCTCGCTGCCCGCGATCGACGCCGATATCGCCGCGGCGGTTCCCGAGGTGCTGGCACGGTCACGCAATGGCGAGGATGCCGCCGCCGCCTGGGTCGCCTCCGGCCAGCCGATCCGCATCGACCGCATGCTCACCACGATCGGCGGCGCCTCCGCGGACATCACCGGAACGCTGGCGCCCGGCGCCGACGGCCTGCTCAACGGCAAGCTCACCGTGCGGCTCGATCAGCTCGAGAAACTGCCCGAGGTCATCGACAGCCTGAAGCCCGGCAGTGGCGACAAGGCGCGGCAGATGATCGGACTCGTTTCGGCGCTGCTGCGGCCGGTGACGGTGGACGGCCGCACCTGGCGCGAGGCGAGCGTCACCATCAACTCCGGTCGTGCCTCGATGGGCTTCATCCCGCTCGGAACGCTGCCGCGCATCGGCCCGGCACCGCTCGAGCCCGTCGCGCCGCCGGCGGCCGGTGCGGAGCCCGGACCGGTGGCGAACGCCGAGCCGACCGGACCTTCTGCCGCTATCGCCCCCGGCGGCGAGACCGCCGGCCGTTCGCTCGACGCGATGTCGTCCCCCGCGCCGGCGATCGAGACACCGGCGATCGAAGCCCCGGCGATGGTGGCGCTGAAGCGCTGCGCCGTCTCCTCGTGATCGGGAAATCCCGCGCCGCGCTCAGCCCTTGAAGGGAACGAGCGGCAGGCCCGTCGCGCCGGTGCCGTGAATGGCGAACAACCCGCCGGGGTTCTTCTGGCCGGCGAGGACGTCGGCGGAACGACGCAGCGTCGCGCTCGTGACATAGAGCGTGTCGAGCGCCTCGCCGCCGAACTCGCAGCAGGTCGGCAGATCGACCGGCAGGTCGATGGTCAGCATCAGGCGGCCATCGGGATCGTAACGCATGACCTTGCCCTTGAAGGGCACCGTCAGCCAGTAGCAGCCGTCGGCATCGACGGTGGAGCCGTCGACGATGCCGTCCATGAAGGAGAGGTCGACGAAGTCGCGCCGGTTGTCCGCTTCGCCCGTGACGGGATCGAAATCGAAGGCCCAGACGATCGGCGTGTGGCTGTCGGTGTAATACATCGTGCGGCTGTCGGGGCTCCAGGCGAGCCCGTTCGAACAGCCGACGCCCTCGACGACCTTGTGGCAGGTGAGATCGGTGTCGAGGCGGTAGAGCGAGGCGATCGGGCGCATCGGCTTGCCCGGCGCCTCGAACATCGAGCCAGCGTGATGACGAGCCCGCCGGATTGTCGCACCGCGACGCAGCCCGGATATTCGGGAAGCGCGACCGTATCGTCCAGCCGCGTCGCGGGATCGAAGCAGTGGAGGGTCTTGCCGTAGATGTCGATCCACCACAGCACCTGCTCGTCGACATCCCAATAGGTGCTCTCGCCGAGCAGCGCTCCGGCATCGACGACGCATTCGATCTCGACCATGGAACCCCCGTCCGTCATAAAGCGGCGCCGTCGCCGCGGCGCGCGCGGCGGAAGCTGCCGAGAAAGGCGGCGATCGACTCGCTGCCGAGCGAGACGGTCACCAGGATCACGACGCCATAGACGACGAGCAGGGCGCCGTTGGAAAGATTGAGCGCCGGCAACAGGCCGGTCAGGATGGTCAGCACCAGCGCACCGGCGATCGTGCCGATATAGTTGCCGCTGCCGCCGAGGATCGAGGCGCCGCCGATCGCCACCGCTGCGATCGATGTGAAGAGATAGGGATCGCCCATGCCGAGATAGGCCTGCGCGGTGTAGCCCGTGAGCAGCATGCCGGCCAGCGCCGCGGCGAAGCCGGACAGCGTATAGGCGGCGACGGTGGTGGCGAGCGTCGGAACGCCGGAAAAGGTGGCGACAGCGGCGCTGGAGCCGACGGCATAGAGGTAGCGGCCGAAGGCGCTCCGCGACAGGAGCAGCGTCGCCACCACGGCGATCACGATCCAGAGGATCAGGATGACGGGGAAGCCGGCGATGCGGCCGACCGCAAGGAACTGGATCGCGGGCGGCGCGGTGGCCGTCGGTGCGCCGCCGGTGAAGACCAGGATGCCGCCCTGCAGGATGACGTTGACGGCGAGCGTCATGATGATCGGCGGCACGCCGAACAGCGCGACGCCGAGCCCGTTGATCGCGCCGACCAGCGCGCCGGCAACGAGCAGCAGCGGCACGATATAGAGCAGCGGCCCGTTCTGGCCGGCGGCGGCGAGCGTCATCAGCACGGCCGCGGCGTTGAGCACCCAAGGCACCGAGAGATCGATGCCGCCGCCGATGATGACGAAGGTCTGACCGAGCGCGACGATGCCGATGAAGGCCGCGAGCACCACGGTGCTTCTCAGATGCGCCGCCGAGAGAAAGCCGGGAGCCACCACGCTCGTGAGCAGCAGGAGCAGCAGCATGCCGAGATAGGCGAGCAGGATCGCGCGGTGGCGGCGGAGATTGATCATGTGAGGCTCCGCCGCGCCGAGCGTTCGGCGATCGAGCTGGCAAGGACGGCGATGAGCAGGATGACGCCGGAAACGATCGGCTGCCAGTAGCTGGAGATCGACAGCACGAAGACAAGATTGCCGATGATCGTCAGGATATAGGCGCCGATGATCGTGCCGATCAGCCCGCCGCGACCGCCGAACAGGCTGATGCCGCCGATCACCGCCGCTGCGACCGAGGGCAGGATGTAGTCCTTGCCGATGGTCGGCGAGCCGGCTCCGGTCTGCGTCGTCAGATAGAGCGCCGCCAGAGCTGCGAAGAGGCTTGAAAGGGCGTAGGTCGCGACGTTGATGCCGAGAGGGGAGACGCCGGAGAGGAAGGCCGAGCGCTCGTTGGAGCCAGTGGCGCGGATGGCGATGCCGAGCCGCGTGCGGCGGAACCAGAGCCAGAACAGGACGAGTACCGCCAGCAGCCAGACGGCGCTCGAAAGGCCGAGCCAGTTGCGAGAGCCGAACGCCATCCAGAAGGAGGGCAGCCCGCCGCCGTCGATCGGCAGGATGATCAGCGCCGTGCCGGAGAGGATCGACCAGGTGGCGAGCGTCACCAGGAAGGGTTGTAGCCGCAGCGCCGTGATGAGGACGCCGTTGACGACCCCGACCAGCGCGCCGATGACGAGAATGAGCACCGTCCACAGCGCGACATGTGCCGGATCGTCGCGAAACTGCGTCGCCGCCAGCACCGTCCCCAGGCTGATCGTGCCGCCGATCGAGAGATCGATGCCGCCGCGCAGGAGGACGATGGTCTGCCCCGTCGCCGCCAGCACCAGCGTCAGCGCCGCCGCCGTGTCAAGATTGAGCTCGTCCAGCGTGAACACGCCTTCGCGGAGGCTGGCATAGATTGCGACCAGCAGGATCAGCATCGCGACCGGGATCAGGATCGGCGCCCGGTCTGTGAGCGTCGCCTTCAGCGAGGGGGAGAGACCCGGCATGGCGCGCCTTTCGCGGCTGTCGGCGGCGAGCATCGTCATGCGGCCGCCCTCTCGATCATGGCGGCGCGCAGGATGCCGTGTTCGGAATTGTCGTCGCCCTCTAGAACGGCGGCAAGGCGGCCGTTGCGCAGCACGGCGACGCGGTCGGCAACATGGACGAGTTCGGCGAGATCGCTGGAATAGAACAGGATGGCATAGCCCTCGGCGGCGAGGCGGCGCATCAGCGTGAAGATCTCGCCCTTCGTGCCGACATCGATGCCGCGCGTCGGATCGTAGAGCAGCAGGATGCGCGCCTCGGTCAGCAGCATCTTGCCGAAGATGACCTTCTGCTGGTTGCCGCCCGACAGCGTGCCGGCCGGCTGCTCGGGCGAATCCGCCTTGATGCGCAGCGTGCGGATCATCTCCTCGACCAGCGCCTGCTCGCGCGTCGGATCGGTGAGCCCGAAGCGGGTGAAGCGGCGCACGACGGAGAGCGTCAGGTTCTCGCGGATGCTCTTCGCCAGCATCAGCCCATGGCTGCGGCGATCCTCCGGGACGAGCGCCAGCCCGTCGCGCCCCGACAGCGCGGCGCGGGGCGAGCGGATATCGCGCGGCTGGCCCCAGAGCGCGACCGATCCCTCGGCGCGGCCGAGGCCGAACAGCGCCTGGAAGAGTTCGCGCTGGCCATGGCCCTGCAGGCCGGCGACGCCGAGCACCTCGCCCTCCTTCAGATCGAGATCGATGCCGGAGAGCTTCGACCCGGCGCCGAAGCCGCGGAGGCCGAGCGCCACCCGGTCGGTCGCCGTGGCGACGCGCGGGGGATAGAGCCGGTCCATGCGCCGCCCGAGCATGTCGGCGATGATGGTCTCGTCGTCGACCGCCTGCGTCTCGTAGGCGGCGACGGTCTCGCCATTGCGGAAGACGGTGATGCGGTCGGCGATCGCCCGCACCTCGCCGAGCCGGTGCGAGATATAGATGACGAGCGTGCCGGCCGCGGCGACGCTTCGCGCGAGACCGAGCAGCCACTCCGTTTCGGCCGGCGGCAGCGCCGAGGTCGCCTCGTCGAGGATCAGCACGCGCGGATTACGCGACAGCGCCTTGCCGATCTCGACCACCTGCCGCTCGGCGAGCGTCAGGCGGCGGACCTCGCGATCCGGCCGGATATCGGGAAAGCGATAGCGCGCGAAGAGTTCGGCAGTGGCGGCATTCAGCGTTGCCGCACGCACGGTCCCGAGCGGCGAAAGCGGCTCGTGGCGAAACCAGACATTCTCGGCGACGGTGAGGTCGGGGATCAGCGACAGTTCCTGGAACACCGCCGCCACACCGGCGGCCTGCGCCGCTTCCGGGTTCTTCGGCCGATAGGCCTCGCCGGCGAGCGTGATGGTGCCGGAGTCGGCGCGCACCGCGCCGGCCAGGATCTGGATGAAGGTGCTCTTGCCGGCACCGTTCTCGCCGAGCAGGGCATGCACCTCGCCGGCCCGCGCCGAAAGATCGGCCCGGCCGAGCGCGACGATGCCGCCATAGCGCTTGACGACCGCGGTCGCCTTCAGGAAATCGGTCATGGATCCGCCGGCCAAGGGCGCCAAGACGGCGCGTCGCTGCGAAGGAGCGCCGCCCGGCCCGCTTGCGGAGACCGGGCGGCGCGATCGCTGAAGGCGGCTCAGCCGCCGGCCGCTTCCTCGGCCGTGATCTCGACCCAGTCGGGCGTGATCGGCAGCGTCAAGCCCGGCGGGCGATCCGGCCAGGCATTCTTGCCGATCTCGATCTTCTGGATGACGGCGTCGGGATAGAGCGTCGACTTCCACTCGCCGCCATTGGTGGCGAGGAAGTCGCCATTGACGAGGATATGGCGGTCGGCCGGCTTCGGCTTGCCATCGAGGATGTCGACCGCGAGCTTGATCGCCTCGGAGGAGAGATAGGCCGGGTTGGAGCCGAGGATACAGGCCGCGCCTTCCGTCTGCGCGCAGATCGTCGCCGCCACATTGTAGGAGAAGGCGGTGACCGGCACGATCTTGCGGCCCGCATCCTGCAGCGCCTTGATCGCGCCGCTGCCATAGCCCTGGGTCAGGATGCCGTCGACTTCCGGATGCGCGGCGAGCAGCGAGGCGACGCCGGCCTGCTCCGGCCCGAGCGCATATTCGCCGTTGTAGTTGCCGATCACCTCGATGCCCGGATATTTCGCGAGCACGTCGAGATAGCCCTTCTCCAGCTGGGCCGAGATCGGTGCGCCGGCGAGGCCGCGATCGACGAAGACCTTGCCCTTGCCGTTGAGCGAGGCCGCCATCCATTCCGCGAGCACGGCCGGAATGCGGGTCCAGTCGGATTCGAGCGCATAGGCACAGGGCTCGCTCACCACCTGGTCGAAGGAGACGACGACGATGCCGGCGTCGCAGGCCTTCTTGATGGTCGGGTTGAGCGCCTCGGCCGAGGCCGCGTCGATCAGGATCGCGTCGGGCTTCGAACGGATGATGTTGTTGAGCGAGTTGATCTGCGCCTGGACCGTGCCTTCGACATTCTCGATCTTGAGATCGACGCGCCCGGCGAGCGGCCCCTTCTTCACCGAGACCTCGGCGACGCGCTCCATCTGCT
>Ga0209930_1002126_pt1 | contig 25122 bp, 20 predicted proteins | sample ThiBiot_500_biof_2_FD_183948 | JGI IMG/M metagenome (GOLD analysis project Ga0209930, IMG submission 183948) | Wastewater bioreactor microbial communities from Cape Town, South Africa - Thiocy_cont_500_biof (SPAdes) | ecosystem: Engineered > Bioreactor > Thiocyanate-remediating >... | reverse complement strand
TTGTTGCGGATGTCGGCCATGCGCTCTTCCAGCTCGTTGACGGCCTTCAGGCCCTCCACGCGCACGCGGTCCTGCTCGGCCTCGGCCTCGGCGCGCTTGAGAAACCACAGCTGCTGCTGCTTGAGCGTGACCTGGGACTGCAGCGCGTTGTACTGCGCCGCCACCTCGGCCTGCTTCTCCAGCCGGTCGAGGTTGTTGTTGAGCTCGCGCAGGATGTCCTCCACGCGCGTGAGGTTCTCGGTGGTGGCCGAGAGTCGGTTCTCGGTCTCGCGCCGGCGCTCCTTGTACTTGGACACGCCTGCGGCCTCTTCCAGGAACAGGCGCAGCTCTTCGGGGCGCGACTCGATGATGCGGCTGATCGTGCCCTGGCCGATGATGGCGTAGGCGCGCGGGCCCAGGCCCGTGCCCAGGAACACGTCCTGCACGTCACGGCGGCGCACGGCCTGGTTGTTGATGAAGTAGCTGCTGTTGCCCTCGCGCGTGAGCACGCGCTTGACGGCGATCTCACCGAACTGGCCCCACTGGCCGCCCGCACGGTGGTCGCTGTTGTCGAAAACCAGTTCCACGCTGGAGCGGCTGGCCGGCTTGCGGTGCGTGGTGCCGTTGAAGATCACGTCCTGCATGGACTCGCCGCGCAGCTCGCTGGCCTTGCTCTCGCCCAGCACCCAGCGCACCGCATCCATGATGTTGGACTTGCCGCAGCCGTTGGGGCCCACCACGCCCACCAGTTGACCCGGCAGCATGAAGTTGGTGGGCTCGGCGAAGGACTTGAAGCCGGACAGCTTGATGGAATTCAGGCGCACGATGCAGGCACAAAGCGGTCCGCGGCGAACGGACAAACAAGGAGGTGGGGAAAGAACAAGGCAGCTCGGGATGATACCGCGCGCCACCCCCTCTCAAGAATGGAAAGCGGCCCGGGCGGGGCCGCTGCGAATGTCAAGAATGGTTTGAAGGGACCTCTGGCCCCGTGCTGGCGTCCGTGCATTCCGCCACTTCGGGCCGGTGTTGCGCCGGCGGGGTCAGGCATGCGGGGCTCAAGGCCGGGGGGCGCTGCAAGGGGGCGGCCTCGCGCACCAGGGCCTCGAAGCTGCGCACGGGCACGGGCGGGCTGAGCAGGTAGCCCTGCCAGACGTGGCAGCTCTGGTCTTCGAGGAATTGGCGCTGCGCCTCGGTTTCCACGCCTTCGGCAATGACCTGCAGTCCCAGGCTGGTGCCCAGGGCGACGATGGTGCGCGCAATGGCCGCGTCGTTGGGGTCGCTGAGCACGTCGCGCACGAAGCTGCGGTCGATCTTGAGCTGGTCCAGCGGCAGGCGCTTGAGATAGGCCAGCGAGGAATAGCCTGTGCCGAAGTCATCCAGCGAGAAGCCCACACCGTGGGCCTTGAGCGTGGCCATCTTGGCGGCCGTGTCGTCCACGTCGGCCAGCAGCAGGCTTTCGGTCAGCTCCAGCTTGAGCAGGCGCGGGTTGGCGCCGTGCTCCTTGAGCGCCTGCAGCACCTGCTCCACGAAGCGCGCCTGGTGGAACTGGCGCGGGCTGACGTTGACGGCCAGCACCATGCAGGCCATTTCGGGGTCCGCCGCCCATTGCGCCAGCTGCCTGCAGGCCTCGCCCAGCACCCATTCGCCCAGTTGCTGGATCAGGCCGGTCTCCTCGGCCAGCGAGACGAAGAGCGAGGGCGGCACCAGCCCTTCGCGCGGGTGGTTCCAGCGCAGCAGGCCTTCGGCACCCACGATGCGTCCGTGCGCCATCTGCGGCTGGTAGTACAGGACGAACTGGCTGCGCACCAGGCCCTCGCGCATTTCCTGCTCCATGGCCGTGCGCGAGCGCAGCACGGCCTGCAACTGCGGATCGAAGAATTGCAGCGTGTTGCGCCCCATGCCCTTGGCCTGGTACATGGCCATTTCGGCGCGGCGCAGCACCTCGTCGGCGCTCAGTTCCTGCTCGCCGAACAGGCTGGCGCCAATGCTCATCGTGATGTGGCAGGACTGGCCTGCCAACTGCAGCGGCTGCTGCAGCAGCGAACGCATGCGCTGGACCTCGCCTTCCAGCTGCGAGGCCGCATGCATGGAGTCCTTGCCCAGGTCCTCCAGCAGCACGACGAAGTCATCGCCGCTGTGGCGGGCCAGCGTGGCCTCGGGCCCCAGGGACTGCGCCAGGCGCTCGGCAATCATGCGCAGCAGCACATCGCCAAGCTCCAGCCCCAGGCTGTCGTTGAAGGCCTTGAAGTTGTCCACGTCCAGCAGCATGACGGCGCCGCAGCGCCCGCGCCGGCGGCTGGAGGCCAGCGCCTGCTGCAACCGGTCCACCAGCAGGCGGCGGTTGGGCAGGCCGGTGAGCGCGTCGTGGAAGGCCAGGCGGCGGATTTCCTCTTCGGCGGTCTTGCGCTGGCTCTGGTCCTGCAGGATCAGCAGGCAGCCTTCGTCCAGCAGCATGCCGCCTATCGATACGGAACGCGTGCGGCCATCGCTGCCCATGAGCTGGTATTCCTCGCAGTTGAGGGTGCCGCAGCTGTCGGACTCGCCGCTGTGCAGGCTCTGTGCCACGCGCGCCCTCGCCTGCGCGGCCTCGAAGCGGCGCTGCATGCGCAGGCGGCGGGCTTCATCGGGACACATGTTGCACCACCAGCCATCACCATCCATGCCGGCCGTGGCACCGTGGCCCGCCAGGCGCATGAATTCTTCGTTCCAGTAGGCGAAGCGGCCGTCGTCCTGAAGCATGGCCAGGCCCAGAGGCAGGCGCTGGATGACCATGCGCAGATGGCGCGATCCATCGCGCTGCATCTGCTGCAGGTGGCGCCGCGCGCTGATGTCCTGCACCAGCGCCATCAGCCGCCGGGACGGGCCATGGCCCAGCGCGGAGATATGCAGCTCCACCCAGACCAGGGTGCCGTCGCGGCGCCGCAGCTGCCGCTCGATCTGCAGCGCCCCGCGCTGGCCCGCCGTCAGCTCCTGCAGCAGCACCCGGTCGCCCTCCAGGGTTTCGGCCGCCAACAGGGCCAGCAGGGGCCGCTGGCACAGCTGCTGCGCCTCATGGCCCGTAATGTCGCAGTACCTGCGGTTCACATGCAGGACGTTGCCGCTGGCCGCATCGACCTGCACCACGCCCACGGCAGCCTGCTCGAACAGGGCCTGAAAGCGGGCATCGCTCTCGCGCATGCTGCGGGAGGAGGCGCGCAGCTGGGCCCAGCTGGAAGGATAGCGCCGCCACCAAGCTGCCGCCAGCGACGCCAGCAGGGCCGACACGAGCATGCCCAGCGCGAAAAGAACCAGGGGCTGGACACGCTCGGTCCAGGACAGGGCCGTCCCCATGGGAATGAAGTTCAACCGCCACAGCCGGTCCTGGGCCTGCAGCGTCTGCTCCAGCACCACCTGGCCGGTGTCGCCCATGCCGGCCGCCTCCTGCCCGCGCTCCGGCCAGGCCGCGCCCAGGTACAGCGGCAGCGGCGATATGCCGGCCGGCGGCAGGGGCGAGGTCGGGCCTGCGTCATGCATGGCCAGCGCAAGCCGGCGCAGAAAGCCGCGTTCATGCAGATCCTGCACCAGGTCGTGCACGCGCACGCTGACGTCGGCAGTCCCCAGAAACAGCGGCTGCGCGGCCTCCCCGTCCGGGGACTGGTGGTCCACAAGCGCAAAGACAGGCGCGCGCACCAGCACGGCGGTGGCATGCTCGCCGGGCTGCTTCAGCGCAAACGGTGCCGAGACCACGGCGGCCGCGCTGTCGCGGCTGCGCACCATGCTGGCCATGAGGCTGGGGCGGTCGTGCATGTCCAGGCCGGCAATGGACTCGTTGCCCTCCAGCGGCCAGAGATAGTCGATGAAGAAATAGTGCGGCCCGGGCCGAGCGGTGAAGGCCTGATCCTGGCCGGGCAGACCGCGCTGCGTTGCGGCCCGTGTAAAGGACAGCGCCTGCATGCCCGGCTGCGCCTGTATGCGCAGCGCCTGCGCCATGCGCGCGAAGGCCGATTGCCCCATCTCGGGAGAGGCGGCCAGCTGGTTGGCCACATGCTGGACCATGACCGCGTAGGCATCCAGGCGCATCTCCAGCGCCTGGCGGGCCGACTGGGCCTGCTGGGTATGGCGCTGCAGGTCGATACGCTCCAGCGCCCGCTGCTGCTGCAAGGCAAGCACAGCGCTCAGGCACATGCCCACCGCCATGACGGTTGCGGCTGGCCAGGCGGCCCGGATGGCTACAAGCGTGCGCTGGGCAAAAACTGACATGGAGCGGCTAAGGCGGAATAGGCGGTCACGGGAAATCGGTCCAGGAGCACGGAACCGCTCGTTGCCAGCCCCATGGCAGGTTCACCGGAAAGGGCAGTACAGGCCATATGGAGCAGAGCGCGAGGATAAATGGATTTCGGCACGCGGCAGGCGAACCATGGATAAGACAAATCCTACAAACACCCTTCCTCTATCGTCTGCAAGCACACTTGCTGAAGCTGGCCCGGGCAAACCCTAGAGAGCTCCGCAGGCCGGCGTGGGACTGGGGGACCGAACCGTTGCACGCTCCCTCATCCATGAAATCAAAAGCAGCAATTTTGAAACGGCAGTGAAACGAATGTTGCGGCGGCAGCCAGCACCGCAGTGCACACGCCCTGTGCTGGCGCGCTGCAAGGCTTGCACGGGTTTTCCCTTGATGCGGATGGCATGGCGCTTGCAACAAACCTGGCCTACTGCCATCGCCTGACACCGCAGGGGACACCGTCCATGTGCATCAACCGCCGCCAGAGGCTGCGCGCTCCGGCGATCGGCAGACCGCAAGAACAGACACAGATACGAACAACAGCACAGGAGGCCTGAGATGGGCGCGATCCCCGAAACCTTTCTTCCCCAGTTGCGCATCCCTGCCACCTACCTGCGCGGCGGCACCAGCAAGGGCGTGTTCTTTCGCCTGCAGGATCTGCCCGAGGCGGCCCGGCACCCCGGACCCGTGCGCGACGCCATCCTGTTGCGCGCCCTGGGCAGCCCCGACCCGTACGGCAAGCAGATCGACGGCATGGGCAATGCATCGTCCAGCACCAGCAAGGCCGTGATCCTGGCTCCCAGTACGCGGGAAGGCCATGACGTGGACTATCTGTTTGGCCAGGTCGCCATCGACCAGCCGTTTGTGGACTGGAGCGGCAACTGCGGCAACCTCTCGGCCGCCGTGGGGCCCTGCGCCATCCACATGGGACTGATAGATCCCGCGCGCATTCCTCGCAACGGCACGGTCACCATCCGCATCTGGCAGGCCAACATCGCCAAGACCATCGTGGCCCATGTGCCCATCACGCAAGGCCAGGTCCAGGAGACCGGCTCCTTCGAGCTCGATGGCGTGACCTTCCCGGCCGCCGAAGTGGCGCTGGAGTTCCTGGATCCCGCCGATGAAGGAGACGATGGCGGAGCCATGTTCCCGACAGGCCACCTCGTGGACCGGCTGGACGTGCCCGGCGTGGGCAGTCTGGCGGCCACGCTGATCAATGCGGGCATTCCGACCATCTTCCTGAACGCCCAGGACCTGGGCTACACGGGCTGCGAGCTGCAGGACGCCATCAACACGGACGACGAGGCCCTGGCCCGCTTCGAGGCCATACGCGCCCACGGCGCGCTGCAGATGGGGCTGATCAAGGACCTGGCCGAGGCCGCCAGACGGCAGCACACGCCAAAGATCGCCTTTGTGGCGCCACCGGCCGCCTACACGGCATCCAGCGGCAAGCGCATTGAATCGGGTGACGTGGACCTGCTGGTGCGCGCCCTGTCCATGGGCAAGCTGCACCACGCCATGATGGGCACGGCTGCCGTGGCCATCGGCACCGCAGCGGCCGTGCCGGGCACGCTGGTGAATCTGGCGGCAGGCGGCGGCGAGCGCAGCGCCGTGCGCTTTGGCCACCCCTCCGGAACGCTGCGCGTGGGCGCCGAGGCCCGTTTGGTGAACGGCCAGTGGCAGGTGACCAAGGCCCTGATGAGCCGCAGCGCACGCATCCTGATGGAAGGCTGGATCAGGGTCCCCGGCGAGGTGTTGAACGCCGCATGAATGCGCGGGCCGGGTCTTCAGGCCGCAGCCGTGCTCACGCCTCGGCTGCCAGCGCCGCCCCACGCCACGCCTGGAGCTGCTCCAGCGTGTTCGTCGTGCCGCCACAGGCCACCACCAGCACGCGCTGGAAGCCTTGCAACGCAGGAGCGCGCCCGTAGGCCAGGGCCAGCGCGGCGCCACAGGCCGGCTCCACATGCAGGCGATGGTCGTCAATGAAGCGCAGGCAGGCCTGCAGCGCCTGCGCATCCGTCACCACGGCGCTTCGCACGGGGTGCACCTGCGCCAGATCGAAGGCTCTCTGGCAGACCTGGCGCGCGCCCAGCGAAGTAGCCACGCTGGTGATGCGGTCCAGCAGTACGCGGCGGCCCTGGGCCAGGGACTGCGCCAGAGAATCGGCGCCGGCCGTCTCCGCCGCGATCACGGGCACATCGGTCCAGCCATGGCGCTCCAGACCCTGCACCACGCCGGCCAGCAGGCCGCCGCCGCCCACAGCCAGCACCACGGCGTCGGGCTTGAAGCCGGCTGCGGCCAGTTCGTCGACGAGGGTGGAATGCCCGGCCCACAGCAGCGGATCGTCAAACGGGTGGACAAAGGCATCGTCGGCACCCAGCAGGGACTGGGCCAGCGCATTGGCCTCGTCCCAGACGGAGCCATGCACGATCAGCTCGGCGCCCTGGGCGCGGATCAATGCCCGTGCATGCTCGGTCGTGGTCTGGGGAACGACCACGGTGACGGGCATCGACAGCTGCCGTCCCGCATAGGCCACGGCAATGCCGGCATTGCCGCCCGACGAGGCCACAAAGCGCTTCTTGCCCTGGCCCGCCAGGGTCTCGCAGGCATGGCCTATGCCGCGCAGCTTGAATGATCCGCAAGGCTGCAGCGCGTCCAGCTTGAGCCAGATGTTCTGGCCGCTGGCCTGGCCCAGGGCATGGGATTCGATGAGGGGAGTGGAGGTGTGCAAAGGCATGGAGCGGCAGTGTAGAACTGGGCTGCCATCGCGATAATCCCCCGGTATTCCAAATATTCTTTGCGCCATGAGCACAAATCAAGCCCTACCCCTGTTCGGAGAAATGGCCATCTTCGTCAAGGTGGTGGACACGGGCAGCTTCTCCGAGGCCGCGCGCCAGCTGGGCAGCACGCCATCGGCCACCAGCCGGGGCGTGGCGCGGCTGGAAAGGGCTCTGGGCCTGCGCCTGCTGGAACGCACCACGCGCAAGCTGCGCCTGAGCGAGGCCGGCCGCGAGGTGCATGCGCGCTGCCTGGACATGGTGGGCGCCGCGCAGGCCGTCATGGCTGCATCCCTGCTTCAGGACGCGCAGCCGCGCGGCCTGGTGCGCATCAGCGTGTCCAAGGCCGTGGGCCATACCGTGGTCCATCCCCACATGCCCGACTTCCTGGCCCTGTATCCCGAGGTCGACGTGCAAATGCGGCTGGAAGACCGCTACATGGACCTGATCGATGACCCCGTGGACCTGGCCATACGCATCACCAACCACCCGCCGCCAGGCCTCATGGGCCGCCACCTGATGGACATCGACCATCTGCTGTGCGCCTCGCCCCAGTACCTGGCCCGGCACGGCACGCCCGCGCATCCGCTGGACCTCAAGGCCCACAGCTGCATCTACCTGGGCGAGGAGCCCGGCGACGCGCACTGGAAGCTGCGCGGCCGCGGCAAGACCGTCACCGTGGCCGTGCGCGGGCGCTATGCGGCCAACCACACCGGTGTGCGGCTGGACGCCGTGCTGCAGCACATCGGCATCGCCAGCCTGCCCCGCTTCACGGCACGGCAGGCCCTGGCGGACGGGCGCATCGTGCAGGTGCTGCCGGACTGGAGCTTCCTGCCCAACTACAGCGGCCAGCTGTGGATTCTTCACCCGCCCACCAGACATCTGCCACTGAAGCTGCGCGTGCTGATGGATTTCCTGGCCGAGCGGCTGGGGGGCACTGGTGGGATGCGTGTTTCGTGATTCTTCCATGTGATTTTCAATAGCCAACGGCAATCACGACGGCCATTTGATTCGGACATAAACCCAAATGACTCCGTCATCCCGGGCGATTCAGCATTCCGAGGTGGATCGCGGTTAAAGTCCGGCATCCATTCGATTCAATATTTTCAAAACCAACGGAGCAAGCATGTCAAAGCGACTGAGTGGCCTCATGGCCGCGGCCCTTGCCGCCTTCATTTCCACGCCCGCGCTGGCCATTCTTCCGGATTCGGGAATGTGGAGCATTGGAGAGGAGCTCAATGGCAAGCCCGGGCGCGGCATTCAGATCGACAGGCAAGGCGGCTCCACGCTGATCCTGACCTATTTCGGTTATCGCGCGGACGGGTCGTCACTGTTCCTGCAGGCCGCAGGCACGCTCAAGGACGGCAAGCAGTTTGACGGCGTGCTCACGGAGTACCGCAATGGCCGCGCGCTGGGTGGCCAGGCCCGCGATGGAGAGCTTGCGCAGGAGGCTGGCCCGGTCAGGATCGTCTTCGATTCCTCCACCACGGCGACGATCACCCTGCCCGGCGAGGCGCCGCAGCGCCTTCAGCGCTTCCAGTTCGAGGATCTGAGGAACCGGCTCAATTTCACGTTCTCGCACTCGAGCGCACAGGGCTACGCGCGCCTTTCATCCCCTGGCGAAATCACTTTCAAGGTGGATGAAAACACGCTGATTGCCGTTGAGAAGTCAAGCACGGGAAACACTGCCTGTGAGTACCAAGGAAATTTGAAGCCTTCGGGCAATGCCTTCCGCTCAGAAGGAACTGCGCAGTGCTTTTGGGGTGCCACCCCGAGAACCTATCTCTACAACATGGAAGACCTGAAGGTCGATGAATTCGGAGCGCTCAGCGCTCGCTTTTATTTCAGAGACAGTATTTCTCCAGAGCTCGCCCCTTTCCTGCGATCGGTCGTCGGGATATGCAAGGGCAGTATCGCCAACGTCGATGTGTTCCGGTGCCAGCCATCCGATCTAAAGCTGGACCCAGGTCTTTGGAAAGAATGATGACGGCGCGTCAGCCCCCCTGACTGCGCAGCCGCCGCCACAACGTGGCCCGGCTGATGCCCAGGATCTCGCAAGCGCGGCGCTGGTCGCCCTGTACCTGCTCCAGCACTTCGCGCATGCGCTGGCGCTCGGCATCGCGCCGGGCCTCGCGCAGTTGCAGTTGCCGCTGCTGCGCTGGCAGGGCCTGAACGGTACCCTGCCCAGCCCCGTCGCATTCAGGAAACAGCTCCCGCAAGCGGCCCATGTCCACGCGGCCCGCGCTGTCGCGCAGGTCGTGGCGGCAGGCCAGCAGGCGTTCCACCCAGTTGTCCAGCTCTCGCGCATTGCCGGGCCAGCGGTGGCCGGATGCCAGCTCCAGCAAGGCCGCCAGCAAGGGCTCCAGGGATGGCCCTTCCACCTGCAGCGACTGCGTGCGCAGGCGCCGCGCCAGCATGGCGCGGGCCAGGGCCTGGACATCGGCCGGGCCGCGTTCGTGCAGTCCGGGCATGGACAGGCGCAGCACGGCCAGGCGGTAGAACAGGTCACGCCGGAATTCACCGCGCTCGACCAGGGCCGCCAGATCGGCGTGCGTGGCGGCGATGACGCGCAGGTCCACCGGCACGGGCGTGGTGGAGCCCACGCGCAGCACTTCGCGCTCCTGCAGCACGCGCAGCAGGCGGGACTGCAGGGCCAGCGGCATGTCGCCGATCTCGTCCAGGAACAAGGTGCCCGTATGGGCCGCCTCGATCAGCCCGGTCTTGCCGCCGCGCCGCGCGCCGGTGAAAGCGCCTTCGTCGTAGCCGAAGAGTTCGCTCTCCAGCAGGCTTTCCCCCAGGGCCGCGCAGTTCACCGCCAGGAAGGGCTGGGCCGCGCGCCGGCTGGCGCGGTGCATGCCCTGGGCCAGCAACTCCTTGCCCGTGCCGCTGTCGCCCTGGATGAGCACGGTGGCATCGCTGGCCGCGAACTGGCGCGCCAGGCGGCGCACGCGCTGGGCGGGCCCGCTGTCGCCCGCGTAGTCTTCGATGCGCCAGCGCACGCCCGCGCCGCGCAGGCTGCGGTTGGCGCGCAGGTGGCGGTCGGCACGCTGGATGGTGGCCGGGTCGCGGCACACCAGCAAGGCGCCCGTGAGCTGGCCGTTTTCCACGATGGGCGCGCGCCGTACCACCAGGGTGCGCATGGCCAGCTGGACCACGTCTTCACTGCCTTCGGGCTCCAGGGACTGCGACTGCAGCGCCTGTGCCAGTGCCAGCGCGGGTGCCACCTCGTCCAGCAGCCGACCATGCAGCGCATTGGCGGGCGCGCCCAGCAGCGCGGCCATGGTGGGGTTCAGGGCCTGGATGCGGCCTTGCGTGTCCACGGCGACCACGCCGTCCTGCAACTGGCCGAGCACGGTTTCCAGCCGCTGGTGGCGGGCGCGCTCGGCATGGCGGTGGCGGGCCAGCAGCACGGCATCACGCAGGGCCTGCAGCACGGCGCCATCGGAGTACAGCAGCACGCTGGGAATGCCGGCCTGCTCGGCCAGGTCGGCCACCACGCCGGCGGCCTGCAGCGCACGCACGCAGGCCTGGGCATCTTCGGGTCCGTGGTAGCTGAACTGCGCAATGCCGGCGCCGAACAGCGCGTCGAACTGGGCCAGATGCGGCGAGGGATGGTCGAACGACACCAGCCCGATGCGCGGCGTGCCGCCGGACTGGGCCAGTGCACGTGCGCTGGCCAGCGCCTGCAGCAGATCGAACCCCCGCACCTCGATCATGACGACGGGGATATCGACCCGCTCGCGCACCCAGGCGCCGCTGGCCCCTGCGGCCACCAGGGCGTCTATGGGCTCGACCGCCTGCAGCGCACGCACGGCCTGCACGGCATCGTCAAAGGCCGCGCTGACATGCTCCACGCGCACCTGGTCGCCCACGGCCAGCGACATGCGCTCCAGCACGCGGCCGATGCGGTGGCGGCCCACGGTGACGACGCGCGGCCAGGCTGCGCGGGGGCCGGCAGGGGTTGCATGCATGGAAGGCACAACTGATTCATTCATGCAACCGATTATTTCATTCATGCAACACCGCACCGGGCGAATCGGTGAATGCCTGCAGAGCAGGCTTTTCAAGAATCACAAAACCCATTCACATCAACAACTTGCGATATCAAGGGTTTACCCTTTGATCCGGTGGCATGCCACTTGCAAACAGGCCAGGCGTTTCAATCATTTCAAGCATTTCCAGGAGACCCCATGAACCAGCCATCCCGCCTGCCCCGCCGCACCGCCCTGGCCACCCTGCTTGCCGCCGCGCTGCCGCTGGCCGGCGTGACCTGCTCCGTCGCTGCACGGGCTGCCGGCGCCGCCGATGCCTGGCCCACCCGCCCCATTCGCCTGGTGGTGCCGTTCTCGGCAGGCGGCGCCAATGACCTGATGGCACGATCGGCTGCCGAAGGCGCGTCCAGGATCCTGGGCCAGCCCGTGGTGGTCGACAACCGCGCGGGTGCGGGAGGCACGGTGGGCGCCGACATCGTGGCCAAGGCCCAGCCCGACGGCTACACCCTGCTGGTGAGCGCGGCTGGCGTGATCTCCAACAGCATGATCAAGAAGACCATGCCGTTCAAGGACGATGCGCTGGTTCCGGTGGCCATGATCGGCCTGGCGCCGTCCGTGATCGTGGTTCCCAAGAACGCGCCCTACCAGAACCTGCGCGATTTCGTCGAGGCATCGAAGAAGGGCCAGGGCTTCAATTTCGCCACGGCCGGCACGGGCAGCACGCCGCATTTCGTGGCCGAGATGCTGAACGTGAAGTACGGCGCCCAGCTGCAGCCCGTGCCCTACAAGAGCGGGTCGGAGAGCACGACGGCCGTGCTGGGCGGGCAGGTGGAGGGCACGTCGGAGGCCAGCATCATCGCCCTGCCCCACATCCTCAACGAAGGCAAGTTCAAGGCCCTGGCCACCACCTGGACGCAGCGCATCTCGGCCTATCCGCAGCTGTCCACCGCCGTGGAGCAGGGCTTTGCCGAGCTGCAGATCGCGCACTGGGCCGGCATCCATGCGCCCAAGGGGACGCCGCCCGCCATCCTGGACAAGCTGGCCGCCGCCGTGGACAAGGCCATGAAGGAGCCGGCCACCGTGGAAAAGCTCAAAGGCCTGGGCATCGAACCCATCGGCGGCACGCGCGCCGAGTTCGTGAAGTTCACAGACGCTGAACGCAAGCGCCTGGGCGAGATCGTCAAGGCCGCGAACATGCAGGAAAAGTGAACCGCTTGCGCCATCACCATCGATCCCAACCGAGACAAGACACCATGAATACCCGCCGCAACACCCTCCGCCTGGGCATGGGCCTGGCCCTCAGCGCCACCGCCGCCGCTGCCGCCCTGCTCGCCGCCCCCGCCACCGCCGTGGCCCAGGGCGCAGATGCCTGGCCCTCGCGCCCCATCAAGCTCATCGTGCCCTATGCGGCCGGCGGCTTTGCCGATACGCGGGCCCGCAAGATCGCCGACAAGATAGGCCAGAGCCTGGGCCAGCCCATCGTGATCGACAACCGCGGCGGCGCGGGCGGCGTGACGGGCACGGATGCCATCGCCAAGGCCACGGACGGCCATACCTTCGGTTTCGGCTCGCCGGGTCCGCTGGTGACCAATCCCATGCTGATGAAAAAGCTGCCCTACAACGCCGCACGCGACCTGCAGCCCATCATCCTGATCGAAGAGGCGCCGCTGATCCTGACCACGGCGCCCAACCAGCCGTTCAAGACCGTGGCCGAACTGGTCGCGGCAGCCAAGGGCAAGCCCGGCACGCTGACCTATGGATCGTCGGGCGTGGGCGGTGCCCACCACCTGTCGGGCGAGCTGCTGGCCTTCCAGACGCGCACGGACATGGTCCATGTGCCCTACAAGGGCGGCGCGCTGGCAGCCACCGACCTGATGGGCGGCCACCTGGCCTTCATGTTCGAGATGGGCTATGCGGCCCTGCCCGCCATCCAGGGCGACAAGGTCAAGGCGCTGGCCGTGTCCAGCAAGCAGCGACTGAAGGTGCTGCCCGGCGTGCCCACGCTGGATGAGGCGGGCATCAAGGGCTTCGAGTCATACAACTGGCTGGGCATGATCGCGCCGGCCAGCACGCCGCCGGCCGTGATCGAGCGCCTGAACAAGGCTGTGAACGAGGCCCTCAAGGACGCGGAGGTGCGCGCCATGATCGAGAACACGGGCGGCATGGTCATGGGCGGCACGCCCCAGGCCTACGGCAAGTTCATCGAGGCCGAGCGCGCCAAGTGGGGCCCGGTGATCAAGAACGCCAACATCACGCTGGACTGAGCGCCAGCCCGCGCATCGCTTTTTCCCATCCGACAGAACCCTCCATGAACACCAAGCAACAACTCAAGGCCCTGGCCGAAGCGCGCCGCGGCGTGCTCGTGCCCGGCGCATTCAACGCACTGTCCGCGCGCGTCGTGGCCGATCTCGGCTTCGAGGCCATCTATGTGACCGGCGCCGGCGTGACCAACATGTGGTTCGGCCTGCCCGACCAGGCCTTCATGGGCCTGACCGACATCGCCGACCACACGGCCCGCATCCGTGACGCGGTGGATCTGCCGCTGATCGTCGATGCCGACACCGGCTTCGGCAACGCGCTCAACACCTACCACGCCGTGCGCACGCTGGAGCGCGCAGGCGCCGACTGCATCCAGATCGAGGACCAGATCAGCCCCAAGCGCTGCGGCCATTTCAATGGCAAGGAAGTGATTTCCACCGACGAGATGCTGGGCAAGATCAAGGCCGCCGTGGACGCGCGCCGCGACCAGGGCACGCTGATCATGGCGCGCACCGATGCCTGCGCCACGCAGGGCTTCGAGGCTGCCGTCGAGCGCGCCCAGCGCTTTGCCGAGGCGGGAGCCGACATCCTCTTCGTGGAGGCCGTGACCCAGGCCGAAGAAATCCGCGCCCTGCCCCAGCGCCTGTCCACGCCGCAGCTGATGAACATGGTGATCGGAGGCAAGACGCCCATCACCGACGCGGGCGAACTGGCAGACCTGGGCTATGGCCTGGTGCTGTATGCCAATGCCGCGCTGCAAGGCGCCGTGGCCGGCATGCAAAAGGCGCTGGGCCAGCTGCGCAACGAGCGCAGGGTGGACGAGAACCCCGCCGTGGTCGCCCCCTTTGCCGAGCGCCAGCGCCTGGTCAACAAGCCGTTCTGGGACGCGCTGGAAAAGAAGTACGAGTGAAGCACGAGCGAGGGCGGTCAGCCCCTCGCAGGCGCCTTCCACCCCTTGAGCGTCAGCTCCAGCGCCTGCAGCGCCTGCTGCAGGCGTTCGGGGGGCGCCCCTTCCTCGGCAATCCAGAATGCCGACTCCACCAGGCAGCCATTGAGCAGGCGCGACATGGCCAGCGGATTGGCACGCACGATCACGCCGCGCTCCATGAGCTGCTCCAGGTAGCCGGCCACGAAGGCGATGCAGGCACGGTGCTGCTCGCCCTGGTCCGTGCCCGTCAGCACGGCGCGCGCATCCTGCAGCACGATGCGGCGTATCTCGCCCTCCTGCGCCATGGCCAGGTAGGCACGGCAGTAGGCCAGGAACCCCTCCCAGGGATCTGCATGGTCGGCCAGCACCTGCTCAAGGCGTGCGTCCATCTCGGCATCCATCTGCGCCACCACGGCGGCCAGCAGGCCCGGCTTGCCGCCGAAATGGTGGTACAGCGCGCCGCGCGTCAGGCCGGCCTTGGCCGTCAGTTCGTCCATGGAGGCCTGGGCATAGCCCTGGCTGCCAAAGGCCTCGCGCGCAGCCTCGATGAGCTTGGCGCGTGTCTCCTCGATCATGCTGGCCCGGCTTTTGCGCATGGCGCACTCCATTCACATACAAAACGTATGCCAATGATACGGCGCGTCATGGGCAACCCGTAGAATCGCTGACATACGCCGCGTATGTGATTGCAGCGGCCTGTCCGTCTTCCGAGGTTTCCATGTTCCACGCCTACCGCCAGCTGTTCTCCCGGCCCGGCACGGCCGCCTTTGTGCTGGCCGGTCTCCTGGCCCGCCTGCCCCTTTCCATGACGGGTATCGGCCTGATCACCATGCTGTCCCAGCAGCGCGGCGCCTACACGCTGGCCGGCGCGGTCGCTGCCTGCTTTGCGCTGTCCATCGCGGTGCTGGCGCCCCGCATCTCGGCCCTGGTGGACCGCCATGGCCAGCGCAAGGTCCTGCCCTGGGCAGCGGCCGTGAGTGCTGCCGCCATGTTTGCGCTGCTGGCGTGCGCGCATTGGCAGGGACCGGAGTGGCTGCTGCTGGTGCTGGCAGCGCTGGTGGGTGCCCTGCCCAGCATGCCGGCCATGGTGCGTGCGCGCTGGACCGTGCTGCTGCGCGGCACGCCACAACTGCAGACGGCCTATGCGCTGGAGGCCGTGCTGGACGATGTCTGCTTCATCGTCGGCCCGCCCCTGTCGGTCGGCCTGAGCATGGTGCTGTTCCCCGAGGCCGGGCCGCTGGCCGCCTCCTTGCTGCTGCTGGTGGGCGTGGCGCTGTTCGTAGCCCAGCGCCGTACAGAGCCACCCGTGGACACATCGCAGCAGCGCACGCGCCAGCAGTCGCTGGCCCGCCATCCCGTGGTGCGCACGCTGGCGCTGTTCATGCTGGCCCAGGGCATCATCGTGGGCACCATCGACGTGGCCAGCGTGGCCTTTGCCACGCAGCAGGGCCAGCCGGCGGCGGCCAGCATCGTGCTCTCGTTCTATGCGTTGGGCTCCTGCGTGATGGGACTGGTGTTCGGCACGCTGCGCCTGAAGGCGCCGCTGCACCGCCAGATCGCCTGGGTGGGCGCCTCGGTCTGCATCACGGCCGTGCCCCTGCTGCTGGCCACCAATGTGTTCACGCTGACCCTGGCCGTGTTGCTGGCCGGCATTACCTTCGGGCCGACCATCACCGTGGCCATGGGCCTGGTGGAGCAGCAGGTGCCGCACCAGCGCCTGACCGAAGGCATGACCTGGCTGCTGACCGGCATTGCCATGGGCGTGGCACTGGGCGCGGCCGCCGCAGGCTGGGCCACCGACCTGTGGGGCGCACGCATTTCCTTCGTGGTGGCGCTGCTGGCCGGTGTCGCCATGTGGGCCCTGGGCGTGCTGGCCGCACGCCAGGCACGAGCGAAAGAGAGCCCGCCTGCCGAAGACGCAGCCGCTGCCTGCACCTGAACACGACCCCAACGCCCGCGCCAGCCCAGACTGCTCAGACTGCTCAGACCGCTCAGGCCGCTCAGGCCGTGGCCATCAAGGCCAGCAGCTCGGCCAGGCGCTGGCGCATCCACAGCGCTTCGGCCCCGGGCGCCAGCCCTTCCAGCCAGAGCATGCGCACGGTCAGCGGCGGCAGCGCCAGCCCCTCGCAGGCGCGTTGCCGCAGATGCGGGCGCAGATCGCCGAACTCGGCAATATTGACCGGCAGGATGGCCCAGCCCAGGCCGTCGGCCACCATGTCGGCAATCACATAGAAGCTGTTGGAGCGCCAGACGGCGGGACTGAGCACGGTGTCCTCCACGCCCTCGATGTGCATCAGCAACTGGCGGTGCGCGGCCAGCTGCCTGCGCGTGAGGGCCGCCGTGCCATCGAGCACATGGCCCTTGGCCACGCAAATGGTCTGCGGCACGCTGCCGATATGGCGCTGGGCACAGGTGGCCGGCGCAGGCGCTCGGTCGAACTGGAAGGCGACCTGGGCACGCTGCGCCGCCACATGCCCGGCCACTTCGGAGGCCGTGCCGTTCAGCACGGTCAGCTCCATGGCCGGAAAGCGTGCCGCCAGCTCCTTGAACAGCTGGGCCAGCGGCACATAGGGCAATGCCTCGTCCAGCGCAACGGCCAGGCGCGCCTGCCCGCCTGCGGCCAGGGCGCGTGCGCGGTGGTCCATGGCCTGGGCCTGGTGCAGCAGGGACCGGGCCTCCAGCAGCATGACCTCGCCTGCGGCCGTGAGCCGCACATGGCGTCCCACACGGTCGAACAGCTCCAGCCCCAGATCGGCCTCCAGCAGGCCGATGGCCGTGCTCACGGCCGATTGCGCACGGCCCAGGCGGCGCGCAGCCTCGGTCATGGTGCCGGCCTCGGCCACCGCCACGAAATGCCTCAGTCTGTCCAGTGTCCATTCCATCTATCAATTTTATGGATTGAATCAAACTTTGATAAAGCATTTTATTGATGGAAACTGCCGCTTTCATCCAAAGGAAGCTCCGGCCCACAAGGCCAGGGGCAAACAGGTGCTTTATGGCGTTCACGACGCAAACCCGGGTCCCCGCTGCGGGGCATCCCTCCAAATCTCTGGCGGCCGACCCGCGCCGCTGGCTGGTGCTGGCCATCGTCTCGGTGGCGCTGCTGCTCATCGTCATCGACATGACGGTGCTCTACACGGCACTGCCGCGCCTCACGCATGACCTGGCGGCCACGGCCTCCGCCAAGCTGTGGATCGTCAATATCTATGCCCTGGTGGTTTCCGGCCTGCTGCTGGGCATGGGCACGCTGGGCGACAGGCTCGGCCACAAGCGGCTGTTCATGGCCGGGCTGTGCGTGTTCGGCCTGGCATCGCTGTGCGCGGCCTTTGCGCCCTCGCCCGCCCTGCTGATTGCGGCGCGCGCGCTGCTGGGCGTGGGCGCGGCCATGATGATGCCGGCCACGCTGTCCCTGATCCGCCTGAGCTTTGCCGATGAGCGCGAGCGCGCGCTGGCCATCGGCATCTGGGCCTCGGTGGCATCGGGCGGTGCGGCCTTCGGCCCCGTGGTGGGTGGGCTGGAGTATTTCTGGTGGGGCTCGGTGTTCCTGATCAACGTGCCCATCGTGCTGCTGGCCCTGCCCCTGGCCTGGTGGCTGATTCCCGCAGGCGGCGCCACCTCGCAGCGGCCCTGGGACTTTGTGGGCTCGCTGCAGGTCATGGCAGGCCTGGTGGCAAGCACCTACGCGATCAAGGAGGCTGGCAAGCAATCGCCCGACTGGGCCCTGGCCGCCGTGGTCCTGGTGCTGGGCCTGGGCTTTCTTGCCCTGTTCGTGCGGCGCCAGCGGCGCAGCAGCGACCCGCTGCTGGACTTCGCCCTGTTCCGCAACCCGGCCTTTGCCACGGCCGTGGCCTCGGCCCTGGTGGCAGCGGCAGCGCTGATCGGCATGGAACTGGTCTTCAGCCAGCGCCTGCAGTTGGTGCAGGGCCTGTCTCCGCTGCAGGCGGGCCTGGCCGTGCTGCCGCTGCCGCTGGCCGCCTTTGTGGCCGGCCCCGTCGCAGGCCACTGGCTGCCTCGAGTGGGTGGGGCCCGCATGCTGCCGGCCTCCCTGTTGCTGTCGGGCCTGGGCATGGGCGGCTACCTACTGGTCCATGACATGGGCTGGTGGCCGCAGGCGGCAGCGCTGGCCCTGCTGGGCCTGGGCATAGGCGCGGCCATGACCACGGCGTCGAGCACCATCATGCAAAGCGCTCCCGCAGACCGTGCAGGCATGGCGGCTTCGGTCGAGGAGGTGTCATACGAGCTGGGCGGCGCCCTGGGCGTGACGCTGATGGGCAGCCTGCTGTCGGCCGTGTACGCAGGCTCTTTGCGCCTGCCTGAGGGGCTGGGCCTGGCCCTGCCCGATTCCGTGCGCGACAGCCTGGACGAAGCCCTGCTGGCCGCCGAACAGCTGAGGCCTCAGGCCGCGCACCAGTTGACCGAACTGGCACGCACGGCCTTCGGCCAGGGTTTCAGCGCCGTGATCGCCGGCGCCACGCTGCTGCTGGTGTGCACGGCGCTGTGGACGGGGTGGCGGCTGCGCGGTCAGCGCCGCTGAACGGCGGCACCCCGGCCTCAGCCAGAAAGCCAAAAAGCCCCTTTCGGGGCTTTTTGGGCGCTGCGTGCACGTTGCGCGTGCACATTGCTGGCAGCTGCTTCGATCAGGCGAAGTTCTGCTCGGCAAACTTCCAGTTCACCAGCTTGTCGAGGAAGGTCTCGACGAACTTGGGACGCAGGTTGCGGTAGTCGATGTAGTAGGCGTGTTCCCAGACGTCCACGGTCAGCAGGGCCTTGTCTTGCGTGGTCAGGGGCGTGCCGGCGGCGCCGGTGTTGACGATGTCCACCGAGCCATCGGCCTTCTTCACCAGCCAGGTCCAGCCGGAGCCGAAGTTGCCCACGGCCGACTTCACGAAGGCTTCCTTGAAGGCGGCATAGCTGCCCCACTTTTTGTTGATGGCGTCAGCCAGGGCGCCGGTGGGCTCGCCGCCACCGTTGGGGGCCATGCAGTTCCAGAAGAAGGTGTGGTTCCAGATCTGGGCTGCGTTGTTGTAGATGCCGCCGGAAGACTTCTTGACGATCTCTTCCAGGGTCATGCTTTCGAATTCGGTGCCCTTTTGCAGATTGTTCAGGTTCACCACATAGGCGTTGTGGTGCTTGCCATGGTGGTACTCCAGCGTTTCCTGGCTGTAGTGGGGCGCCAGCGCGTCAATCGCATAGGGCAGAGGGGGCAAGGTATGTTCCATGGTGTTTCCTTCGTGGTTGAAATCTTTTAGGACGGGCCAGCACCTGTTGCGCAGAGCGCATGCAGCGCCTGCCGTGACCGTCGCGCGGGGCCTGCACTGCGCGCATTGCTGCGAGCCCTGGCCCTCACGCACCCGAACGGGCATTGTAGGAACAAGTTCGTGACCCTGCGGCGAAAGCGCGCTCCAAATCGGCCATCTTGGCCCGCTGCCGCGAGGGTGGATGTGAATTGACCGCAATCCGGCCAATCGGCCTACACGGATACCGCCTGCCGCCCGCCACTCCCTGCACGCCGAACGCTGCATACAGCGGGCCGCAGTTCAGAGCAGGCGCGGCTGCGTCACCACCAGGTCCAGGCTGCCGTCCGCCAGTTGCGCCTGCAGCGCCGTGCCCGGTGGCGCACGGCGCGCCTCGGTCACGGGATGGCCCTCGGCATCGGTGAGCAGGGCATAGCCTCGCTGCAGCACCAGGCGCGGGTCCAGCAGTTGCAGGCGAAGCTCCATGCGCGCCAGGTGATCCGCGCGCCTGTCCAGGCCGCGGCGCATGCCGGCAGGCAGCTGCGCCTGCAGGCCCTGCCCCGCATGGTCCATGCGCTGCAGCCTCAACTGCATGGCATGGCGCAGGCGCTGCGCCTGGCGGCTGAGCTGCAGCCGGCTGCGCGCCAGCTGTTCGCTGGGCCGGCCCAGGCGCTGCGACGCCAGGTCAAGGCGCTGCTGCTGGCGGTCCAGCAGCCGTTGCACCCCGTCCTCCAGCCGGCCCTGCATGAGCTGCAGCGCACCCAGCCAGACTTCGCGCGGCTGGCTCACCAACTCTGCTGCCGCCGTGGGCGTGGGCGCGCGCAGGTCGGCGCAGAAGTCGGCAATGGTGAAGTCGGTCTCGTGCCCCACGCCGCTGATCAGCGGCACCGGGCTTTGCACGATGGTGCGGGCCAGGCGCTCGTCATTGAAGGCCCAGAGGTCTTCGATGGAGCCGCCGCCGCGCACCAGCAAGATGGTGTCGATGTGCGGCGCGCCGGCCACCGATCCCGCGCCTTCCTGCGCCAGCCCATAAAGCCTTTGCAGCGCGTCGATCAGCGAGGCCGGTGCCTGCGCGCCCTGCACCAGGGCCGGCACCAGCACCACGGGGATGTGGGGCACGCGGCGGCGCAGCGCGGTGATCACGTCGTGCAGCGCGGCAGCCCCCGGCGAAGTCACCACGCCAATGCCGCGCGGCAGCGGCGGCAGGCTGCGCTTGCGCGCCGCATCGAAGAGGCCTTCGGCCTCCAGCTGCGCCTTCAGCCGCAGGAACTGCTCGAACAGTGCGCCCTGGCCTGCACGCTGCATGCTTTCGACGACCAGTTGCAGATCACCGCGCTGCTCGTAGACACCCAGCCGGCCCCGCAACTCGACCAGCTCGCCATCGCGCGGCGAAAAGTCCATGAGCTGGGCCGCGCGCCGGAACATGGCGCAGCGGATCTGCCCGCCGGCGTCCTTGATGCTGAAGTAGCAATGGCCGCTGGCCGCGCGCGAGAAGCCGCTGATCTCGCCGCGCACCGCCACCGGATTGAAGCGCGCCTGCAAGGCATCGCTCACGGCGCGGCACAGCGCGCCGACCTCCCAGACCAGCGGCGCCGCTGCTGGATTCATTGCGCCAAATGCACCGCTCATGCGGGCTCCCGGTCAGCATGCAGTGCAACATTCTCCACAGGCCGGCAGATGCAGCCTTGAAGAGGCACTTTGGCGATGATTTGCACAAGCAATCTCAAGAATACCTCGCAAGTATTTGATTAATAAGAGATTTTTTACCGAAACAAAGAATTCACATTTGTCACAGTGGTCATTCGCCGTCGCCGCCGCATCTGCGCAGGCAGCTTGATAACAAAGTTATCCACAGAAAATTGTGCTATATGAGCAAGCCCGAGGCCGGAAACCGGGACACCGCCCGTTGCCTGGATGCTGCGCCCGGTCACAGTTTTAGGCCGATCGCGCAGCCGGGACGCCTGGACCGGCCACATGGCTGGGCCATAATCGTCGGCTGCAGTTAAACGCGGGGGGAAAACAACTTGCTGTCGATCATACAAGCCGCAGGCTGGCCGATCTGGCCACTGATTGCCTGCTCCATCCTGGCTCTGGCCCTGGTCTTTGAACGCTTCGTGGCGCTGAAAACAGCCCGTGTTGCGCCGCCTGCCCTGTTGGGCGAGGCGATTTCCGTGTCCTCGCGCGGCCTGCCCAGTCAGGAAGTCGTGCAGCAACTGGCACAGAACTCCACGCTGGGCGAGGTCCTGGCCAGCGGGCTGCGCGCACTGCAGGCCCATCCGGACAGCAGCGAGGAAGAGCTGCGCGCGTCCATGGAAGGCGCCGGCCGCGCCGCCGCCCACACGCTGGAAAAGCACCTGAGCTTGCTGGGCACGGTGATCGGCATGATCGAGATCTTCGGCTCGCAAGGCGGCGCATCGGCCACCGGCGGCAGCAACCCCGCCCAGCTGGCGGCCGGCATCTCCATCGCCCTGTACAACACGGCCTTCGGCCTGATCGTCGCCATTCCGGCGCTGATCTTCTGGCGCTACTTCCGCGCCCGCGTCGACGGCTATCTGCTGGGCATGGAGCTGGCTTCCGAACAGTTCGTGCGCCACCTCACCCGCGTCGGCGGCAAGTGAACCAGCACGCGAGAGACCTGACATGAACTTCCGTCCCCGCCGCCGTGACGAGCCCGAGATCAACCTGATCCCGTTCATCGACGTGCTGCTGGTGGTGCTGATCTTTCTGATGCTGTCCACCACCTACAGCAAGTTCACCGAGCTGCAGCTGACCCTTCCGGTGGCCGACGTCGAGCAGCAGCGCGACCGGCCCCGCGAAATCATCGTCGCCATCGCAGCCGATGGCCGCTATGCCATCAACAAGACCGCCGTGGAAGACCGCAGCGTCACCGGCCTGACCCAGGCGCTGGCCGCAGCGGCCGTCGCCGGCAAGGACAGCGTGGTCATCATCAGCGCCGATGCCACTGCGCCGCACCAGTCCGTGGTATCGGTGATGGAAGCCTCGCGCCGCGCCGGACTGTCCCAGATCACCTTCGCCACGCAGACCTCGGCCAGCGCCGGGCGCTGAAGGCAAGGCCGCCATGCCCCGGACTGGTCCTGCGCCCGCAGCCCGGGGGCTTCGCGCGGCCTGGCGCCGCCGCGGCCCGCTGGCCTGCGCGCTCCTTCCCCTGTCCCTGCTGTACCGCGCCCTGCTGGGCCTGCATCGGCTGCCATATGCACTGGGCTTCAGGCGTGGGGGCCAGGCCGGCATTCCGGTCATCGTCGTCGGCAACGTGATTGCGGGCGGCGCTGGAAAGACCCCCGTCACGCTCGCCCTGGCCCGCCATCTGCGCGATGGCGGCTGGAGTCCCGGCATCGTCTCGCGCGGCTATGGCCGCAGCACGGACGACTGCCGCGAGGCCCGTCCTGACAGCGCCCCCGCCGACGTGGGTGACGAGCCCGCGCTGCTGGCGCGTGCCAGCGGCGTGCCGGTCTTCGTGGCCCGCAAGCGCATCGAGGCCGTCCAGGCCCTGCGCGCCCGCCATCCGCAGGTGGATGTGGTCATCAGCGACGACGGCCTGCAGCACCTGGCCCTGGCCCGCGACATCGAGCTGTGCGTCTTCAATGACGACGGCATCGGCAACGGCTGGCTGCTGCCGGCCGGCCCGCTGCGCGAGCCCTGGCCGCGCCCCGTCACCGCCGTGCTGCATGCAGGCGCAGCCCCCGACACCGACGCCCCCGCGTTTGCCATGCAGCGCCAGCTGTCCAGCGAAGCCGTCAATGCCCAAGGCGAGCGCATCGCACTGTCCTCCCTGCGTGCGCAGCCCGTGGAGGCCGTGGCCGCCGTGGCCCGGCCCGAGGGCTTTTTCTCCATGCTGACCCGCGAGCAAGGCCTGACGCTGGAGCATGTCCAGGCGCTGCCGGATCACTATAATTTTGAGAGCTTCCAGCGCCTGGGGCGCAACGAAGACCCGCTGGTCTGCACCGAAAAAGATGCCGTCAAGCTGTGGCGCACCCATCCCCAGGCCTGGGCGGTTGCGCTGCAATTGCAGCTGCCGGCGGATTTCTGGGCGCTGCTGGATGAGCGGCTGCAGGCACTGCGCCCCTGCCCCGCCTGACTATCATCTCCGTCTCGGCTGGCTGCCACGGCCCGCCCTTTCCCTTCAAAACACAGGATCCGCCATGGACGCCAAACTTCTCGAACTGCTGGTCTGCCCCGTCACCAAAGGCCCGCTGCGCTTTGACCGCGAGCACCAGGAACTGGTCTCGCGCAGCGCGCGCCTGGCCTACCCGGTGCGCGACGGCATTCCCGTGCTGCTGGAAACCGAGGCCCGCACGCTGGACGACGACGAGATCGAGGACTGATTTTTCCCATCACCTGCGCCGCCCCACGCCTTCGCCTCACTCCTGCACGCACCATGTCCTCCGCGCCCTTCACGGTTCTGATTCCCGCCCGCCTGTCTTCCAGCCGCCTGCCGGGCAAGCCCCTGGCCGACATTGCAGGGCTTCCCATGGTCGTGCGCGTGGCACAGCGCGCCAGCCGCAGCGGCGCCGCGCGGTGCGTGGTCGCAGCCGATGACGAAAGCATCCTCGCCGCCTGTACCGCGCATGGCGTGGCGGCCGTGCTCACGCGCAACGACCATGCCAGCGGCAGCGACCGACTGGCCGAGGCCTGCGCGCTGCTGGGTCTCGATGGCGATGACATCGTGGTCAATGTCCAGGGCGACGAGCCGCTGATCGCCCCCGAACTCATCGACGCCGTGGCCGCCCTGCTGCCCCGGCAACCTTCGGCCAGCATGGGAACGGCGGCGCATGCCATTGACAGCCTTGCCGACTTCGTCAACCCGAACGTGGTCAAGGTCGTCTGCGATGCCCAGGGCATGGCCCACTATTTCAGCCGTGCGCCCATTCCCTTCGCGCGCGAGCATGCGGACCAGGCATGGTGGGAGACGGCATCGGCAGCGTTGGGCTACCCCGGCTTCGCACCGCTGCGCCACATCGGCATCTACAGCTATCGCGCCGGCTTCCTGCGCAGCTTCCCCCAGCTTTCCCAGGCACCCACCGAGGCACTGGAGGCCCTGGAGCAGTTGCGTGCGCTGTGGCACGGCCACCGCATCGCCGTCCATGTCACACCCCATGCACCCGGCCCTGGCGTGGACACGCGCGAGGATCTGGAGCGGGTGCGCGCCCAGCTGTCCAATCCGTCGGCCTGAATCGGCCGGCCGCTGAAAACGCACAAATGGCGATGCCGGGCATCGCCATTTGCAGCAACACCGCCCATGCGGTTTTGTCGGACAGCAAAACGCAGGTTTTGGCGATTGCACAGGCGACAGTTTTGCCCCGTGCGTGTAAGCCAGTGTTGGCCCTGTGCGTGCTATCCTTGCCCGCGACAAAAATATGACGCATGGACTGTCCGCCCCGGTGGGCCGATCCGGCAGACAAGAATTTCTACTCTCCTCAAGGACTTCCATGAAACTGATTTTGTTGGGCGCACCCGGCGCCGGCAAAGGCACGCAAGCCGCTTTCATCTGCCAGAAGTACGGCATTCCCCAGATCTCCACCGGTGACATGCTGCGTGCCGCCGTCAAGGCCGGCACGCCCCTGGGCCAGCAGGCCAAGGCCGTGATGGACGCCGGCCAACTGGTCAGCGACGACCTGATCATCAATCTGGTCAAGGAGCGCATTGCCCAGCCCGATTGCGCCAACGGCTTCCT
>Ga0209930_1002110_pt1 | contig 25309 bp, 30 predicted proteins | sample ThiBiot_500_biof_2_FD_183948 | JGI IMG/M metagenome (GOLD analysis project Ga0209930, IMG submission 183948) | Wastewater bioreactor microbial communities from Cape Town, South Africa - Thiocy_cont_500_biof (SPAdes) | ecosystem: Engineered > Bioreactor > Thiocyanate-remediating >... | reverse complement strand
GTTGGAAAACATTGACCACCATTCAAACATGGATTTTGAGCACATGGATCACCTAAAGCAATCGTCTGGTATTTTAGTATCTTTTTATCAATATTGAACTTACGAATGGAACAGTCAAAGCCTGAATATCCTGGCGGACAGATACATTGAAAAGAATTACCATTCAAAGCTTGACAAGTACCACCATTTTGACATGGTTGACTTGCACAAGGATCAATACCTAATTGAGAAATAATTGTGATAGCATTCGAAGAAAATGATCAATCTTACGATCTTCACAACGTTGTCCTGTATATGGATTTGGACAGCTGCAAGTAAATCCACCTACATTATTAGGTATACATTGGCCACCATTGAGACAAGGATTAGCACCGCATGGATTGCCTTGATTCAAGAAGTATATATATATATCAATAGAACGAAAGATTCATGGAAATAACATACTTGTTTCACAATTTGGACCGTTAAAATTTGCAGGACATTCACAAACATAGTTGCCGGCAGCAAGATTAGGTCGGCAACGACCGCCATTTTGACATGGATTTGGAATACATGGATTAACTGAATCGATTATTCAAATACTTTCATATGACATCAAAACAATGGTACTTACGTGTTTCACAATTTCGACCAGTATAACCAAATGGACAGTTACATGAATATGTATCAAGACCATAAGGACTACATGTGCCACCATTGACACATGGATTTGGTTCACAGACTTTACCTAAATTTGAATTAAGAAGTGACGAAATTTGATGCTTGAATGAAGTTCGTTACGTACGGAATTCACATCGTTGACCTTGAAATTCGGGTGGACAGATACACTGGAAGACACCATGTGGACGTGGTTCACATGTACCACCATTTGTACATGGATTTGGTTCACATACACGACCTAATCAGATTCAATTGAATTCGAATATTCGAATACATGGTTATTATCTTACGTTCACATCGATTGCCATAGAAACCAAGATTACATTCACAATAGAATCCACCATTATTTTGAATACATTGACCATTAGGTCCACATGGACTATTAGCGCATGGATTCGCTGAAGAAAAAGTCAAATACAATGATAATTTTATCTTTATATCTACGTTGACATACAATCTTCACATCGTGGTCCACTATATCCAGGTGGACATTGACATGTAAATCCTCCGATATTGGTTGGAAAACATTGACCACCATTTAAGCATGGATTTTGCGCACATGGATCTCCTAAAGAGAGATCAATTATAGTATTCGATTTGCAGAGATATTTCGAAAAAAGTTTATTAATGCATTGAAATATGCACAATGCCTACTAGTTTCACATCGTGGTCCACTATAACCAGGTGGGCATACACATTGGTATCCTATATTTCCGTTCGTTGGTTGGCAATTTCCACCATTCATGCAAGGATTTGGTGTACATGCATCTCGAATTTCACATCGACTACCAGAATATCCTGGTGGACATATACACTGATATCCAACATTACTATTAGTACGTTGACAAGTACCGCCATTCATGCATGGTTGATTTGCACAAGGATCTCCTAATGACGAGAACAGAACATGCACTATAAATCTACTCCAAAGAGCTTACGATCTTCACATCGTGGTCCACTATATCCAGGTGGACATTGACAACTAAATCCTCCAATATTGGTTGGAAAACATTGTCCACCATTCAAACATGGATTGGGTGTGCAAGTATCTCGCATTTCACATCGACTACCAGAGTATCCTGCTGGACATATACATTGATATCCAACATTGCCGTTAGTACGTTGACATGTACCACCGTTCATGCATGGTTGAGAAAAGCAAGGATCACCTAATGATGAGAACAGTCCATGCACTACAAATCTATTCGAGAAAAAACTTACGTATTTCACAACATTGTCCACTATATCCAGGTAGACATTGACAAGTAAATCCTCCGATGTTATTTGATATACATTGTCCACCATTCAAACATGGATTAGGTGTGCAAGCATCTCCTAAAAACATATACATTTTTATGTGTATTTTTTCATGAGTATAATTTGAGACTAATCAACATAGTTATTCTACACGAATCTTACTTATTTCACATCGTTGTCCACTATAACCTGGTGGACATAGACATTGATATCCCGTATTTCCATTCGTTGGTTGGCAATTTCCACCGTTCATGCAAGGATTCGGTGTGCATGCATCTCGAATTTCACATCGACTACCAGAATACCCTGGTGGGCATATGCACTGATATCCAACATTACTATTAGTACGTTGACATGTACCACCATTTTGACATGGTTGAGTTGCACAAGGATCAATACCTAATTGAGAAATAATTGTGAAACTATTCGAAGAAAACTATCAATCTTACGATCTTCACAACGTTGTCCTGTATATGGATTTGGACATTGACATGTAAATCCTCCGATATTAGTTGGAAAACATTGACCACCATTCAAACATGGATTTTGAGCACATGGATCACCTAAAGCAATCGTCTGGTATTTTAGTATCTTTTTATCAATATTGAACTTACGAATGGAACAGTCAAAGCCTGAATATCCTGGTGGACAGATGCATTGAAAGTTATTACTGTTGAGTGCTTGGCATGTGCCTCCATTTTGACATGGCTGACTGGAACATGGATCAGTACCTGTAAGAATCATAACATATACAGCGAGATGTAATCAACTGTTAAAAACTTACGATCTTCACAACGTGGTCCAGTGTATGGTTGCATGCATAGACACAGGAAACCTCCGACGTTATTCGCCATACATTGCCCGCCATTGAGACAAGGATTTTGTGCACAAGGATCACCTGAATATATCAATATGACATAAACGAGACATTCGAACACACTTAACAAATTCTTACGTGTTTCACAACGTTGTCCAGTATATCCGGTCAAACATGCACAGACATATGATGTACCACTTGGTGTGCATAAGCCATTGTTTTGACATGGATTTGGTAGACAAGGATTTGTACCTGTAATCACACTTTATCGATGAAGTAACAATTATTCGACGAATAACTTACGACTTTCACAACAGTATCCTTGAAATCCAGGTGGACATATGCACATAAAACTGCCCGAGTTTGTTGCTTGACATGTACCTCCATTAAAACATGGATTTGGTGCGCACGGATTACGTGGTGTTGGTGGAGGTGCAGTTGTTAATGCACTACCTTGATATACACAAAAAAAATTCATGTCCTTGAATACAAACAAAATTGAATTATAGGATTTACCCATATCACACGTACGACCCGTGTATCCAGGTGGACAGCTACATCGAAATGATCCTGTTGGCTCATCGAAAATGCATGATCCACCATTTTGACAAGGATTTGGTACACAAGCATCACCTAATATTGAATATCATTAAAGGTCAATCTATCACCAGTTAATCTTCATAGTATTTAAATACTTACATATCTGACAAGTAAGACCTTGAAAACCCGGTCGACATTGACACGTGAAACCCATCAATCCCTGAGATTGACATGAGCCACCGTTCATGCATGGATTTGGAATACAAATGTCTCCTATGAAATAAATTCGCTTGTTTCTTTTTTGTTCAATCTAGAATTGATTTTACTTGTTTCACAACTTAAACCATTGTAACCATAGGGACATTCGCAAATGTATGTGCCAAGACCCATGATACATCGACCGCCATTTCTACACGAACAGCCAACATTCGAAGCTAAAAAAAATAAATAAACAAAGATTTTTTTTTCTTTGATGAATAAAACTCGTTTACCATAAGTGCAATCTTCTTGCCAAGGTGGACAAATGCATGTAAATCCATCTTTTGTATCCAAACAAGTTGTACCCGATGGACATGGATCATTTGAACAATCATCATAACCTATTATGTTCGTACTAGAAAATCAAACGATCTCATTGAACAAATCGAAAACATACCACGAATCGATGTAAAGTCACCGGAATTACATAGATCTGTCGAGCACATACACCAATATTGATCATTGTATGTTAAACAACCATCAACAAGTAAATCACGAATCCAATGTTCGTTCGTACAACGACGATCCGTTACTAAATCAAACACAAAATAACTCCTGTTTTGTTCGTGTTCTCATTACATGTTGCATTTGCATGTGATGCTTTCAAGTAACATCGTTGATTATAATGGCAAGGTACAATACATCGACTATTGATTTCAATATCGGGAATATTCGGACAAGCGAAACATCGCTTGTCTTCTTCAACAATTGAAATTGCCGATCGAACTAAATACAAATATCGAGACTCAACAATTTCGGTTCGAAATTTAGAATAAACCTGATCGTTTCCAATCGTTGAAATTAAAACTAGTCGGATTAGCAAGAGTAAAGGAAATAATATAAATTAAAAATAATGATATCCAACGGACGATCTAAACAAACAATTGAGTTTTCAAATTCAAAATTCTTTGCTTCTCAAATACTCACCATATTTTTAAAAATCTAAGCCGTCTTCAATATACGAAGACCAAAAAAAAAAATAAAACTGATTTTCAACGGATACGTGTTGATCTTCTTGTTATATATATGTGTGCATATGTTGGTAACTGATTGCTATTTACACGTTTGTCTATCTTTATCTACTGTTTGTTGCAAAGTTGAAGGTAGTAGAACTCTTTTCTTCTCTCGTTTTGTTTCTTTTTTTTTCCTCTCTGTTGTACATAAACATTCACTATGAGAATGATACAAAAAAAGCCTTGATCGATACGCGCTATTGTTTGTCTTCGTTTTCTCTAACTAAGATAATTTCAATCTTTCTAAGGACAATTTTGAGGGACATTGGATTAAAATTCAATGTATCTTGGTGATAATAACAAAAAAGCAGATATGTATATATGACAAATTTATTTGAAATCAGATTAAATCAAAATGAATTTCAGATGTCAGATGTTAAATTTAATAAATACATACCATTATTTGCGAAGAAAATTTCAATTGATTAAATGACGATAATAAATAATAATAATAATAACAACAGAAAAAGAAATAACTAAACGTGTTCACGAAGTCTCTTTTTTTTATACAATGTCAACAAGTGAATTAAACAACGAATGTGTGAAAGAGAAACAGAAAGACAGAGAGACAGAGAGAGGAAAAAAAGGACTTATACATGATCATCATCATTGTCATTTTGAAACGAAAGGAATTAGTAAATCTATGCTGATACGCTCTCATTACTAAACATGACTAAAAGTAATCAATGGCGACTGTTCAATATACATACATATCCATGTATAGTATTATGAGGGGCGAACAGATTACTCAACGAAAGGTGATAGTAATAATAGTCATGATGAGAGAGAGAGAAAAGGATTAGAAGATGTAGGTGAAAAAAAAACTAAAATCATGTTCTCACGTAATTCCGTATTGCCTTTTTCTCTGATCAATTGTATATGAACTCAAATTTCCGCATCTAAGGCCCTTGTAAATGTTCATTAATCAGAACTTATGCAATGCATGTTAAACTAAGATTTACTTCAATTTCAAAAGAATTAAATTCACCTTGTCAAAAGCTTGCTCATTGACAAAGAGTTTAACTAATAACCTAAAATGTCAACTAGACAAACTAAACAAACAGAAGTATTAGAATATACAAATCAAACTAATTTTATTTATTCATAAGACAGAGAAAAAAAATATATTATTACTATCAAATGTAATAAAAAGACAAGGGAGAACAAAAGAAAGATAAGATTTTTTTCAATTTCTTGCTGTGTTTTTATATTATCATTTGAAAACGGAAGACTTCATTATTGTTGTTGTTGTTTTAAATTCGTTCAACAATATCATTCAATGTTTTATCAAATGTTTGTGCCGTTGTTTGGTATTCACGTAGATGATGTGCATGTTTCAATGGTAGTAATGGTGAATGCGATTTAACGGCTATACGTGAGACGGTATTCGTTTCATTGGATATATGCATTATGTATTGACACATGAATTCTTCGAATGTTTCAGCTTGAAGAAAATTATTACAATTAAATGAATTTCGATCGTTCAATGAACGTGTTTCGAATGCATGACGATGTTTCATATAGATATCGTAGACAAATTGCCAGCAGTTATCAAGTTCATTCGTTTTTGTTACCGAATCGAATTTCGATTCTTTGGAATTCGATGAAGCTCGATATAAAATCAAATGAATTCGAGGTAATTTAACACCATTTTCATCAGCACGATAATAGAAACTATAATGTCGATAATAATAATAAATACTGGACGGTTGCGAAAAACCATAGAGAAGACTAAAAAACAAAAAAAAAACGAAATAGATTACACATTGGAAAATCTTGTTGTTTTAACCTGAATAAATATTCAAAACCATTTCGATGTAAATGTTCTTCATTAACCGGTAGAATAATACGTTCAGCAGCTGTTAAAGCTATTTCAGTTGCAATATTAAACGAAGAATTTGTATCAATAAATGTCATTAATTTAATTCCACGTCGTTCGCCTATTTTATGTACAAAGACACGTAAACTTTGAGTAATTGTACGCCAGGAATTTGCATAGGGACTCATTGTATTCGAACTACGTTTTATATCCATTGCCGTGCCTAATAATTCAAGTGATGAATCACCACAAAGAAGATAAACCTAAACATTCTCAATGAATAAAAACTTTCAAAACAAAAAAACTGTTTACATTTCGAGGTAATTGACTATTGAATTTCGAAACATTGAAAAGAAATGTTCGAGGATCGACATTCGTCGGTAGACCGATCGATGTGTACAAATCTAAATAGCCGGCAACTGTCTTAGGTATACGTTGTTCACCATCGAGAATCATCGGATCTTTTTTCAATGAACAAATTTGTGTAACATAATCATGGCCTTGATCATCATCACCTAAAGAGAACAAAACAAAATCTGCTGCTAGTATTTGTGTTTTCTTTTTCAATAAAAACTAATTCAATTTTCGACAAAATTGTCTTCGCTCGAAGCGAAATGTTTGCGGATTCTCGTTTTGTCTTACCAAGAAATGCATGACTTAAATCAGCTTGTGGACACATATCAACAACGAGAACAGTCTTATCTGGATTTCGATATGCATATTTAATAGCTAAATGATATGTTAAATTCGTTTTTCCTGATCCACCACGATTATTCCATATCACATAACTTCCTTCCAATGGCATTTTCTAAATAAATGTAACCAGATGTGGAATGTATAAGTTGAAAGAAGAAAAAAAACGGAGGAAACGATGACGAAGAAGAAGATTTCTATCGAACCTTTCGCGCTGGTGATGACATCGGAGTGGTGACTATTGATGATGCCATTGTGTTGATTTTTTCTAATTGTGCGTCGAGAGAGAGAGTGAGAGAAAAAAAACTGGTCGTCACGATTTTGCTTGTGCTCAAAATCAAAATTGATGAGCACTGGGATGCGTTCGAGCTGTTGCTTTAATTAACTATTTGCACAATTATATAATAATAAGACTAGATTTGTATATTATAGCTTGCTGTGCATTTCACGATCGTCAAAAAAAGACGGGTAAATGATGATGATGTCTTCTTCGTCGACAAGAAGAAACAGGAGAAGAAAAATAGAAGAAGAAGACGACGAAGGAGGAGGAGGAAAAAGGCGATGTGCTTGATTGTCTTCATTGGATTTTCTCTTTGTATTAGTCGCTTCTGTCATGTTGCTATCAGCTAAAACCTGGAACTAGCTTCTTTTTTTTGTTCTCATCTGTTGTTCTTTAACGATAAATGTTAGGTATCAATTTGTTTTCTCTGTCTCTCTCTTGTTCGCTTTCGTTCTTCGATTTTCAACCTTATTTCCTCGAAAACAAACATGAATAATTATTTTCAATAGAAAAAAGGAGTTTTTTAATCAAAAATTTGATGAACATTTTTCGTTTCCTCTGAACATAAATCGATTGTCATTTATGGTCAATTTCCACATTTTTTTTTCTTGTTCTTCCTCTTTCTCATCGTCATTCAAGAAGAAGAATTTGATTAACTATTTCCTTTAATCCGAAAACAAGAGAAAAAATGTATATATCTATCTATTCGTATATAAACAAATTTGGGTGACAAAACTCGTCAGTCTTTATTGAATAGTCAAGCTCGAAACGGAGGAATTTCTGAACTAATCGTAATATACAATTATGCTAATCTTAGTTGACGAGTTCCGGATAAAGTTGAACGCATTTTTTTTTCTATGTATATCACAAATCGAAATGATGACAGTAGGGAATACTCACTGCTCATTGATTGAAACTGAAAGAACGAACAAACAGACGAACAGAAAAAAAGAGAGAGAGAAAAAGAAAATTTTCTATTCATATATTTAAATTCTTTGTGACAGAATAGAACAATACAAAGTCATGATTAACTATGCATAGAATTGGAAATACGAGAATCGATTTTTTTTGTCTCCTATTCGATAAAAACAGCGAAAATAGAGAGGGAAAAAAACGAATAATCGATATAAGAAACACTTCTGCTTACCTGGAAAAGAAAAAATGTATATATGTAAGCGAATTAGTTGATGATAATATTCACATGGTAGGTAGTTTGTTTAAGAAAATGAGCTGTGAAAGAAGCAAAACACACGTCAGAATTCTTTTCTTTATTAACAATCTCGAATTTCCGTAAAATAATTATTTCAAATCATCTCCAATGAAAAAGAAAAACAGACTGAGTTTTCTATTGAACAATTACTAATACGAAGAAAATAACAAAACAAAAACAAATAAATAATCATGCTGTAACGACAATAAAATGAAAGATAAATATACGAAACACCGATAGCGGTATTTTTCTTTTCCAGTTCTGTGTGTCAGTCACACTCTCTCTCTCTCTCTCTGTGTCGATTTTTTTTGAATAATACTTTATGCTATTTGTCGCAGCGACAACGACAGTATCAACATCAACAGAAAAAGAGCAGATCTATTCTTCTCCTCTTCAACTCACGCTCGTGTATGTGCGTTTTAATTCATATCACGCACGTCAGAGATTGTCGAACTGACTAGTTTGAGTGTGTGTGTGTGTGTGATGATCGGATAAAAAACCTAAGCTTTTTTGTCGTGCATGATGTCAAAATAAAGATATACTAACAATCAACAATGGGATGCTTAAATCCATAGAGACATATACATATATATTTGCTTTTTTCATACACATCTCACTCTTGAATGCATGCTTTCTCTAATAATAATAATAATAATAATCATAATCATAATAATAATAACAACAACAACAACAACAAGTTGGATTTTTTTTCGCTATTTGTCTCTTTCTTTCCCTTTCTATATATATAGATCTATCTTTACTCGATTCGATCATAAACTGATTTGAAGGAAATCAATCAATGTTATATATTTATATGCGTAACAAGTCAACAGTAAACTCTCGGCAAGAGAAGGAAGAAAAGAAGAACGAACAGAAACTATTCAGCGTAGATCATCAACGAAAATTGATAAAATATGCACGAGATCGTTTACTTTAGCAAAAATAAATTCTCTTATCTGCCAACTAAACTGTGCGTAAATCGAACGATATAGACCAGTCTCTATGCGGATACAAAAAAACCAAAATCAGAAAGCTTCAATTACCACATTTATACATCTAGTGTTTAATGTGAATGTGCGCACACTCTCATTGTGAAGATCACTTGATAGAACACTATCAATCAACGAACATCCCACACGTTATTGATCTGAATATTTTTTTTTCTGGTAGAGGAAGAGAATTCTCTCTGAAAAACGTTTTAATGAAAAGAAGTTGCTAATAAAAAAAAAACCGTACGAACCTATATTTAATGTAATGTTGATATATAAATTTTTCTTTTCTTTACTTTACTTTTTTGATTTTGATTGATGAAGAAAAAGAAGAACGCAGGAAAGAAAAAAAAAGAAAAAAATCGAAACTATATTTTCCGATTTATCGTTAATAATGCAATTATGATCTTAAAATAGATGACGTTGATTCTTTAAGATGAAGCACGTTCGTTTCTTTATTCATTTTACATGTCCAATAAATGACATTTTTTTGTTGTATATATATATACATGCACATACATGCATATGTATGTACGCAAGAAAAAAAACAACCTTGCCTTGAATCGATAAAGAACAAGACACTTTACAGAATGAGAGATGCTATGATATTTGCTTTCGATTCTGATAAATAAATCGAGCATTTAATGAATATTGATGACGAAAAAACAAAACAATTAGATATTAATTGCTATATGTATGATGTTTTCGAATGTTTAATTTCTAGTTTAACGACTTACATCATTTATTGGTAACGCTGATTCGTCACTTGTTAAACTTAGAAGACTTGTTTGACTTTTACGAAGTTCAGCTGTTTGCTCGGGATTTAATCGTAACATATTCGAATCCGTGCCGTCCATGATCGAGTCTAGAACGCGAATGAAAAGAAAAATCAATTTTTATCGTCGACTTATTTTCATGATTGGAACAGCTTATTCTTGACAAATTTCATTGTCCCCGTTTAGCCGTAGAGACGTATAGAGAGAGAGAGAGAGTATGTAAAAGAAAAAAAAATGCAATTCTTAATATGACTAGACAAGCCTTCTTTCCTCTCGATCGCTCTCTCCCCCTCCTTTTTCTCGTACAAGTTATGAGAATAACAACAATAATATTAGATTTATGTCTCAAAACATAATAGATGAGGAAAACGCCGATGTTTTATTGTTGATGAATATGAACTCTAGCAACAGCACGTTCAGTTCTCTCCACCGAACTATACTTTGGCTACTCTTTATAAAATCTATCATTAGTTATTAATAACAAAACAAAAAACCTATCAAATATGCATTAGATCCTAGTAAAATGATTTTGACATGAGAGATATTCGATGCTTGCATCAGATTGCCAAGTCTCTCGATTATCACCGAGTGAAGATGACATTTTCAATATGGGAAATTAACGATATAGGGAACGAGAAAGCCAAAAAATAAAAGTGTCCCATATGACAGACACACTTGATGCGGGAAGAAACGAGTCTGTTTTCGCTAGATGACATATTCTATTAGAAGAAAAATATTTGCAGACGGAAAACGCATTGTTTTTCCTTGTTGGTATTCGAACAGGAGAAAATGTCAATAAGATATGTTGAGTTTATCATAACATTCAATGGATGATTTCACCTTTGCACTTTACATTTGCAATCGACTGGAGACTTTCTAAGCTCGATATTTTCGAACATAAAATTCGTTCAAGTTTATTAGTTGATAGTCGAAAAGATAAGATTAATGATAATGATTGTCCAACTGAATATTCATCGACAAACATGATCTATAGAAAACTATGTATAAGACTTGAGTTAATTCCTGAATAAATATGTAGTGAAATGATTTATTTAAAAGAAAAACAAGTATATTAAAAACATGGCTTATGAAAAATTTATTTGAGCTCTAAATAGACAAGAATTAAATGAGAATCTAATTGAATAAGAAAAAAATTTACCGATGTAATTTAATATTATTAAGCGAAAGAAGTTGCTTTTGAGAATTGAGTAATTGATCGATAAATGAAACTTTACTAGAAGAATGAGTGAGTTTGTTCCGTATAACTTTTGATTGTGATTGAATCGGCACGTCCTTTCGACGTTGAATTCGTGGCAATTGATTCACAGGAATTTTCGGAGGAAGACGTGCTAATTTTTTTCGTTTTAGTCGAAGTTCAGTCATATATTTTGTTTGATTAACTAGAACAGTTTCTCGAGATGAAGGCAATATCGATTTGCCACTGGCTGCAATACGACGAGCTGCTTCACTTTAATTAAAATATCAATGATTTTCTTTTCTGTATGTAACTTACGAAATTATTTTGAATACATACGCTGGTGATATGACTGATTGTTTTCCACTGTTACTACTCAAAGGTTTTTCTTGTTTGATCACTGGCAATTGATATACAAACTAAACAATCAAACTGATTTACTAGATTATCAATAAATTCGATAAAACAAACTTCTGGATTTTCAATATTCTCATGTCCACATGATGGACAAATCCATTTCGAAAGATCCGATGCATTCACACAGATTTCATGATAATTATTTTTGCATTGAGTACATCGAACAAACGGATGAAATTCTCCCTGACCGCTCTCACATGCTCCACATACAATCGAATCATCTTCAATAGGTAATTCTTTTCGAATATTATTCACATCAACCTAATAAAAACATGTCACCGATAAGTCACGTTTGAGTAACCAAAATAAAGAATACTTTAGCATAGGGTTTTCCATTGAAAAACGAATATTGTTTTTGAATAAATTGGATATTTCTTCGATCAAATGGGCATGTCTTATTGTCCTAAAATACAGTGAGCAGTTATAATACGTTTTGTCATTTGAAATTTTCGAACTTTTGCCCATTCACTGATACATTCAAAACAAAATGCATGATCGCAACCCTCCGGTATTCCTACGACTTGATCTAACAATTCATCAAGACAAATACTGCATTGTTCAAGTTGCTTTCGCTTGTTCGACATCGTCTGACTAATTTTTTTTAAATCAGATTTTTTCCAACATAACTGTGATTCATAATCTTATGACTCATCATAGATAAGAAAAAGCAACGGACTAACGAGGACATCTAGATCGTTTTTAAAAAAGAAAAAAATTTATTTCAATCATAAATCAAAAACATTCGTTTCGAATAGTTTTTATTTATTCATTTATTCTTGGGATTATCCGGTGAAGTTGACCATTGTTGAGTGGCGAGTTTGAATGCATCTGTATGTGATAAAGTTGGATTTTCAGTTTTGACTCTAATCATATGTTCAACAATTGTTAATTTTCAAATATCAATTTGAAATACTCTCTCAAATTCTTACTGAGAAATTGCTTTTTTCATGTAATTTTTATAGCTATTTCCTGATTTGCTCTTTTGGCCAGTTCGTCGTTTTGATGTAGTTGTTCGTCGGCTTTTGTTCGTTTTACGTGCAGCCGATCGTTTTGTTCGAGCTGCTTTGGCTGTTTTTTTTGTACGTTTTTGTCCTTTAGCCATTCTGTTTTTTTTGTTTGTTTGTAATTTAGTATCAAACCAAATTAGAATATCAAATGAAAATAATGAAATTAATTCTATTAGTTACCAATAATCTCAGCGCGTTGATTAACGCGGCAAAAATGAAATTTCTAGTTTTTATTTTGTTTTGATGACAGAAAAAAATACATATATATATATATCTAGCAGAGAACTATTGTTTCGATTGAGACTGTACAAGTTGAAATAAGAAATTTATTTCAATACGACGGGCACATTGTTAGACACCACGTAACTTGTAAAACAAAAGAAGAGAGTTTTTAGGTTTTAGCTACTATTTTAGCTTCTGTTATATTGTAGACTGCAATTAATTCCTAGAAAATGAGAACAATTAGTGAAAATAGAATTGAAAAGAAGATTTCATCATACCTCCCATTCGTCCATTGTCAGTGACTAAAAATAAAACAAAATAAATTGCAAATGATAGAAAAAAATGAATCAATTGCAAACCATAATCATTTGATTTGCACGTTCCATTGTGTTTTCAGATTGCGATGCGTCATTATTTCGAGCCAAAGCTTTTTCTGTTGGTTCTGAAAGAAAAGCAAATTCATCTAAATTTTACATATTCAATCAACTTTACCTAGTGCAGGCAAATGTTCATCGTCGAGAAACAGATTGACAAATCCTTCCTACAAATCAAAAGCATAGATTTCAATCAAAAGACTCTTTTCAATGATCAAACTTTAATCAGAAATGAAACATGAAACATATTTTCAACAGTTCGTGCAAATGAATGTGGATCGATAACAAATTCGAAATAATCGACTGGACTTTTATTCGATTTATTGTAGGAATTAACGAGACATCGTTTGATATGCATAATTTGTTTGATAGTTTGTTCGCCGAGTTCAGAATTAAATTCTTTAACCTAAAAATAACGAATAGTTAACAAAAAGAATCAGCTTATCTATCGAATCGAACTTCTTCAGGACGTGTTCGTGATTTTTCTAATTGTTCTTGAGTTAATTTCGGTTGTCGAACTGATTTTGCACGTTGCTTTTGCTTTTCATGATATTCATTTGTGAATAATTTCGTTGGTAATCGTCCATTCCTTGTCAACAACGGAAAAATCGATAGTTTCCAAATGACAATAACAGAAAACAAACATACATGATACTAGGTGATGGAACAATATGATGAAAATTAGCAAAAATTTCGTAAAATTCATTGCCATTGCCGACCAATTTCGAGAGAATTTTATCACATTTACGTGCAAAATCATAAGCTCGATCTAAACTGCCAGCTTCATCGACAGCACGAATTCGAACACTAGCAAGATTCGAAATTGTACGTAGTGCCGAAGCGTCAAGAACACCTTCTCGAGGCATTTTAACTAAACGCATTTACATAGCTCGTCATTCTCTTGTCAACAATATCAATTCTACCTTTAGCAAAAGCTTGATCAACTTGATCGATTTTCTTTTCTAATTCATCATTATCCGGCGCTGTATACAATTGTCGATTAGCTAGAAAACAGTGCATACAATCATTATCTTCATATTGATTCTTCTTCTTCTTGTTTTTTTACTGTTTAAATCATCAATGAACTGTCGATAATCTAATCGAACTCGTAATCTCATTTCTGCATCATCTTCCAACATCATCTAAACGAATCTTTCGAATCGTATTTCGTTTTCGAGTTTTATTTTCTCTCGTTACTTGACTTGGCCGTTGAGTTTGAGTTCGATATCCATCATCGGCATTATCCTGCTGCTGTCTTTTCTAGACAATCGATGAAATGAACAAATCATTTGGCAAGTTTCGCTTCTCTTTACTTTAGGTTTGTTGCTAACCATCGTCGTTCGTTTTCTCTACAATTAATAATAAGAAGCAGATATCTAACGTTTGGAAAACAATTTCGATTTCTCTACTCCAATCGTTCGAATTTCTATACAGATGTCACTGACCTATGAAAACCGAGTGTAAACCATAAATATGTGTTTATTTATTTTCTTCAATAGATAATAAAATACAATCATTTTATAAACAAAAGAAAAAAACAGTAATAACTTTCAAAACGAAGTTAAAACGAAAGAGAGAAAAAATATATATATATGTGTGCATCGTTTTTGCTTTTGATTTTCGAAAGATAATATCTGAATAGAATATTTAACATATAGATTCGTGGCATGTTTGAGATAATTCTAGAAGAAGAGGAAGATAATAAAGTGAGATTATTCGATAGATACGAAATGATCACCATGACGAAATTGATCGAGTTGAGACGAAAGACGAGCTGATAATGGACGAGTGTTTCGAAGACGAGTTAATTGAGAATTGAGTTGAGTATTTTCAGTCTAAAGAATTTGAAATTCGATGAATATTTCCTATTGAAAAAAATGTTTTGTTTACTTCAAGTGCATTGAAAGCTAAATGAAGACGTTCAACGTCATTTTGTAATTGTACAAGAAGTGTTGATTGACGCTGTCGATTTTTCAATTCCTTTTCTAATTCAATAAGTTTTTGTTCTAATAATTCCCTTCGTTGACATTCTCGTTCATGTTTATACTAAAAATGATTGAACATTTTCTCGTTTATCCGCGTATTCGAATCGGATGAACTCACTTTCCATTGAGCTGCTTGTTGTTCTCTGTCCTTCAATTGTTGTTCCAGTTCATCGATTTTTGTCTGTTTACTATGTAATACTTGAATAAGTTCGGTTGTGACAAGGTTTTGCTCGTCATTTTTCTTTTTTGCTGATGTGTCCTCATCACGTGTCGGTATCATGTCCTTCGAATTTTCCTATTCGATCAAAGAAAAAAAGAATTTCGATATCAAATAAACGAAATAAACCTACGGGCTCATTTGTTGTAAAATAATTATCATGTAAGGCAGCATCGATTTGTGTTCGAAGAACGTCAACTTTTCGTCTCATTCGTCGATAACGAAGACTTGCATTGAGATCAGCTACGGGCGGTCGACTATTGGCCGATCGACTTCGTGAATGGACGTTTTTGTCTTTCGAATATTCATTTGATAACTCGAGAAATTTCTGTCGAAGACGAACTGTCGATGATTCGGTCTCTATTACCATGTTATACAACGTTATGAAATGAAGACGAAGAAGAACAAGAACACGAAATTACGTGTATGTGTGTATACGAAAAATTGAAGGTTAGATAGCGTATGATAGAAATACACCAATGACGCTTGTTCGATTCGAAATGATTAGTGACCTCTTCACGTTCTCGGTCTACCCAAGGTGAACATGAATTTATTTTCTTACTTTAAGCACGTTACATTCGTTGCCGTTTCTTTTTTGACATGCATGGATTTATTCGTTTAGTTCGCTTCGCGTTTTGTTTTAAATACATAAACAAACGAAAAACTCAAGTGAACATGCTTTGCGTTATTTCCTTTTTTTACTAATTCAATGAAAGACATAAGACATCTGTTACAAAAAAGACAAAAAAAAAGAAAAGAAAACTACTATATGTATATGTATATATATCATTCAGTTCGATTTTTTTTTCGAACGAGAGAAAACAAACGAATATTATTATTAAATCGCTTTCTATATGTTTCAAAGACTCAAATAGATTTATGTTGATGAGCGTTGATCAGATATTGAATTTCCTGTAAAGATCGTTTTAGGTTCACAAAAAGGACCAAACTTATTAGTAACTGATATAGCTCGAACAGCAAATGCATAATGACTATTGGATTGAAATTCTTTTAGCGTTACAGCCATCGGTAAACGCATTGATTTGACTGTGCCGATCTACAAAAATGAAGGAAAACTAACTGCTCGTTCGTTATTTGTTTTTTTTTCTACTTTTTTCCAATCGGAATTTGTGAGATTATGACTTTGTTTGTATGCAAAGATTTCGTAGTTTAAAATCGATTCCATCGGTGTACCCGGAAGGTTCCATGTTAAACGTACTGTTGAATTATCATGTGCAATACTAAGTTGAGGTCGACCAACAGTATAATCGCACGGATTATGATCGATAAGTGGACGAATCGATGATTGCTAAATAAAAGGAGAAGAGAATATTTTTTCGAGTTGAATGAGAAATATAAAAGATAATTACAACGTTTTGAATAGTTGAAAGATTAGGACGAGTTATTGGTTCTAAAGAATAGAAATAATATTTGAATAAAGTCAAGTTTAACTTACGATTACGCGTAGCTAATGGTGGACCAGGCTGTTGAACAGAATGAGTGTTTACTATTGGTACAGGACTAACTTTTGGTGGTAATGTTCTTGTTGGATTACCATTCTGTTTCATTTTTTCCTCATCGTTGTCTTGTTCTTGTTGTTCTTCATCTTCTTCAGTTAAATCCACGATATCATGAGAATTAGATGTCGAAACCGGTTGAGGTTGTTTTTTTATCATGGTTGGATTCGTTGTTGTCAAACATGGAATGATTTGTTGTAACGATGGGCCTGTTGTTCGAACAGGAATAGGAACAAAATGATTGTTAATTCGTGGAACTGCTAATTCAACTTTGGCATTCGAATTCATATGCGTTGTCCCATTGACCTGCTGTACTTGAGTTGATTGTGTTATTGTTGATATATCAGTTTGCACAAATTGATCATGTCGATCAAATTGATTCGTTTGTTGTTCTCGATCGATTTTACTCAAATATAATTGTCGATGATATAATTTCATTAGTTCACTATGTTGATTTTTTAAAGTTTGTAGAACTTGATTGTTTTGTATTGTTTCTTGATGTTCTTGTCTTGTTTGACGTAGAGCTTGTTCGAATATGAAATAATCATTTGTCGAATTCGATATTAATGTTTGAGATGTCGATTGATGACATTGACAAGAACAAGAATGAGATTGCAAATTCGAATGTAATGCTAATTTAAAAGAAAAATATACGATTTTTTTCAAAATAAACAAATGTTTACGTTCAATTTCGACAATATCATCATCTTGATTTGGTTGCATATCTTCCATTTGTACGTCGTTCACAGTTGCATTTTCTGTATCTGATTCATCGATATGAGACACAAGTGAATTCATAACATGACGAATATCTGTTGAATTCGTTCGATGTTGATCTGAACTGATTATCTAAATCGAGAAAAACGACATGTACACAAGCGAAAAACCTTTTTAATCATCATCATTACCTGATCGGGTATTTGCTTTAGAATATCATCGAGAATATCGGCAATGATGTTCTCATGATTTTGTTCAACATTCATTTGTTCAATTTCATTCTCAGGCAAAATCATTAAACGTTGACTTTGTGCAAGATCTTTTTCGAATTTAATATTACATTCAATTGTATCAAATATCGATTGTTCTTCTTTGAAGTTTTTTGCATTGATAACATTATTATTATTATTATTATTATTATTATTAAATGTATGAATTTTCGAAGTTGGCTTTACATTTCGTGATACTGTACTTTTTCTTGCTGTATGACGATAAATATCTGGAAGAATTGTTGTTGACATAATTATTGTCTAAACAAAAACGAACGTAACTCGTTGCGTTCAGTGATTTAAAAATTTTGAAGACAATGTGTGTCTATGTAGATGTATGTATATGTTTATATATATGTCGTCTTGTTCGTTCTATTCTCTAACTAGATCTATCGGGATGACGATGTCAAATAAATTGAAACTAGAGAAAGAAAGAAAGAAAGAAAAAAGAAGAAGACGAATCGAGATACGCTCACATTTATATTGTTGACCAAGAGGATTTCACTCGAACCATGTTTATGAATAGTATATTTATTTATTTGTTTCTTTTTTTATTTTCTGAAAAACAGAATGAAGATATATTATTAGTTCGTATGTCGAATAAAATGTGTTACACAAGAATAAAACAAATGTAAAAGTGTGTAGATTAAAGTCTATTCATTTAATACAAGATAGAATTATATTTTTTTTCAAATAGGTACACATGCACATAGTGTCGGTGGGCAATGAACAACGCATAATTTCAAACACCAATGTTCGATGCCAATTAATGGCTTGAGAACTTCATTCGTTGGATAACAACGATGAGTTTTATTGGTTTTAACAATATCATTTGTTTGTTCAAATGAATAGACAGCATTCGAAGGAATTTTGTCGGTGACAGCGATGGCTGTTGTTGTTTTTGTCAATTCATGATAGCCAATATACGGAATATGTTCGTTTTCAGTTGGCAGAACAACTGAATCGTCATATGGAATATGTATAAGTGATTCATCGATTGAAGATGGTGTTTGCGTTGTCAGCGATGGTAGAAAAATTTGATTAGTATCTGAATCAATACTAATATCTGCACAACTGAAAAATGTTCGATAGTTTATAGTTTTGATTTTGAATATGATTTCGTTTTACTTGTAGAATTCTTCTTGAAAACCACAACCCAGACATGATTTGCCTGTATCTTGATCGACCCCCCAGCTATTTCCAGCATGATAACGCCATTGTAAAATACAATGTGCGCATGATAAACCCTCTGGTAGATGAACTCTATTTAAAAACGAGATTTTTTTTTACGAGAAATTCTTATTAGAGTTATTTTCTACTTTAAATGAATCGATTCAACGCCTTCTTGAACAGGATATTGTGTTCCAAAACCTTCGATATAAAGAAGATTTTCATCTAAACATTCTTGTGTTATTTCTTTATAAGGATCTGTCGATGAACAAAGACGAAGTTCCATGAATCCAACATGATTTGCAGTTAACTAGTAGACAACAACAAGAATGATTTCGAAAACAAATTCGATTCAGTTTTCTTTACTAGAATTTTCACATCAATCATCGAATTCATCGCATAACTTCGAACGATCGTATTCGTTGCATATTTTCCACCTAATTCATGATCACGTGGCCCAGTGTACGAGTCACCACAGACGCCACATTTACCCTCTAGACAAAAGTTCAATCGATTCAAATTCGAATAGAAATCAATTACCATTGAGTCTCTGAATACTCAATCCGCCACAGTTCAATCCAACATCATCGTAATTCGTTGGAACATTGAAACCTGAAAATAAATCGAATTCGAAGATGTTTTCATTCGATTGATTTACCGTAACGCCAAGCAGCATTTCGAGCTGGTGGATCTTCTAATCGTCCATGAGCGTAGATTTGTTGCAGGAAAATAATTATAATAAAGTAACTAAATAAATCTCTACAAATCGAAATAGTCATTTGAATTTTGATTCAGTAAGATAAATTGAAACAAAAAGAAAAAAAACGTTCTCTTACTTTCGCATGATTAGTATCAATCGTTAATAAACATATGTAAAGACTTTTGAGATAGATGAGATAGTTTTTATTTGTTCCGTTTTATGTCTCGACATACAAAATAAATTCTGTCTATGTTGTCTACCTAATTAGAACAATAATCGATTCAAGGCTCGACGTTTTCGTTCTAGATGGTTTCAATTTTCATCTAGCAAATACCTTTCTCTCGCTCTCTCTCTCTCTGTATGTCTCTTCTCTCATTTCTTTGCTTTCTTTTTTTCTTTTCGTACAAAATGATTGTTGATTGAAGGACAGTTTACAGTTGATCTTAAGCTGACAATCTGTTTGATATGAAAATACATGTCGGGAATGAGAATCAGTTTAATATAAATTCAAACAGTTGCTTTTGTCAAACAAACGACGACTATAGTAATATTAATCCCTTTTGTCTCTCTCACTCTCGCTCTCGTTCGATCGCTTTCTCTTTCCTAATTATTCATGATGATAATTATACTGAAGAAGTTGAGAACAATCCTTTCTCTCTCGTTTTTTTTGTTATTTATTAACTTTTTTTTTCTCGCTTTTTTCTGGAATAAATAATGATTTATCACCAATGATGATAGTGCACAGATGGCAGACATTGGAGCATTTGTTGATAAATGGCGACATCAATATTGTTTGAAAAAGGAAAAATAAAACCGAATGTGAGTCTTCATTTTCAAGATCAATAATTACAGACAAATAAAAAGTCGTCTCAATTCGTTCAAATGATCTGAGATTTCCAATGAAGGTCAGAAGAAATGTGAAAAACAAAAATTTCATTTCATTTATCAAATCACTCGTTCTTCTTAACTAATTAATATTCTTAAAAGTAAATCTCGTCTAATCTTTTAGTTCAATGAATATTCAATGAACTGTCTTTTGTTTTCGACTTAAACAAAGAATTTCTTATGTGTATACGTATATAGTTTATTGTCTCTCGTTTTTTGTCTTAATAACAAACACACATTCAAAGAAAAATGTCGAGATCATTGTACAATAGAAAGAAAAAGAAAATCTAGTGCTAAAAAAAGAATGAAGTAGATATTGATGTAAGAGAACTAGAATTATTTTAACAAGAAACATCAAAATTAAATATATATGTATATATATATATATATATATTAAACGAGACAGATTTGGATTAACCTAACCACAATTCAAAGGAAAAGAAGAAAGATTAAATAATTGGAATAGAAAAAGAAAATGAAATGCCATGAACGTTTTTTTTTTATTGATCACCATTATTGTTTTTTTGTGATTCTTCTGGTTGTTGGGAATTTTCATCATTAACTGTTGCATTAGCACTTGCTGCAGCATCGCCTGATGTTAGAGTTTCATGAATGCCAGTATCAGTTCGTGGTTTGGCTTTTTCTTTGAAATCAAGTTTTTTACTTTCAATCTGAAGGAAAATTTCTTTAAAAAAAACAGGTCGACTTTTTTCTTGGAACATACTTTGACAGTTCCACCGCCTGGCTTATGTGCTGCATTGTCAAGCGAGCCAACTTTAGATTTTGCGCTCCAATTTAATTTTTGTGTTGGAATCTAAAGAAAACAGAAAAAAAAAGATTACCAGGATTATCTTCTCAGATGAAATCTTTACCTTCACAGTACCACCTCCGGGTTTATGGGTTGCATTTTGAAGTGACCCAATTTTTGACGTTGTTGAATTCCATTGTGGTTTAGTTGTGCTAGCCTGATATGAAAAATGAAAAAGAAAACAGATTAATAAATTGTATACGACTGAATTACTGTTGTCCCTGAGGCATTTTCTATTGCACCAGTGCGTGTTGGTCGATCTGCTGTTGAAGGACGATTAGCACTAGTCGCACGTTTGGGTGCAACTGTTGTCGACGCGCTCGTAGCTGTCGATGGTCGTGTTGCTAAAACAAGAGAAGGCGAATAAATAACCGATGAACTATGTTTGTTTTGTTTACTTGTTGTACGAGCATGAGATGCTGGTCGTTCTTTGGTAACAGTTGTTTTACTTGCAGAGAGAGTTGTACGTGAGGAAGCTGCAGCAGTTGTAATAGAAGAAGATGAAGCAGCTGTTGCTTTTGTTGGTGGTCGAGTAGATGGTTGAGGTGGTCTTACACTTGCTCGAGTTGTTGTTGAAGACGTAGAACTACCTGCTTGGAGTGCAGTCGAAAGAGTTGTTGTATGTTGATCAGAAGTTTTTGGAGCTGTCGAAGGACGAGTTGTTTTTACTACCGGTTTAGTAGTCGGTCGAGATGGTGCAGATGCTGTTGCTGTTGTTGTTGTTGTTGAACTAGCAGCAGGTTTCGGTTTCGATGGTGCTGATGATACTGTAGTTGTTGTTGCTGTTTTTGCAGAAGGTTTTGGATGAGTATCACGCTAAAACAAAGAAATAATTGAACTGAATGATTTCGAAATTTCAGTTCTATGAATTACTGTTGGTTTTGCCGTTGCAGATGTATCTTGTACTGGTGCTGTTTTATTTGAAGATGATGGAATAACCGTTTTACGAGTTGTTGAAACTGCTGGTTTTGATTCCGTACTTTTTGATGTTGGAGTTGCTGATTTAGGTTTAGCAGAACTCGTTGGTTTAGTAGCACTAGCTGTTGGTTTTTTAGTTGGCGATGCTAATGGTAAAGTTGAATCCAATTGTGGCGAACTTGGCATTGGTTCTTCTTTGATAATGGATTCTGATGGTGTAATGGCAGCAACAGGAATTTCTTCAGATTTTGATTCAGATTCTATTGATGAAGAAGTAGCAGGAGCAGAATGCGTTGATGTATCAACAATCTGTTCATTTGATTGTAAAACTTCAGGTTCATGTTGTTGTTGTTGTTGTTGTACTTCTTCTTCTTCTTCTTTATTTGCATTCTCATTTGAATTTCCGAAATCTAGAAGTATTTCAGGTTGATCAGTTGGTTTTATTGATAGATTTTCAAATTGTTTAAATGGATCATTAGGTGATTCTGTATTATTTACAGGAGCTGGTGCATCAGAATCGAATTCAAGTAAAAGTGTATTCTTATCGGCTACGCTGCCATTTAATATTAAATTTTCGGATTCTTGATTTTTTTGTGTAGAAAATTCCGATAGAAGATCTAAATAATCAAATAACAAAAACAATCACTTTGTTTCAATTGAACAATTACCGTTTTCATTTGGATCTGTTGGAAAGAGATCATTTGTCAATGAAAACTGATTTGTACTACTATCATTATTATTATTATTTCCATTGGTTCCATTATGATCTCCAAATGGATCAATATCGTCTAATAAACGGTTTTCATAGGATTCATTCGGCTTTGTCTTTGTCGACGACGGTGATTGATCAAACGAAACAAGTGGATCATCGAGTAAATTCTGATCCGACATGAAATACGTCGTTTGAGTCGAATAGATTAAATCTGAAAGAAGATAAGAAGACAAAATCAATGAACAGCAGACATATGACTAGAAAATCTTTCATCACTTAACGAGTATATCAATCGTAAGAAATCTAACATAAACTGATCTTGTTTTGACAAATATTCTTAACAAATGGCCGCAAGAAAAAACAAACAAATGAACGTCTACTACTACTACCTCGATGACCTTTTGAACGTGAACATGACATATTTTAATGATTCAACATGCACCTGTTTCTATTCAATTATCTCCAATTTCGTTCAAATTCATTAATATGAAAAAAAAACATACACACACACACACCCTCGATACAAAACAAAATACTATACATTTACGATCAAATTGCTGTCGCGATTTCATTCTATTCTAACCTTCGTTTACAATTAGTTGTTTTCACATGACCTTGTTACTGATACACATGTCATATTTCTCACTCTTCCGTTTCAACATCTGTCATAAGTGAGCCGATGAATAGATCATTTGATCGTTGTTGTTTTGTCATTCGTTTCATCTCAATGAACTAGTTCAAAAAAATACGACATACATATTGATTTCCGTTTGAATTTTTTTCTCTTCGAAACAAAGGGATTAAAAATGTTTATTAAAAATTGAAAGCGAAGAAAAAAATCCATCGACAGCAATAATAATGATTCTTACCAGATTGTCAAAAAAAGCGTTCGCATTAGGGACTCATAATAATCATACAAAACGAATGGCCGAATAAGAAGGAAAAAATACCGAGTATTTTCTTGTTTTTTTTTCATCGTTTGTCTTTCTCTCGTTCTTCATGCTATATCAATAAAGAGAATGATTCAGTAGTAATACGAAAACAAAATTACTTTCTATGTGCTTGGTCGACTCAGTTTTTTTTCTTCTCTCTCTCTCTTTCTCGTTTCTTTATTCACCATTCATAGTAGTGCCGCTAATGTCAAGCACAGAGACAGACCAAGAGTTTGATCCTTTTCTCTGACTGCTAATCACAGAATGAAGAGAAAGAAGAAGAAAAAGGCAACAACTACAAATTCCTATCGACAAAGCAAATGGAAGCTCATCATCTGTTAATGAAAAGAAGAAGAAAAAAGGAACGTGACGTGACGATGAACGAGTTCGAGATGAACTTTCCTCTTTTTCTATTTTCAAATTAAGTTAGCACATGGTCAATATCGTTCAGCATTTTTAGTTGCTCATAAGATTGATTGAAAGAAAACTAATGACAGACGTTATATCTATATTCGTTCGATCATATAGAATATATTAACATGATTGAGTAGACATCAGAGGAATCTCTATATTCAGTTGTCTAGTAAAATGTGTAGATGAATAATCTCAAGAGAACTAGTAGACATCGATCGATCCAATGAAAAAACGAGTTGTTTTTTTTTGTTCAAGAGAGAAATTAAACAATTATACTTGCTTTTGTTTCCCTACAAAAAAATCAAATTCAGTTCACCAACGGCAGCAACCTATAAACGTATAGAGTAAACGGAGAGAAGAATGAACGACATTACTATTAACTGACCACAATATTTCTTTTCTTCTTCTTCTTCTCTCTCTCTCTCGTTTTTTACTTCTATCCATTCATCGTTTGGTTGACAGTAGATGACGCCATGCATAGGACACTGTCAACTACCGGAACTAGTCACAACGACAAAAGCTTGACTTCCGTTACATG
>Ga0209930_1002108_pt1 | contig 25325 bp, 29 predicted proteins | sample ThiBiot_500_biof_2_FD_183948 | JGI IMG/M metagenome (GOLD analysis project Ga0209930, IMG submission 183948) | Wastewater bioreactor microbial communities from Cape Town, South Africa - Thiocy_cont_500_biof (SPAdes) | ecosystem: Engineered > Bioreactor > Thiocyanate-remediating >... | reverse complement strand
GCAGCGAAGGATTCTTGAGGAACTGCAATGCGATGAGCTGCAAGGTTTCTTTTTTTCCAGGCCTATGCTGGAGGATAAAATGATCGTCTGGGTAGACAGGCAGGAGGCCGCCGCGACAGGAAAGGCTGGGAATCTCGATGCTTTGGACTACCCCCTGTTGTCCTGAAACAGTACATTTCCTTCATTTCATCCGCAAGGTAGCGCCCGCATATCAATAGCGGTGCCAGATCCATATTTCTCCTATCCGAATTTCGGGGAAAAATTTGATGCGCCACCGCTCCGGCCGGGCGCTCTTGTTCTCGCCATGGAAATCCTCGAATGGTAAAAATAAGAAAAAAAGACGGCACCTCGATGAAAAATTACTGTCTTATTATTGTGAAGAAAGTGAAAAGAGTAATGTGAGGAACGTGAAAAGAGTGAGGCACATCATGAAAAACATATTCGAAATTCTGATGGCGGCACCGCCCGAACAAATCACACGATGCAAGATCGCCATGCTGGAAATAGCGCATGGTCACTGGGAAGCGGCGGCGATGACCATGGACGATGCGGCATATGAAACTGAACCTGGGGAATGGGCAAGGGATTGCATGGAAATGCGGGATTTTTGCATGGCCATGGACAAGGTGAAAAGCGAAGGCATTCATGCAATTCAGGCAAGCGGTGGCAGCGCAGCGGCCGGTGCAAGAATGGTTATCGCCACCTTGTGAGGCAATATTCTGCAAGACTTCCTGAATCCCGAATCCTTCTCGAAGCAAAAATCGTTCAGCGCTTCCTTAATTGCCAGTCGTGGAAATGCGGAATTCCCGCACCATTTCGGATTTACGCAATGTTTCCGCGAGATCGGCGGTCCTGTCCGGATCCCGCGTGGTGCGGATATCCATGCGATATTCGAACAATCCCGTCGGCGTAATGCGATAGCTCATGTTCGCAATCTCAAACCCATGGTCGGCGACGAGCCTTCGGACCTGGTCTTCCGGCATGACATCGTTTCTGTCGAAGCTTACGTGGTATTGAGCATAGGAGTCGCGGGGAAGTCTCATTTCAATTGAATTGAACAAGGTGAGCACTCCCAGCATGAGGCCTGTTCCCAAAAGCGCGGGAAAGTAAAATCCCAGCCCCAGCAGAATCCCGATGGCTGCGGTGGTCCAGATGGAAGCGGCAGTAGTCAGGCCGCGAATGGTCATTCCTTCCTTGAAAATGACTCCCGCGCCCAGAAATCCGATACCCGTCACTATCCCCTGCGCCATCCTGCTCGTATCCGCTCCTATCGAACCGACCGGCGCGTCGTGCAGCCAATGGGACTGATATGAAGTCATCAGCATGAGGAGGCTGCAGGCCAGGCATACGAGCGCATGGGTCCTGAAGCCGGCGGGATGCCCATGGACAGTCCTTTCCAGGCCTATCACCGCGCCTGCCGCCAGCGCTGCCGCCAGATTAAGCGCGATAACCGGATAGTCGCTCATATGGCACCGGCCAAGGCGGGGATCGTCAGCGCGGAAATCGACGTTTCCATTTCCGGGATTGCCCCGGAAAAATTTCAGGCTTGCGCGTTTTCATTCGTTTTTATTCCGCGTGAAGAATGATACGTCGGCCGCTTTATGGGAATCAGGGAAACAGCAAAGGCAAATAGGAAAGCGCGATATCACGCCGCGCCGCCGCTCACGCTGATGTTCTGCCCGGTAATCCAGGCTGCTTCGTCGCTTACCAGAAAAAGCACCAGGTTGGCGACGTCCCGCGGCTCGCCCACGCGCCCCTGGAACGACATCGCAGCCATGCGCTTGATCGTCTCTTCGCTTTTTCCCGTGGTGAACATCTCCGTGTTTACCGGACCGGGCGAAACGATATTGGCCGTAATGCCACGCCCCCCTGCTTCTTTCGCAAAAATGCGCGTCAACTGCTCGACCGCGCCCTTGCTGGCAGCATACGCGGCATAGTTGGGCAGCATCAGCCGCGTGACCGTGCTCGACAGGCTGACCACGCGCCCCCCGTCCGCCAGCCGCGTGGCCGCTTCCCGCAAGGCATAGAAAACGCTGCGCGTATTGATGTTCCAGACGCGGTCGAACTCTTCGTCCCGGATGTCGGCAATTTCCCGTGAGAGAAGGATGCCGGCGTTATTGACCAGGATATCCACGCGGCCGAACCTGCCGATAGCGGCATCAAAAAGTATGCGCACTTCTGCTGAATGGCTCACATCCGCCCGGACAGAAAGTGCTTCTCCTCCCGCCTCCATGATCTCGCTGCAGACCGTTTCGGCAGCATGACGGTTGCTGAAATAGTTGATGATGATTTTTGCGCCCGCACCCGCCAGCGAGCGGGCGATTTCCGCGCCTATGCCGCGGGATGCACCAGTGACGATGGCGATCTTGCCTTCGAGCGGTTTCGCCATCATGCGGTCCATGCAATCCATACAGCACGCGGGAGGATCATGTGCATTGTCTTCTGGTGATTTCTGCCACATGCCTGCCCTGGAACCGGGCGATGGTCAGCTCATTCTCCGATGGTTTCCGGCTGCCGTCGCCGCCGGCAAGCGTGGCCGCGCCGTAAGGCGATCCCCCCGTGATTTCGCTCATATTGAGCAATCCCTGGCAGGAATAAGGCACTCCGACGATGATCATGCCCTGATGCAGCAAGGTGTTATGGAAGGAGGTGATGGTGGTTTCCTGCCCGCCATGCTGAGTAGCTGTCGAGGTAAAAACGCTGGCCACTTTCCCGATCAACCCGCCACTCAGCCACAATTTCCCCGTCTGGTCCAGGAAGTTGCGCATCTGCGCGCACATGTTGCCAAAGCGGGTCGGCGTGCCAAAAATGATGCCGTCGTAGGAAGGCAATTCGTCCACCGTTGCGACAGGCGCCATCTGCTCCAGTTTTGCGCCTGCCTTGCGCGCAATTTCTTCCGGTATCAGTTCCGGCACCCGCTTGATGACGACTTCTGTTCCATCGAGGCTGCGGGCGCCTTCGGCGACCGCCCCGGCCATGGTTTCGACATGGCCGTACATGCTGTAATAGAGCACGAGAATTTTTGTCATATTCCTCTCCCTTGAAATACGCTGATACGCAGGATGGTCGGACCGCACCCTGCGCAGCCTGGATCGGTCGACCTGCCGTCAACTCTACCGCCGGTGTCTGCGGCCGATGTCCGGGATCACCCGGTTTCTGCCCTGGACTCACCCGGAAGCCGGAATCCCTGAATCTTCCTTAAAGTTCAACTCCACGCCATTCCCGGCCGGGTCCTGCAAAAAAAGCTGATAAATGCCCAATTCCGCCACCTGGCCGCGAGAGAACGAGATATCGTGCCCATCGAGGCTTGCTTCCATCGCAGCGCGGCCGGTACAGGTAAAAGCGACATGGTCGAATGTGGTGGAGGTGTGCGTGAGGCGCGATTCTCCCGCCCTCGTCTCGCTCAGATGAAGAACGCAGTCGCTGCCCGCATAAAGCCAGTATCCAAAGCTTCCCAGGTCAGGCCGCCTGCCCTGCCGCAGGCCAATGATATCGCAATAGAAATCCCTGAGCCGGTCCATGAGTTCCCGCGGCGCTCGCAGATTGTAGTGGTTGAAGGCTATCGCCGCCATATGCTTTCGTCAAGACACCGCTGCTTCATTCTTGTGCCCCGCTGGATTGCAATAGCTCGGCGGCTTGCGAATGATTCCTTCCCAGGGCAAACGCAACAGCGGTTTTTCCCGCATCGTTTCTCAAGTTGGGGTCCGCCCCATTTTTCAGCAGGACAGTAATGGCATCCGTGTGGTTTCCCCGTGCCGCCATCATCAACGGCGTAGTGCCATTGGGCGAAGTCGAATCGACTGGAACGCCTCCGTCCAGAAGCAGCTGGATTATCCTGGCATGGCCGTTGGTCGCTGCATAGAGCAGCGGATTCCAGCCGTCATGCTTGATTTCCGCTCCCTTGACATAGAGCTTTTCGACGATGTCGTATAGTCCATTGTAGCTAGCGAGCATTATCGCGGTCTCGCCATACCGGTTGCGCAGGTTGAGCTTGGCGCCCGCATTCAGGAGGATATCGACCAGTTCGGGATTATTGTTCTGGATGGCGATCATAAGCAACGTGTTTCCTTGCTCATCCGGCGTGTTGGGGTCGGCGCCGCGGGCAAGCAGCTTTGCTATGTCTCCCGTGTGATTAACCTCCACCGCCGAGCGCAGCTCCTCATACACGCCTGCCGAGACTGGGGATGCCAGGAAAAAGCCGACGACAAGCAGCAAGCAGAAAAAATTCCAGAATCTGATTGGAGATATCATCATGCAACCTTGAAAAGATTAAAGAAATTGGCTGTAGTGGCGGCGGCAACTTCCTCCAGTCTGATACCCCGCAGCGCGGCTATTTCTTCCGCCACGTGGCGCACGAAGGCAGGCTGATTGATTTTACCCCGATGCGGCACGGGAGCGAGATAGGGCGAGTCGGTTTCGATCAGCATTCTCTTCAGTCCGATTTTCCTGGCTACATCCTTCAGCGCTACCGCATTCTTGAAGGTAACGATACCCGAAAACGAAATATAAAAGTTCATTTCCATCGCCTGCTGAGCCACTTCCCAGCTTTCGGTAAAGCAGTGCATCACTCCCCCGACCCGGTCGGCGCCCTCCTCCGCCATGATGCGCAAGGTGTCCTCTGCGGCTGCGCGTGTATGAATGATGAGCGGCTTGCCGCACGCCCTTGCCGCGCGGATATGCTGGCGGAAACGCTCGCGCTGCCATTCCAGGTCTCCCGTGAGGCGGAAGTAATCCAGCCCTGTTTCCCCGATAGCGACAATTCTGGGATGCCTTGCAAGAGACGCCAGTTGCGCAGCCTGAGGTTCCTCCAGGTTTTCATAGTCGGGATGAACCCCTATGGAGGCAAAGAGATTGGAATGGGTTTCCGCCAGGGCGAGCACGCGTGGAAAGTCCTCGAGATTCACGCTCACGCACAGGGCATGGCTGACCCCATTATCCCGCATGCTTGCCATCACGTCGTCGAGGCGGCTTGCGAGATCGGGAAAATCCAGGTGGCAGTGGGAGTCAACAAGCATGACGGCAAAGTTTAAATCTGCGATGAAGTGAATGAAACCAGGCATCGCTCCGTCTTGCGATAGAGACGCAGATGCCGGCTTTTTTTACAAAACTGATGAGCCAAGCTGGCAAAATATGCCAGCATTAACGCACATTCTTTATAGTCAAATGATTTTATATGATCTTTTTCCAGTATTTAAAAAAGGCATGAAAATTGCTTAATCTCTGACCGGTAATATCGTGTGTGAGGAAATTCGTACTTTGTGTAATACATAACTCAAAAAGGAATCAAATGAAAACCAAGAAGAAAATAATTTCGATGTTTTTTGGGACGCTATTTTTGAGCGCCGCCTCCATCGCTTCAGCCGGCCCCATCATCATTGCGGGGACGGATGCGGATGATCATGGTTCTGCCAGCTCCACTACCAATTTCACGGGTTGGCTGTTCATGCAGAAGGCCTTTGAGAATCTTGCGCCTGCAGTAACCAATGGGCAGCACACCGTGGCATGTATTGGCTGCAACTCGAGCTCCGCGCTTTCGGCATTCAACTCCGCTACCTCGAAATCCAGCCTGGATGGTTCGTGGGGCTTCGTGGCCCTCTCCACTTTATCCGATATCACCAACTTCTTCAATGGCACTGGCACCACCAACGCCAGCAACACGGGCATCATTTATATGCCTACCGTAAGCAGTAATGTATCGGGGGGCATCACTGATGCGCAGCTTGGCATCGTCAATGCCAATTCCGGCATTCTCAACAATTTCGTGGTGAGTGGCGGCGGACTCTTCACGCAGGAGCAAGCCAACTCGAGTATCGGTTACGGATGGCTCTCGGCCCTGCTGCCTGGATTGGTAGTTCAGGGAGATAACGGCGGTCCCAGTTTCAACTCCGGCTCCCTGACGATTACCGCAGCAGGCAATGCCGCATTTCCCGGCCTGACCAATAGCGATGTCAGCAACGCGACTCCCTGGCATGCCTGGTTTTCGGGCGACTTTGGAGGCTTGAGCACTCTTGTCACTGGACCAATTTTCGGCCAGACGGGCGGCACTTTCCCCGGGGCCGTGGTAATTGGCGGCGGCGCTGGAACAGTATTCCAGTGCGGCGAACCGGGACAGCCGCCCTGCGGTACCGTGCCGGAACCCGGAACGATCCCGCTGCTGGTCCTTGGTTTGCTGGGACTAGCCCATACCCTGCGTCGCAGATTCGGATAGATTCCGGCTTGACCGGTTCCACCAGAAGCCTTTCCTTCGGGAAAGGCTTTCGGTCGATTGCGAAGAGATGGCGCATGGCCGGCAAATAAAGCTCTATCGGGAACTCGTTGCCACCGAATATCGATCACGCAAATGCGCTTGTCGCCGGCGGCCGGGGGGACAGCGCCTGGAGATAGGAAATCAGCAGATCCTCGAGGAACAGGCGCGGATTGAGAGGATGGGCCGCAAGCTGTTGTGCTTCGTTCAAGCTGCGCAGATAAACGCCCAGTTGCCGGGGATCGATGCCGTGCGCCAGGGATTTTATGGCCTCCATCCTGTCGAGGTGATAGCGTATCTCCCCTGTAATGCGAAAACTCATTAAATCGTAGCTCCATTTCTGCAGCCAGCTCACCACTATCGCCATATCCGTTTTCTGCATCCTGTCCGCAAGAGCGACTGGATTGAGGTCACGCGCGCTGACTTGCTGGATGAAGCTGCCATGCAAATCAAGGTAATCGCCATGACTGAATTCCAGCGCCGCAAGCGGCGCATAGCCGGCGGAAGCAAGACAGATTTCGGGATTTTTAACTCCCTGTTGCCTTAGCCAGCCAAGCGCGGCAGCGCGGTCCGGCGCAGGCATGGCGACCTGGCGGCAGCGGCTGCGTATGGTCGGAAGCAGATATTGCGCCTGATGCGTGACTAGCATGAACAAGGTGTGCGCCGGCGGTTCTTCCAGATTTTTCAGCAAGGCATTGGCGGCGGCGGCGTTCATCGTCTCAGCCGGATGGATCAGCAGGATCTTGTAGCCGCTCTGATGACTGGATATATTGACGAAATCGACCGCATTTCGAATCTGCTCCACGGTAATCTGCTTGCTGGGTTTTTTCGCCGCTTTCTTTCCATCCGTAATTTCATCCCCGGAACTTGCCTCGGCAACCGCTTTTTCGCCAACGGCTTCCGAAGACTCTGGCGAGTCAGCCGTTTGCGAAAGGATCTCCGGTTCGATCAGGCGGAAATCGGGATGCCCGCCGATTTCGAACCACGCGCAACTCGCGCATGCCCCGCAGGGCAGGCGTTCGACCGTTGGGTTGCGGCATAGCAGCGACTTGGCCAGACAGCGGGCGAATGCGAGCTTGCCGATGCCCTTCCTGCCCCTCAAGAGCAACGCGTGGCCCAGGGAAGCCTTTCCCGGACCCGGTTGACCGGCAAGCGCCAGCGGTCGCCACACATCTCGCTGCCAGGGAAAAATATCATTCATGGCCATTCATGGCCATTCATGACAGATGGCGGAAAGAAAATCACTCACCGATTTCGTGACCTCGTCCAGAGGAACGCTGGCATCGATTACCCGTATTCTCGAAGGGAATTTTCTTGCCCGCTCCAGATAGGCGGCCCGCACTCCACGAAAAAACTCATCCCGTTCTTTTTCAAACCGGTCCGGAGGCTTCGCGGCATGGACACGCCGCCTGCCCACCTCGACCGGCACATCGAAATAAAGCGTGAGGTCGGGTTGAAATTTCCCCTGAACCCATGCTTCCAGATCGTCAAGTTTGCGCAGGGACATTCCCCTGCCCCCGCCCTGATATGCAAAGCTCGCATCCGTGAATCGATCCGAGATCACCCAGTCGCCTCTTTCAAGGGCCGGGAAAATAACCTTGTCCAGATGCTCGCGGCGGGCCGCAAACATCAGCAGCGCCTCTGTTTCGGGATGCATCGGCTGGCCAGTATCCAGCAGCAGTTCCCGCAATTTTTCCCCGAGAGGCGTGCCGCCAGGTTCGCGGGTGACGATTGCCGATTTTCCATTTTCGAGCAAAAATTTCTCGATCCCTTGCAACTGGGTACTTTTGCCCGCTCCGTCCATGCCCTCGAGGGTGATGAACTTGCCGGAAAACGTTGTCGAGGTCATTTTTGATAAAGTGTAAGGTGGATGTAAAGATCCTATGCTTGATTTGCGTGCAACCAGCCCCTGAGCCGGTTACTGGCGCCGGTGGGGCATGATCCCGCTCGGGCGGGGACATCGATCCGGCTTTTGTTCCTTTCGCCAGGGTCGCCAGGGCTTTCATGAGGGAAGGGCAAGAACAAGGCGATTCGGCTAGAATTGTCGTGGCGCCCTTGGTCAGCCTCGCGAATGGGTATACCATGTTGCCAGCGCCTCGAATGCCATGCGATTGCAATGCGATTGCAACGCGCCGGGCAGCGCGTGATCCCGAAGAACGTTACATTCAGGAGTTTATCATGGCTTTCCACAGCAGGACTTCCTCCGGTCGAAAAACCAGTGCGATGACGCTGGCTATCCTGGCGATAGCGGCATATGGCCCGTGCTTGCCGGGTATGCCGGGCGCAAGCGCGGCGCCGGTGGAGAAAACATCGGGGGTGGAGCATGGCCAGGCGGCGGGGAACACGCCCATACCCGCCCCGTCCCCATCCGTCAGCGAACCGCTGACCGAGCTGGAGCGGATGGAACTCCATTACCGTCGCTATAGCGCTGCCGCCACTAGCGTGGCTCAGCTATTCAAGCAATTGAGCCAGAAAATCGAGGATGTCACGGTGGCAGCCAAGGCTGTGGAAGTAAAGAGCAGCGCCCATAACAAACGCGTGCTGGAAGACAAATTACGCCAGCTCGAGAGCGCGCGCGCAACCTATAACCTGCAATATGCCCAGTTGCATGGGCAGATGCAAAATGAAAATCGAAGCTATGCCGCGATCGCTCATGATCTGAAGAACGGATACAGTAATGCGAATGCTTCAAAGGCGGAACAGGATGCAAAGGCAAAGAAGGGAAAGGATGGCAAACTCAAGGATTCCCGGACCAGGGAAACCAGGCAAGGGGAAGTGAAGGGTCAGGATTCGAAAACTGCCGGTTTCAGAACCGCGGCATCGAAGAACAAGGAAAGGGATAAGCAGGCGCTGGATCTGCAGGCCGGAGAACGGGAAGTCAAAGATCCACGAGTCATCGATCTCAATACGAAGGAATTGAGGCAGAGGCGGGATGAAGCCACGAAACCGGTATCCGCTCCCACCTTGAATGCCGTTCCATAGTTCCAGCCTGCCAGCCACCAGCGGATTTCACCGCACCCCGGAACTTCCCTACCTTCTGAATCCGGGGAAAAACGGCCCTCCATTTCCCCGCCACGCTGAATGCCTGTCATGTTTCATGCGCTTGTCCGGAACGGCAAGGTAATCTCGCAAGCAGGCAAGGCCATGGCCGTGCCATGGTGGAGTTTCACCAAAACCGTCATCGCTGCCGCGGCACTCGCCCTGGTGCGCGACAAACTGCTGTCGCTGGACAAAACAATCGAAAATCAACCGTTCACCCTTCGGCAACTATTGCGCCACGAGGCGGGACTTCCGGACTACGGGCAATTGCCTGACTATCATATAGCGGTGGAGCAGAATCAGTTGCCCTGGCCGGATGAGGAGATGCTGGCGCGCACGAATGCAGGAAATTTGCGCTACCCGCCTGGCAGTGGCTGGACGTATTCCAATATCGGATATCTGTACGTGCGGCGCCTTATCGAGCTTGAGGCCGGCGAGGAATTCGAGGTTGCGCTGCAGCGACTGGTCCTTCGCCCCTTGGGACTCGGCCATGTGCGGCTGGCCAGGTCGCGGGAAGATCTGATCGAGGTTGAGATGGGAAAGGCCGCCACCTACGAACCAGGCTGGGTTTACCACGGGTTGCTGGTTGGGCCGCTTCATGAGGCTGCGTTGTTACTGGACCGGCTGATGACTGGCTCCCTGCTTCCCGACGATTTATTGGCTGCCATGCTCGACAGCCGGTGTGTTGGTCAAGCCATAGCCGGCCGGCCCTGGCTATCGCCGGGATACGGGCTTGGCATCATGGCAGGGAAAACCGAAAGGGGAGCATGGGTTGCCGGACATACCGGCGGCGGGCCAGGCAGTTTTATCGCCGTCTACCGTAACAACAATTCACCGGCGCCTCTTTGCTGCGCAGCGTTCTCGACAGGCAGCGACGCGGGTGGCGTGGAGCGTGAAGCAATCCACAGGATTGCGCAGGATTAAATCTGAATCCGGCAACGCAGAAACAATGGGGTCAGACGTCAGCCCCTTAGCGGCGGGAGCGGGTTATCTTTCGGAATGAATTTGAGCGCGACCCCGTTATTGCACCAGCGTTCGCCGCGGGGACGCGGACCATCATCGAATACATGGCCTTGATGGCCGCCGCAACGCGCGCAATGATATTCGGTACGCGGCATGATATGGCTGAAGTCGCGCCCGGTTCCCATGTGTCCCTCGACAGGCTGGGTAAAGCTGGGCCAGCCTGTGCCGCTTTCATACTTATCTGCGCTATCGAACAATGGCAGGTAGCACGCCGCGCATAGATAGGTGTCGGCCCGATTTTCCTTGTTCAGCGCACTGCTGTCCGGTCGCTCGGTATCTCCTTCAAACAGCACGCGATATACGGCCGGCGAAACCAGGCCGCGCCATTCCTCATGAGGCTTGTTCAAGGGTTTGATGGTAATGAGGCTGGGTGTGGCACCCAGGTTTTTACCACGCGAGCAACCTGAAACCAATGGGAAGGCGGCCAGCATGGCAAGATTTCGCAGCGCAGCCCGTCGATCCATGGAAGACCTCCTCGGATTCCCTATGAAAGGAAAGCTCCCAAAAATCCTCGCTAAATGCGGGATTCATCCCGCTTCCTTAGCAATTTGACCGCCGGCGATCCGCGAGGTTCTTCACCACGGCCCCATCCTCCTGCCTCATGAAATGAAAATGCCAAAACAAGCTTTATCCGTTTCGCGGTGGTTTAAAATAGCGTGGCTTTGAACGGATCAGCTATCGCCGGCTGCGTGCCGCCGGCAGAAAGCCGCGAGGAAAAACAGCGCCCGTTCTTCGCGTGGCGAACGTGTTGACTACTCCGGAATGACCGGAAACCGCCGGGAACGGCAACGCGTTCAATCTTTTTAACCGGAGAAATTTTCATGCTGTTCGAGCGCGTCAAACCTCTTGAACATATCATCGAATCGGCGGAGCGAAAGGGACTCAAGCGCCAGCTTGGCGCATTTGACCTTACCATGCTGGGGATCGGGGCCATTATCGGCACCGGAATTTTCGTGCTGACATCGGTCGCTGCCGAGAAAGCCGGCCCAGGCATGATGTTTTCATTTGTCCTCGCCGGCTTCGTGTGTGCGCTGACAGCGCTGGTATATTCGGAGATTGCCGCCATCGTGCCGGTAGCAGGGTCCGCTTATACCTATTCCTACGCGGTATTCGGCGAGTTGACGGCCTGGATGGTCGGCTGGGCGCTTATTCTGGAATATGCCGTGGCAGCCGCGGCGGTAGCCGTCGGATGGTCGGGATATATCAACGGATTTCTTCATGAGATAGGCTATGGACTGCCCCTGGTTCTGACCGCGGGACCCTACGATACCATTGTCCTGCGCTCCGGCGCAGGCATGGGCGCCACCTCGTCAGGCGGATTCAATCTGCTGGCCTTCCTCATCTCCCTGTTCGTTACGGTGCTATTGATCATCGGCACGTCAAAAAGCGCCAGATTCACAGCCGTGCTGGTCGTGGTAAAAATCGTCGCGCTTACCGCATTCATCGTCCTTGCCGTTCCTGCCGTGAGTGCCGCCAATTTTGACCCCCTGCTGCCCAACGGCTGGGGTACGCCATTTTCCGGGGTGGGCATACTTGGAGCGGCGGCCTCGATTTTCTTTGCCTACATCGGCTTCGACGCGGTATCCACTGCCGCCGAGGAGACAGTCAATCCCAACCGGAATGTGCCTATCGGACTGATAGGCTCGCTGACCATCTGCACGCTTTTCTATCTGGTGGTGGCCTATGCTGCCGTCGGAGCGGTTGGCGCCCAGCCGGGCGGCGAACTTTCGCAATCCAGGGAGCCGCTCGCGTACGTACTGCGCGCCGTGGGGTATCCCGCGACCGGAAACTGGGTGGCGTCCGCCGCCATCATTGCCCTCCCCTCCGTGGTATTGATGATGATATATGGGCAAACGCGGGTTCTTTTCACCATGTCCAGGGACGGCCTCATGCCGGGCGTATTCTCGCGCGTGCATGAGCGCTTTCATACTCCGCATGTCGTCACCGGCGTGACCGGCATAGCGGTCGCGCTCTTTGCCGCAATGTTTCCGGTGGGAATGCTGGCGGATATTTCAAACTCGGGCACGCTGTTCGCCTTCTTCACAGTGGCGATGGGCGTCATGATTCTGCGCCGCCGCGACCCAGCTCTTCATCGCCCTTTCAAAACACCCATGATCGGCATCGTAGGACCCATGGCGGCGGCGGGATGCGTGCTGCTGTTTTTCAGTCTCGGCTGGGAGACCATCAGATTGTTTCTTTATTGGGCGGCGATCGGGCTATTCATCTATTTCGGCTATGCCCGCAGGCACAGCCTTCTAAGGGAGCGCTGAACAAGTCTCCGCTGGCACGGCGGTGGGCTTTGCAGGACGGGACGCGCAAAAGCGAAGCGGCAGGGCGCGGCTCGAAAGTAGGTCAACGATAGTCCGCACGGAACCTTGTTTGCCTCCCCTCCTTCAGCTCTGCAGGCGCCTTCGCTTGAACTGGGCTCCGGCGTTTCCGACAATAAGCAGGGCAAGAAAAGTGGGCGATTCGCCGTCCCCGCCCAGCCCCATGGCCTTCATGGCTTCCATCGGATCATGCTGCGGCTCGTCCACATCCCGTTCGGTGCTGCTTAGCGAAGTGATACGTATCGAGGCAATTCCGCCAGGGCTGGTGACTCCGAAAAATCGGTCCTCGGCGGTTTGCCCGGCAAAAAGGCCATCCCCCAGCGAGGCGGGGCCAATAACGCCCAGAAGATTGTGCGAAGCATCGAAAGCCTCGAAAAGAACGCTATCGGAGCCCGCCCGGACGTTCGCAAGGCCAATGTCGGTCCATAGCAACCCGGCATCGGTCGGCAGCGAACCCAGCAATGCCGTGCTGAAAGTGAAGGTCAGGCTTGCGTCGCTGCTCGCGAACCAGGTATGGCCACACCCGGCATACCCATCTTCCATCATGTCATCGATATCGGCCGGATCGAACGGATTATCCCTGGACGCAGCAGGCCGCATTTCAAATGGCGTTGCAGTCGGGGCAGACCCACCCGAAACATCATCCTCGAAATCCTCCATGGGAAAAGCGCTGAATGCCGCGCGCACCGAAGGATAGTCCGCAAAGCAATGATAGGGAATCGGGCCAACCAGCGTGGCGTTGGCCGCAAAAGGTTCTGCCAGCAAAGCAACTACCGATAAGGGACCGCTCAGGTTCTTCATGTAACCCCCCTTTCCTGGAAGTGGTTTTCAATCCACACGAATGGACGGGTTCTATCTTACGAGCTGCTTTCATTTTTGCCATCGGACTTAGGTACTAATGCCTGAATCAGTCTCATGCGGGCGACAAGGCGCTGCGAAAGATTGTTCAGGAATTCCCTGAAACAGAGCAGATACCTTTATGAGTGGGATGACAGGAATAAGTTCGAATACTGCTGATCCTCATCGGGAAAATCCGCGAAACGCCGGGTTTCCCATATCGAACCCGGCTGGCGTTTTCCCGCGCGCCTGATCGTGGCAGGATCAGAGAGTGAAATTAAAAACCATTTTTTAAACATGGGCTTCCGTTGAATTTCTCTGCCAGAAATATCACACCGGCATTGAACTCGACCGCATGAATCATAGTCGTATCATTCTTGAGGCCGTCGTCGCTGACCTAGGCATGCGATTAGTGCGCCGGCGCGGCAAAAAGCTTCGCGGGTTCCCGCGAGTGCAACGGCACGGTCTCAAGAAAGCGGAAGGTATTTTTTTCGACATTCGACACTATTTTATGGAGGATTTATGAAAAAGAGCACGCTCATGTTCGCCCTGGTTGCCCCCCTGTTCGCCACAGCCGCCAAGGCAGAGGCGCCCAACGATGCGCAAATTGCGTCTATTGTCGTCACGGCCAACCAGGTCGATATCGATGCGGGAAAACTGGCTGAATCCAAGGCATCCAACGCGGACGTCAAGGCATTTGGCCACAGGATGGCCACCGATCACGCCGATGTGAACAAGCAGGCAGTCGAACTGGTCACCAAACTCAAGGTCACGCCCCAGAATAATCCGACCAGCGAAAGCCTCAAGGCCGGCGGCGAGAAAAATATCGCCAATCTCAAGAAATTGAGCGGTGCCGCATTCGACAAGGCCTACATCGACCATGAGGTAGCCTATCACCAGCAAGTCCTCGATGCAGTCGACAAAACGCTCATCCCCAGCGCCAAAAATGAAGAACTGAAAGCCCTGCTGATCAAAGTACGCCCCGCATTCGTCTCGCACACCGAGCATGCCAAACAACTCCAGTCCACGCTAAAGTAAAACCGTACCAAGCCGCAACGAAACCCTCCGCCTGGTCCCCGGTCCCGGCCGGAGGGGTTCCCGGTAGATTACCGGCCGGCTTCATCTCATCCGGCATGCCAGTGATGAAACGCGGATGAAATCCCCTGCAAATCCATCGCCCATCCGCTCAGACCCGAATTGGTGGAAGAAAACCACCGTGTACCACATCTACCTGCGCTCTTTTTACGATGCGAATGGGGATGGCATCGGCGACATCCAGGGGGTGATCGAGAGACTCGACTATCTGGCGGATCTTGGCTATGAAACGGTCTGGATTTCTCCCTTTACCCAAAGTCCGCAACGCGACTTCGGCTACGACATCAGCGACTACCTTTCCATTTCAGCGCAGTATGGAGACATGCCGCTCTTTGAAAAGCTGGTGCAGGAGATACACTCCAGGAAAATGAAGATCGTGTTCGACCTGGTGCTGAACCACACGTCGGATGAACATGACTGGTTCAAGGAATCTGCCAGCTCCCGCGATAATCCCAAGGCCGACTGGTACATCTGGAAAGATGGAAAAGGCAGGGATGGCAGGAGGCCCCCGAACAACTGGCGGGCAATGGCTGGCAACAGGGCATGGACCTATTATCCCGGGCGCAAGCAGTTCAACTACACCGCTTTCCTGCCTTTCCAGCCGGACCTGAATTACCGCAATCCCGAAGTCAAGCAGGCCATGTTCGATGTCGTCCGGTTCTGGCTCTATAAAGGCGTGGATGGCTTCCGGCTCGACATTATCAGCGCAATTTACGAAGATCCCGAGCTACGGCACAATCCTCCAAGCTTGCGCCTGACTCCATCGGACAAAGCGCTCACCATTTTTTTCCAGAACCTGAAGAATAATTTTCTGCAGACGGAAAGCTTCGAATTCGCCGCCGAGCTGAGGAAGGTGACGGACGAATTCGATAATCCAAAACGGGTCCTGATCGGTGAATCCCACGGAGAAGAGGAACTGATCAGGCGATTCTGCCATGACAACGGTAAACGGGGCCTCGATGCCATCTTTCTTTTCAAGGCGATCTCCACCCCGTTCAAGGCGGAAAATTACCGCCAATTGCTCGAAACATTCGAAAAGCATTTCCCGCCACCCCTGGTGCCGACCCTCGTCTTTGCCAATCACGACCGCAATCGCGTGATAAGCCGTTTGGGGGGAAATATCGAAAAGGCAAAATTGCTTGCGCTGTTCCAGTTCACCTGCAGAGGCATTCCCTTCACCTATTACGGGGATGAGATCGGGATGCCAAGAGTCCGGATTCCCCTGAAGCAGGGGCAAGATGCCCTCGCCATGCAGCACCGGTGGGTTCCGCAGTTCCTGGTCGACCGCAGCAAGGAAATTCTCAATCGCGACGAGTGCCGCACACCCATGCTGTGGGATGAAAAACCGAACGCCGGCTTTTGTTCCGATTCGGTAAAGCCCTGGCTGCCCCTGGCTGAAAACTTCAGGGAAATCAATGTGGCGAAGCAGAGCAGCGACCCGTATTCGCTCCTGAATTTCTACCGGCGGGTGATTCGCCTGCGAAATACCACCCCGGCGCTGAACGAAGGCCAGATGGAGATCGCGAATGACATCTGCAACAAAAAGGTGCTGGCATATTACCGAACGTTCGGCAATAAAAGGCTTGCGGTATTGCTGAACATGTCCGAGTCTGCAGTGAAGAATCCCGTGGGACACGACGAGATAGCGATTTCGACGCACCACGGAGCAGAAACGCACAGGTTGCAGCCATTTGAAGGGCGGGTGGTAAGGCTTCAATAGTCTATATAGCCCCTCCTGGACTATGATAGGCTTTTAAGGAACCTCTGAACAACTCTACGCAGGCGCGACGGTGGCTTTGTGAGATGGGGATGCGCGAAAGGCGACGACGCGAATGGTCGATCGCACAGGGCGGAGCAGTGTCTTCCGAAAGGAAGATGTGACCCCGTAGCGGGCTGCTGGCGCCCCATGTATACTTTGGCGCGGTCTGGGATCCCAGACGCTGCCCGATCCCCGCTTCGCAGGGCCCCTCAAGCTACGCTCTGGGGAGCCATGGCGTTGCGCTCCTTGGCATCGTAGTTCAAGCTACGACCTGCATCGCGCGCCTTATGATCATCCCGATTTTACCGGCAATGCGCTCGGCGCGGACTTGCAATAGATCGCGAGGATCTGTCATACAAGCCCCGCTCACCAGATTCCTTCCAGCGGCTGTGCCATATATACGCGCGCCGCTTGCTAATCCCGGCCTGAGAAGCTGCAGCCTCAAGACCGATGCGTGCAATTGTTGCATCAGATGGACTCGACCTAATCGGGTTAATCGGGCATTCTTATGACTGTTCCTCCGGGACTCCTGGAGAATTTGAAAGGATTTGTAACCCTCATTCTCTCCTATCTCGGGTGAACAACCTACTGAGAAATGACACTTAAGCACTATCAGCTTTCCTGCTTCCCCAAGGTTGAACAAAAAATAACCAGCTCTTCCCATGAAGAAATTTATGAAATGGCCTATAAAGGCGATAAAAAAGGAAGTGAGTTATTTTCGTGACTTATCGCTTTATTTAATGTCACGGGAACAAACAGGCAAAAAGCCGTGTGTGAGATATTGCAAGGCGGGATCCCTATCCCCATCTTTCAAAAAACCGGTATGTTTTTTCAGCACATACGATAGCAAAGACATTGTCAGGCCTAGCGTCATCCATTACCTTGATGAGCTCGTACAGGCTGGATTTGACATTGTATTTATAAGCTCGAGCAATGCGATTTCCAATGAGGATCTGGGAAAATTATCAAATTATTGTATAAAAATAATAAATCGAGATAACAAGGGTTATGATTTTTATAGCTGGAAAACCGGATTGGAAAAGTATCCTCATTTCCGCGAACATACGGCCGTATTGCTGGCTAACGATAGCGTCATAGGTCCGCTTTTCAATATTTCCAGGATCATCGAGAGATTGGAAACGGATGATGCCGATGTGCTCGGCATGACCGACTGCTATCAATACTATCCACATCTTCAATCCTATTTCCTTTATTGTAAAAAACAGGTCATCGTCTCCAGAGAATTCATCCAGTTTTTTACCCGCGTCGATGCACTTGAATTTAAGATGGCCATAATAAGAAAATATGAAGTAGGCTTCTCGCGATTACTGCAACGCCGATTCAAGCTGTCCGCACTTTACGATTTGGAAACTCTTCTGGGTCAAACAAAATATGATACCCGGCCGAAAAAGTGGATCGATCCAACTGTTCACTTATGGAAACCTCTCATTACCGAATTCGATTTCCCTTTTATCAAAAAAAGTCTTGTCATAAAAAAGGGTGTAAGTATCGAAGAAATTTCTGCAACACTTGCGAGAAGTAATTCTGTTTATGATATTGGTATTTATGGAAATATTATTTAAATAAAGTATAGTCATTGGAACCGCTCGTAATTAAAGTTTGTCACTGAGGAGAACATGAACTCCCCAACTGTTTCTGTCATTATGGCTGCATATAATCATGCCCAGTTCGTTGAGCAAGCAATCAATAGCGTATTGGAACAGGAAGGAATAGATTTTGAGTTTCTAATCGCGGATGATGGCTCTGCGGACAAAACCGGAGAAGTCATAGCGTCAATTAATGATGAAAGAGTTACATTTTTTCCAAGCGAAATTAATCGTGGGGCATGTGTTGTTACGAACGAATTAATTGAACGAGCGGCTGGAGAGTTTATAGCTGTAATTAACTCTGACGATTACTGGCCCACCCAAGATAAGTTAGCATATCAGGTTAAAATTTTACGCGACAATCCTGATATCGGAGCCTGCTTCGGTAGAGCAAACTATATAGATAAAAATGGGCAACCGATTCATAAATCGTTGTTGCCCTCAGGTACTATTTTTGACCAGGAAAATCGTTCCCAAGGACAGTGGTTGAGGAAGTTTTTTTATTTTGGCAATTGTATTTGCCATCCAACAATTTTAATTCGTAAATCATGTTACCAAGAAATTGGAATGTATAACAATCGGCTGAGGCAGCTACCAGATTATGATATGTGGATTAGGCTAGTTAAGCGCTACCCTATTTTTATATCAGAACGAGAGCTGATTAATTTTAGAATCTCACCCGGTGATAGTGTAAGCAGTCAGACCGTAAAGAACTCAGTGAGGATAATTAATGAACATTTTTTAATATCAGAATTTTTTTTTGATAACGTTACACGTGCTCAACTAATAGAAGGATTCTCTGATTTACTTTTGGTTAAGGATATACCGAGCGAGGAGCACCTTCATATAGAAAAAATTCTGCTTTATTTTAGCGAAAATAAACGCATCGGAAAGCCACACAAAGTAATGGGGCTATTGAAGATCAATAAAATTCTGAACGAACCGGGGTATTCTAATATCATAGCCAATGAATACAAACTAGATGATCATTGGTTTCATCAAAAGATGAGCCAAATTGACACGCTACAGCCACAAAGTCTTGAAAAAATAAAAAAAAGAACTCGGTTAATAAGAAGAGGAATCAAGCGGTTCGCTCATTTATTCCATAAGGACAAAGTGTAGGTTGGGTGCGTTGTGAAGAACTACTAAACACCTGCGATGTTAAACCTCACTATTTATTGATATTGATGACGGAGGGAATTTTACTTTTCTGGTCTCAGGGAGGAGTTACGGGGATCACGAGTTATTGCTGGGCAGAAAGAAATTCTTTCTCTAAGTCAAGTAGTACACGTTTACGAGTTTTTATTCGATGCACCGGATTACCTGCATATATACCATAAGCTTCACAATTATCTTTCACTAAGCTTAACGCGCCTATAGCCACACCTTCTTCAAGAGTTACGCCAGGTAATATTACGCTGCCACTACCAATAATTACGTGCTTTGCGAGAACGACATCTGCATGACAGACGTTTGTGTATCGGCTTGGCACTGTAGGATTAGTCATAGCTGAACCTGAATAATCATCGTTACTGGAGTAGATAGCAACCCGAGAAGAAATATTGCAAAAATCGGATATTGTAATTTTACCGGCTCCAATCAGAGAGGAAAATACCCCTATATGAATATGGCTACCGATAAAAATACCCCCTAAACCAGCAGATAAGACGCAAAAGTCATCAATTCGAACATTATTGCCTATCGAGATTTTGGGAGCGTTATAAAAGGATGCGCGATCAGAAATTTGCACATCTTTTCCAACTGAGACAAACCCCATTTTTTCCACACATTCAGGAGATAACGCTCCCATTCCTATTCCTCCACGATTACACTACTGCAATTCCCGAATTGCGTCTATAACACGCTCCTGCTCTTCGCAACTTAGAGCAGGATAGATGGGTAAACACAGCACTTTTCTGGATACCTCATCAGCAATCGGTAAATTACCGCGATGTGCGGAAGGAAGTCCTCGATACATAGGAAAATCTGAAATTAAAGGATAAAAATAACGGCGAGAGTAAATCTTCCTATCTTTCAGGTGCTCGTAAAGAGCATCACGAGTAATAGGATATTCAGATTGTACAAGTATCGGAAAATAAGAGAAATTTCCTGTTACTTCCTTAGCTTCTTCAAACTGTTTTATGCCACCCACACCTGTTAAATGCTTACGATAGAAGCTGTCGATTTCTTTACGACGAACCCAAGCCTTTTCCATATGCTGAAGCTGTAGCATACCGAAAGCAGCGTTAATTTCGCTCATTTTACCGTTAATGCCAGGTGCTACTACTGTTACTTCGTCAACAATACCAAAGTTCTTAAGATTATCAATACGTCGTTTTGTTTTTACATCTGAACATACAATTGCCCCACCCTCGAAGGTATTGAAGACCTTTGTAGCATGGAAACTGAGAACGGATAAATCGCCGTGTTTAAGGATACTGCCCATAGCATTTTTAACACCAAAAGCATGTGCTGCGTCATAAATTACCTTTAGATTGTATTCATCTGCTATTTCTTGAATAGCTTCTACGTTACAGGGATATCCATAACAGTGGACGGGCAATATGGCGGTCGTTTGCGGTGTTATTGCTGCTTCGATTTTGGCAGGATCTAGATTAAAGGTTTCATGATCAATATCAACAAATACTGGTTTTATCCCATTCCATAATAGCGAGTGTGCGGTAGCAACAAAGGAGTACGGTGTTGTAATAACCTCACCTGTAATTCGTAGTGCTTGGAGAGCAGTTATTAAAGCAATTGTACCGTTAGTAAATAAAGCAATGTGATCTATACCCAGGTATTCACATAATGCTTTTTCCAGTCGTTGATGGAACGGTCCTCCATTCGTGAGAATTTTGTTATCCCAAATTTCTCTTAGGTAAGGTAAAAATTCTTCTAGCGATGGTAGTAAGGGTTGAGTAACGTAAATATTTTTTTTTGTATCCAGAGACATCACGGGATCGGTTCGTGCAGTTTTCATAGAAAATCGAATAAAAGTAAAACAGGCTCTAGCTTATAACTATGAATAGCCTAGAGGTATTTAAACTACAAGCCCTGATCGATCTGCTGAATTTGCACGCCGGGCGAGGCTTCCAGCCCTGTCTGGGTTTAACCAACGCTAAAAACTAACTCTCGGAATGATCCTGAAAACCCAAGCGGATTACAAAAATGACATCAACTTTTTAATACTACTATTTGCAGGATGGAGCAACAAGACCAATAACATGAAAAGAAGTCTAATAAACATCCAAGATGTTTTTATAAGGAAAGTATTGGTAGAGGTAATATGGTTAATGCCCCTTGAATATCGATGAAGGGAAAAATCTGCCAGCCAACTCCCTCAGATCGATATCCTGCTGCTTGCCATCCTCGAACCTGAGCTGCCACTGCAGACTGATAAGACCATTTTGCTTTATTGGCATAGGATCATCAGCCAGTCTTATGCCCCCTTTTTCCAGGGCTTTTCTCGCGGCGTGCGCATCGCCCGTCAAAAGAAAGCGCAGTGCATCCGGAATACGCTTTTTCTTTGCTTCCCACGCCTTGTTCATCCATGGGGCCATTTCCTCGATGAGGCCGTGCTTCCTGTAGATGTTGGCCATGCGCGTAAGTTCATCCGAATCTTCCAGCAGGTTGCCCGTCAGCATGCGGCGGGCGATCGTTTCATCGGCTGGCATGTCCGCCAATGCGCGCGGTCCCGCATTGCGCCTGTAACGTTCCATGAGGCCGGCGTCGGGACTGCCAATTCTATTGGGCCGCATTTCGGGTATGCCGTCAGTTCGGGGGAACGGTACGGAAGCGGCAGCAGGAAGTTCCGGCTGAAATCCGCCCGGGCTGGACAAACCCGCTACGGATGCAGATGGCGTCCTTGTTCCAGCGGATGCGGGGGAGTTTCCGGCGGCAAATCCTGATTCCTCCGGCTCCCAGGCGCTCACGATTTCATCGTTGGCGGCCCGCAGGCGTTCCCGCCTGTCCTGCTTGAAACGGGCTTTGTCCATGCTCGCCTCGTGCATCTGCGCATCCCGTTCGTCTGCTTTTGCCAGGCGCTCAGCCGTCTTGCGCCTGGTCTCCATTTCCCCTCCGCTGCGCAGGCCCTCCGCCAGCCCGCCTGCAAAAGTGCCGAAATTAAACATGAAGCCCTTCCCTCTCATTTGCCGTTTTCAGACCGATTATTTCGGCCTGCCGATATAGGCGCTGCCCAATTGCCCTGCCAGGCTACCCAGCCCGGCAGCGGACAGCGCATTTGCCTGCTGCTGCTTTGCCCATGCGTCGAGCTGCGCGTTGTATTGCCCCAGTGCGAGATTGCCCCCGGCGGTATTGGCGCTTGCGGCTCCTCCAAACCAGTCCTGCGCGGCATTGAGTCCTGCGTTATGCAGCGCCGTGCCGGCTGTCATGTTCCCGGTGGCCGAGTTCCCGGCATTGAGGGCGGCGGCATCCGCGGCAATTCCCGTGGTCGGCATGTTCCGGCCAAACTTTGCCGCGCTTTCACGCATGGCCATGCCCTGCAATTCAGTATTCCGGCGGGCCTTGTTCATCGCCCCGGCGGTATCCCTGGCAAGCCCCAGGCTGATGTCGCCGGACAATGCCTGGAATCGTCCCGAATTTGGATTGACCCCCAGGCGTTCCATGGCCCGCTGGCTGGACTCCAGCGCGCCATGGTATCCGCGCGCAATGTCGGCTGCGGCTTCCGCCGCCATTCTTTCCTTGCGTTCGGGTGTGTCATACTCATTGGCATCCTTGACCATGCGGGCTTCCACTGGCGCGAAAAGATCGCGGTAGATTTGCCACTGGGATTCCGCCCGGCTGGCGTTGGCGTCGCCCAGGCCGATCTGCTGGTCCACGATCTGCCGGATCAACGGATCCTGTACCGCCGCCCTTTCTTTCTCCCATGCCAGCTGCTGTTGCGCTGCTTCGAGCTGCTGCTGGGCGATATCGGCATTCTGTTTTGCCGCCTGGCCTATGAGCGGATCGGGTTTCGGGGGTTTGGCGCTGCACATTTTTCAGTCTCCAGTATTTTGGCCAGTCCATTTTCGACATGGCTGTAGCCCAGCATCCGCAAAAATCTTCCTGTCTTGTTGACTGTCTTGACAGTGATATGGATTTCGCTCGCGCCAAGCAGCCGCATGGCATTTTCTACATAGCCGACGAAACATCTTGCCACCCTGCCTGTGCGGGCCACCGGCAGCAGGTAAAGCGTATCTTCGGTCGCAAGGAGGGTTTGCGTATGCGCGCTCCGATCCAGGTACATGGCGCAGTTTCCGCACAGCCTGTTTTCCTTTCTCACGGTAAAGAGGAGATAGCGCCCGGCATGCTCATAACGGATAAATGTCGCGTAATCCGGATCGAATGGCAGCCCATGCCGATGCCCCTCGGTTTCATCCCAATGCGCCCGGTGTAGCGGCCTGATCTCTTCCCCGATATCCGCGATCCGTTCCCGCGAGAACACGAAATCCCCGCATTTCTCCGGCCGGATCAGCGCGATACTTTCTCTTGGCGCGAGCCTGTCGAGGCATTCAGCGGCGATGCAGATGTCGGCGGCGAACTCGGATGTCAGGGTGGCGCCCATGTTCGCTGCGAGCAATGCCACCAGCGTATTATTCATTCATCATGTCCGGGAATCTCTGGCAAGCGGCTTGCAGGCGCGATACCGGTTTTGCGCAATGGAATGCGGACAGGCGATGGCGGTGCCGCCCTGCCCGACTCGGCATCATCCGTCCGTGCGGGCAATCACCTGCTCCAGCGCGGCGCGTACCGCATTGGTATAGGAGTACAGCGCCTCGCATTCCGCCTGTGTCGGAGTCGCTGAAAAGGTAAGCTGCTGGAATTTTGGCGCCTCGATCCGGTTTCCCCGCCGCCCGGTCAGTATTTCCATCATTGTTTTCAGCCACTCGGGAGTACCGCTGGGTATGCCGGGCTTTTTGATGCGCATTTGCTGGACATGGCCTCTCGCCAGCGCGGATTCGATCATCGCGCCGGCCATCGCCGCTGCTTGCGCACGATTGGATTGACGCGATGCAGCAACGGCCAGCAGGAACGTTTCACCTATGATGGCTGCTCCGCAGGTATTGGCCTGGGCCGGATTTGCAGTGATCAGGTAATGCGTCGAAAGCATGAGGCCGGCGCCACTCGCATTGCCCTGCATCGACCAGGATGGTACCGCCAGCAAATGCTTCTGCATTATCACGGCCGTCATACTGACCGTATTGCGCTGCATCGAGCCTGCAACCAGGAGCCCGGATGCGGCGACGAGCTCCACTTCGCCAGCTTCGCCCCTGTTTGTCTGGGTTGCCGGAACCGGCAGGAGCGAATGGCCCTGCAAGGCCGGCATTGAGACGCCGAGATTGCCTTGTGCGGAAGCGGCCCCGGCAAGCATGTGGCTCTGCGCGACTGCCTCCTCGCTGGTGGCCTGGATTTGTGCAGACGCAGCAGGTGCAAGCGGCTGTACCTGGCCTATCCCAGCAATGCCAGAAGCATTTTTCTGGACCGGGCCGGTGGCGGACAGGCCGCGTTCGTTCGAAGGCACCCAGGCATCTTCTCCTTCCGGCTGGAAAAGTTGCCACGGATTTGCCGCGATGGCCGCTATCGACAAGTCATCCAGGTATTTGTCCAGGAGATAGAAATAGGCAAACCTGCCCGATAAAAAGGGCAGTCCGCTTCCCCTCTGGTTTCCTATCCATAGCGGATTCGTCACGGCGCCCGGGTTTTTTCCCGAGGCGCTCGCGATATTGACGCCGTCGCGAAACCAGTCGCACGTTGCCCCGTTCCTGTTTCGCAATGCGCCGTGCACCACCGTGCCCGTCGGCCAGCCGGAGGAAAGCAGGCTGCCTGCGTACCCATTGACCGAGAACCATAAGCCCCCGCCTGCTGTCTGGAATATATTCCAGCCGCTTGCCCCGTTTACCGTGCAGTCGGCGACACCCCGGTAATTATCGAAAGAGTCGAAAATTCCACCGAACAGCACGGTGAATTCCGCTGCCGGGATATTGGCCGCGCCATAGCTCAAATAGGTGCTCGTGCCATCGAATACAAGCGCGTTGCCCAGCGCGGTTGTGTCCAGGGCAATGGCCCCGTTCAAAGCCGGGGCGCTTATCCTGCTCCCGGCATTCCTCATCCATCCGCTTGGATCGCCTGCAGCGATGATCGACGCGGAAACCCCGGCAAGCGCAAGATGCGTGGAATCAAGCGCGGCCGGATACAGCGGCTGATTGGTCAGCATTTGTCAAATATCTTCGGAGGAATATTCAGGCTACCGTTGTCAGTTCGCTGAGATATGCCTCGACGGTAACCGCCTGTCCCGTATTGCCCGTGAATTCGACCTCCAGGCACATGATCTCCCGGCCGATGGGATAGGTCCAGCCCAACGCCGCATTCGCCGCGATGCCGGGTCCAACCGCCGG
>Ga0209930_1002105_pt1 | contig 25382 bp, 29 predicted proteins | sample ThiBiot_500_biof_2_FD_183948 | JGI IMG/M metagenome (GOLD analysis project Ga0209930, IMG submission 183948) | Wastewater bioreactor microbial communities from Cape Town, South Africa - Thiocy_cont_500_biof (SPAdes) | ecosystem: Engineered > Bioreactor > Thiocyanate-remediating >... | reverse complement strand
TGTCGTCGTCGCTGCCGAGCGCGTGGGCTCGTAGTCATCGCCCATCGATCGCAGCTGCCACTGCAGCAGCTGCAGCCGCTGCAGCCGCCAACACCAACAAGAAGGACGACCACCATCGCAATCCAACGACCGGTCGGAGGTCATCGAGTTCTGCAGAGACTGATGCCGATGCTCTCACGACTGTACGTGTGCGCGAGCTCGATTCGTACATGCGCTCGCATCTTCACACCTGATATCCATCGAATGTGCTGATGATTCGATATGATTCGATTCGATATGATTCGATACGATTCGATACGATTCGGTTCGACTCGAATGCAGCTCGTGATCGTGACCGATGCGTCGATCGATACCGATACCGATGCCGACACGCGGACGACAACCACCGCCGATGCATGCTCGACCTCCAAGAGCCAGCGACCATGCGTGGTGCTCGCAGCCGAGTTGGCATCTCGACGCAGCCGCAAGGTTTCGTTGTCGCTCAAGACCATCATGACCCTCATGGTGCAGGTGCTCGAGGCGGTCGAGCACCTCGCTGCTCGCGAGCTCTTCTGCGCCTCGGTGGCGCCTGCCGACCTCATGTTGGTCGCCGACACTCGACTCAAACTCAGTACGTGCCTGCCAATGCTCAACAGCACGATCGTTTGCGACTGATGCGAGATGCTACTCGTGCTCGTGCTGGTACTGGTACTGGTGCTGTTGTTCGTGCTCTCTGCATGAATGCAGCTACCTTGCACATTGGACAGTTGCTCGATCCTGCAGCTCCTCGTTCAGCTGATTGGGGTATCATACTCTCTCCTCTATCCTATCGAAGCTCTCAATCAGACTCGAAGCTCTCAATCAGACTCAATCTCACTGTGCCTGCTGCCGTATAGATCCATGTACACCACCAGAGCATCTATTCGCAGCGCTCTCGTCAGCGACACCTCTCATCGTCGGCAACCAAGAACCCGAACTCGTATGGCGTTTGGGTTGCTTGGCATTCGAACTCTCGTGTCCCGTGCATCCCATCTCTGAGCTCGTTCTGGTGCGTACCAATACCAATACCAATACCAATGCTTGTTCCTGCATGATCCAAGTGAGTTGGACTCACATTTATTGCAACTACAGCAATCAGTAACGAAACGAGGCTCGAGTGGACAACCGACTGTCGGGCACTATTGGTCGTGTACCAACTCTAATGCCACTGCAAAGCAGCTGCAGAAGGCAGTCAACTCATGTGTCTCAGCCAATATCGTACGTCACAATCCAAGATCCAACTGAATCGAGTGATCGACTCAATCGACTCAATCTCTGATACCATGTGTAATTACTTGCAGGGTCGCTTTGCGGATGGCAACTTTACTCGATGGGTCTTGAGCATGCTGCAAGTCGAGCCTACGAAGCGTCCGACCATCGCACACGTGCTGCACAGTGAGTTCTGTCAGCAATGGCGACACCAAGTGTTGGATCGATTCCCAATGTATCGACCAGCCAACAACTGCGAGAAGCAGTTGTGGCAGCACGAGCAAACCTTCCAATGGCAGCCTCATCACCATCACCAACACCAACACCAACTTCATTCGAGCAAGCGTTCCAGCAAGAAACGTCCCAATGACTCTGTTGAGGATTCAACGTCAACGAGCAGTTCGAGTGGCAGCTCGGAGACCTCCGCCATGCCCTGGATTCACATTCGACCTGGCAACGTCTTTCGACTCGGAGTTGCGATCGATGCCATCGTGATCCCACACCTCATGGATCTGAGTGCCGAGAGTGGCCTCGCAAAGGAGCTCGCCGATCTCGATACGACCCTTCTCCCAAATCTCTCGACCTCGATCTCTGCCTCTTCCTCCGTTACGGCAAGTAGCAGCAGCAACAGTAGCATGAGCTCGAGTGCCTCCAGATCGAGTATCGTGACACCAGGAGGAGATGACGATCACCTGGTTCAACCGCTCTTTCGGGTGATCGTGACACAATCACAACGAGACGACTCACCCCTCGGCTCAACACGAATCCTCAACATTGTCGTGCCGCCATCGGCTGCCATGAGTCGTGCTCATCTTGCGTCGTGCATCACGCGGTGCCTTGATCAATGTGTACGAACCCCCCCTCCCGACTTGTGTACTCGTCTCATTGTTATTGGCTCATATGTCGTTGGTGTTTTATCGATAGGTACAAGCCAATATCCACTCGGTAGCATTCCCATTACTGGGAACCAATCAAACGATCGGCTCAGCAACAGCAGTCGCCGAGGTTTACCTCCGTACAATCATCGAGTGGACCAAGAACTCGCACTCGCGCGTGCTGTACACCCATCAAGAGTACCGCAGCCCGACACTCGAGCACGTGTTGTTGGTCGTGAACGACATGTCGCCGCGCGCTCTCGAGCTGCTATCGGCCTTCTCGGATCGACTGGCGCGCTTGTACTCGTACTATCCGTCATCGAGCTCGACGGGCAAGATCGACGAGCCGCTCGTGAGCTCGCGACCAACGTCGCCCGTGGCCTCGACCTCGTCGTCCACCGTATCGCCTTCGTCGTCATCATCGTCGTTCTTTGGTGCCACAACGAGCACGACCGCCACCAACATGTCCATGTCGTCCTCGTCATCATCCTCTCTGATATCGTCGTCTTCCTCCTCGCTCGTGTCCTCGAACAGCACCTCGGCATCGGCAGTCGAGCACGACGAGCTGGCGCTCCAGGTCGATATCGTGCATCTCAACAGCAACATGAGCATCGCCGAGTGCCAGCTCGCTCCGCATCACACGGTGCGCGATCTCCATGTCTACCTCGTGCCGCAGAGCCTTCGCAAATCCAAGCGACGGCAGAGCGTTCCGCCACTCTCGTCCAAGGCGCCATTCGCGCTCTTCTGGCAGCTCGACGTGACACCCATCTGCTTCCTGCCATCGCAGCTCGACGAACGATGTGCGCGCTTCTATATGCGCCACCGCTTCGTGTTGCTGCTCGAGCTCAACGCCCACCGCAACCCCGAGCTGCCGCTGTTCGCCACCTGCTCCTCGCCCGACGAGGAATGGGCCACCGTCATGGTGAATCTCGATCCGGCAGCACCACCCGTGTGCGAACACTCGGAGCCGCCGGCATTCTTGACCATGCGATCGGCCGCAGGCCATCGACGAACGCCGAGCGACATTGTGATTCTGCGTGCCGAGTCACCAAAGCCGCTCGCAAAGTCCGACAGCGAACCCGACCTCGCGGCACCTGGAAGCTTGAATCGTACTGCCACTGCAAATGACGCCACACATTCAGGACCGCTACCTCGATTCCAGTTCGCCGGCACGGACGCCGGTGAGGATAGTGACGACAGCGGTGACGAGGTCGAGGAGGAGGTCGACACGGTGTTGCATGCGGATGTGGCAGCCGTGCGAGCACGCTTCGACATTAGTGCTGACGAGCCGTTGCATCGATGGGTCGATTGCTCGCTCGTGACTCGCTTCCTCATCGAGGTGCCTCTCTCTCTCTCTCTCTCTCTCTCTCTCTCTCTCTCTCTCTCTCGTGCCAAGTGAGACTTGGTTGCTGATCTATCGTCGCATGCAGGATATCTATATCTGTTCCAGGACACGTGTTGCTTCTGGTCACACACCGGCTTTCACAGGATGAAGTTCATGTGGGCCGACGTGGTGGCGGTCGAGAAGGATACGTACCAGACGATCTGCGTCACGCTACGCTCGGGTCGCAAGGTCTACTTTATGTCACGTCTCATGCGCAACGCCTTGTTCCTTGCTCTTCGCAACCAGCGCTAGTACTGGCAACCTTCCGAGTCTTTAACTAGTTCGTTCGTTTGTTGATGTTCGTTCATTCGTTCATCCGCTCGTTCGTTCGTTCGTTCGTTTGTTCGTTCATCGGTTTTGAATCATTCAATACATACGCAGTGTATACAACATAACTAAATATCATCACGTCAAACAGGCATGGATAAATAACACAAGGAGAGCATCATCGTGGTCGAACAGTGCTCGATACTCGAGTTAGGGAAAGAGCCCCTGAAGCTCATGGTCGATCTGGGCCTCTTCATCGCCTTCGTGGCTCGTAGTGTGCTCCAGTGGCACTGAAGATTCGGCGGGGCGATTAGGTTCAGGAGCATGAGCAGGAGCAGAGGTGCCATCTTCGAGTCGCCGACGCTTGGAAGAGTGCGAGCTAGAGCTGGAGCTGGTAGCCTCGTCGTCGGCCTCATCGTCGCTGCTACAACTGCTGCTGCTGCTGCTGGATCGATCGCCATCATCGTCGCCATCGTCGTGCTCGTGTCGGTCGTCGTGATGATGGCGCTTGCGTTTCTTTAGCCGCTTGCGCTCCTTGCGCTCACGACGCTTGGCACGAGCGAGCGCACGAGCCTCGAGCTTCTTGCGTTCCTTCTCCTTCTTGTAGTTGAGACGATAGGCACAGTCGGGACACAGGCGGATCTTGACCAGAGCGTTCTTGCGCTCGCCATGCTCCGAGTAACCAAAGTTGACCTCGTAGCTCGCCAGCGACTGATCCGACGAGCAGCTCTTGTTGCCGCATACGAACTGGCCCTTGCCATCGATCACTTCCTTCTCGGTGCGCCATCGCAGTCCAACCTGCACATTGATGGAGAATCCGTGTGAGTCGGCTTCGTTTCGTGGATCTCTCCGCATCCAATGATTCGATTCGTTTCAGTTCGATTGCTTGAGAGAGATGAAGAGATGGATTCAAACCTTGCCAGTGCGATAGTGCGAGAGGTCGGCGATGGCGTACTCCTTGAAGAGCCGATTGTAGTACTTGCGCGCCAGCCTCGCTTCGTACGGCTCGCTCGAACCATCATCGCCTCGTGGTCCGCCGTGTGGTGCTTGACCCTCTCCTCCCTCGTGCCCCTCCTCCTCATCTCGAATGAACCTGAGCAAGAGCCAATGCCGTTTGTCGCATTAACATCGCCGTTCGAGCAGATGATCGAATCACGAGCTGGAGGCATGATAACGTGCTTGTGCGTTTCGCGAAGGAGATCAATATCGGTGCGACCTGGCGTCGGACGGAACTGCTCGAGAGCCTTGGAGCCGCCGTAGAACAGCACGTAGTTCTGAATGTAGTGCTGGTGGCGCTGGAAGGCGTTGGGCACGCACGACGACGGGTAGCTCGAGCCCGATGGCAGTCGAGCGCGGTGCTCGCGTTGTCGCTGCGCGTCGCGGCCTGCTGGTCGAGCCTTGAGCACCTCGTGTGGCAGCTCGGTCAATCCGCTCACTCCCGTGTTGCTCGCGGTGGTTGTTGTTGTTGTGGTTGACATTGGTGACAGGGTAGTTGAGGAATAGATGAATGAGAGATATGATAGGGTAGTTGAGGGGTGAATGCGAGATATGGTATGGTAGTTGAGGAGTGAATGAATGTGTGGTGGTGTTGGAGAGTGAGAGAGGTGCGTGGTAGGCGAACAAGAAGAAACAAGAACAGCAATCTCTCTCTCTCGCCGACGTCAGCAAGCAACCGAACCGGAGGACGCGCGCAGGACCGGAGGACGGGGTGATTTCCAGGTACCGGTCAGCGCCACATCACCGCGCCGCCTCTGCTAAATACGCGAGAGCTCTCTCGCTCAACGACGCAAAATACACCAATAAACCAACCAACCACCGCCGCCAGAGCTCTCTTGCCCGCGGCCCCTCCACCACCACTCTATCTTCTCTCTGCGTGTAATCAAGCCTCCAAGCTCAAGCGAGATGTTGGCGACGCGCACGACGAGCTCGACGACGACGGCGGCGGCGCGGTGTCTCGCTCGAGTCTCGCGACTCCTGCCGCACGATGCCGCCGCCCCGGCTGCTGGCACCACAACCACACGCGCCTTGGTACCGCCACGACCCATCTTTGCTCGAGCATCATCATCATCGTCATCATCGAGCAACAACGGCGGCAGTACAACATGGAGCTCGCGCCACAACGCGAGCGCCATCCATCGAGCCACGCAGCCTCGACTGCTGCTCGCTCCGTGCTGCTCGCTCTCCCTCCAACCGCACCATCGCCAACAACACCAACACCAACACCAGCAGCAGCAACAACACCGAGCGTTCCATGCCTCGCGTACGTAGTGAGCCACGATCTCCAACCTCAACACCGACACCAACACGTGGTTCTGGTGTTGTTGGTGTTGATGCTGATGGACGTCGACGACAGGCTCGCTGGCGGCGCGACAGCAGAAGGAGAAGGACTATTACGAGCTGCTCGGCGTCTCGCGTGACGCCACCGAGAAGGAGATCAAGAAGGCCTACCGACAGCTGGCGCTGCAGTACCATCCAGACGCCTACAAGGGCGACAACAAGGAGGAGGCCACTCGCATGTTCTCCGAGATCACCAACGCCTACGAGGCACGCGCTCCCTCTGCGCTCCCCTCGCTCGCGTCCACTCGCGTGGCTGACCTGGATTCAATGGCGCGTGCGTGTGCGTGTGTGCGTGTGCGCAGGTACTGAGTGATAAGGATAAGCGCGACAAGTACGATCGATACGGCCCGGCGGCATTCGAGGACGGCGGCATGCATCATCACGACGTCAACATTAGTCTCGAGGAGCTGCTGCGCCAGTTCGGCTTCGGTACGACTCATGAAGCCGTGCGACTCATGATGCCGAATGCCGATCGCTTACTCCACGTGTGAACGTGTATCTGCATCAACAGGTGGCGGCGGTGGCGGCGGCGATGATCCCTTCAACCTGGGCGAGGCATTCGGATTCGGCGGCACTCGACGACGTGGTGGCAGCTCCGAGGGCAACGACATCAATGTACGCCGCGTGTGTCACGTGGCGCATGTTGGCAGTGGCTCATGCACGCGTCGTTGCAACATAGGTCGAGTTGGGCCTCGACTTTATGGAGGCCGTGCACGGCTGTGACAAGGAGATCTCGTTCAATGCCAACCACAAGTGCACCACGTGCAATGGCTCGGGTGCGCTCGCCGACTCCAAGCCCGTCACCTGCAAAAAGTGCAACGGCAAGGGTGTACAGGTCATGTCGGCTGGCTTCATGATGATGACCAGTCCGTGCTCGGCGTGCGAGGGAGCTGGTCGTATTCCCTCGAAGCCTTGCGGCGATTGCAAGTCGACTGGCGTCGTACGCAAGATGAAGAAGCTCAAGGTCACAATTCCCGCTGGTACGTCCGAGTGTCTAACTGAGCTCCAGCACTCATCCACTCACTCACTCGTCGTGCGTTTACGATGCAGGTGTCGAGAATGGCGCCAACATCCGCTTGCCACACCAGGGCAATGCCGGCATGCGTGGCGGCGCAACGGGGCATGTCTTTTTGCGTATGCGTATCGGAACACACCCCGTGTTCCGTCGAATGGGCTCCGACATCCACATCGATACACCGATCCCAATGACGGTCGCGGCGCTCGGAGGACAAATCGAGGTACCGACGGTCGACGGCACCATGCCCGTGCAGGTCCCACAAGGCACACAGCCCGAAGAGCGAGCAGTGCTTCGCGGCAAGGGCGTACCCATCTCGCCTGACTCGAGGCAGCGTGGCAACCAATACGTGCACTTTAAGGTCTCGATTCCAAAGTACGTGATAACTACACCCCAACCGATATTGCGATTCATCATGCTAATCGCTTGCTCGTCACCTGGTGTAGACGGCTTACCGATCGCCAGAAGCAATTACTTAAAGAGTTTGACGAGCCATCGTCATCGCCATCGTCGTCGTCGTCGTCGTCGTCGTCATCGTCATCTTCGTCTTAGTCAATACTCGAGCACGTTATCAACTGAATTTTACCACTACCGACACGACGACGCAATGCTTTGGTTGGTTGCAACGAGAGGTCGATCATTTTGCGTACGATCGACGCAACTAATCACACAAGATGCTCATCGATAAACCACAGATAACCCTAACACAAGTTCAATATCGTACCCTAATCATCACAATAGAACAAGTTGTGATTGCGTGATTGAGTGATGTTGAGATCCATTCGAATCGTATTCCAGTTCCAACACACGATGCACTTCACGTTCATTTGGTTGCTGTTCTCCTGCTCGCTGCATCACCCAACAAGCTATCGATCCAGCAATCTCTCTCTCTCTCTCTCTGGCTCTCTGATTGATCATGGCATCGGATACTGAACTACTTGAACACTTACAAGAACGCCTCGTTGCTGAAGGTCATCAAGTGTGGCACTCACTCGAGCAACGTGGTTTCGGCGTTCTGGACGATGCCTTGGGTGAGGCGCTCGCAACGGAGCTGCTCGAGCACATGTGCGTGCTCGACGAGGCGTCACTCTTTCGACCGAACCAAGTGCGATTCACGGTAGTGGATCGTGAGGCTCCTGGAGGCCACCGTGCGGTCGTCGTATCGAAGCCCGACATCTACGAGCTCGATCTGCATCAATCGCAGGAGGTGCGCGACATGGTGCCCTCGTTCCGTGCGCTGTTCGACGGCAATCGACTGGTCGAGCTCCTGCAATCCACGCAACAGCGCTACTACGAGAACCGTCGCCAGCAGGCATTGTTGATTCGTGGAGATGCGACCGCTGTGGAGACGGTGACACCTGATGCATCGGACCTCGAGCACGTTCGACTGGCACACGGCGCCAACGGCAAGACCATCAAGCTGCAGCTCAACAAGGGCGGCTGCTTCCCGCTGCATCACGACAATCCCGGCGCTCCCAATCGACGAGTGCTCACGTGTCTCGTGTACCTCAATCGCGATTGGAAGGTCGGAGACGGCGGGGAGCTCGTGGCGCAGCCGTTCCTCGGTGCTCAGGCGTACCACGTGGCGCCTCGGTTCGACCGCATGGTGCTGTTCCGTGCCGACGTGCTGCTGCATCGAGTGCTGCCGGCGCATCGAACTCGCTACTGCTTCACCGTATGGATCGATGCGTCCGAAGACGACACCTACGTCAACTCCTCGAAGCACCTCTCGTTGCTGGCGCGTCACATTCGGCTCTCGTCGTACGACGACGATCTCGCTCGAGCGGCAGCCTTCTTCCAGCGCTCGCCGTTGCAGCGGTGCCTCACGCGCTTCGTGTACGCCGAGGAGTACGAGGCCTCGTTGCGCGAGTGCATGGGACACTCGAGCGACGGCAAGATCCTCCTGCACTCGCACGCTGCTGCCGTCGCGCATGCCAAGGCCAATCGCGAGTTGGATGCCTTTGTCGAGCACTGCCGTGCTTACAAGCAACTGCACTGCGATCCGCATCCACCAGTACTGCTACCGTGGTACGACTGGCTCACGTACAATCCTCTCACTCCTCGCTCTCGCTCACTCACAGAGGATACTGGTGTATAGATGATACTCGAATGAATGCAATCAGGAGCGCACAGTAGATGGTGATAAACAAAGCTCGTTGTTAATGTACAAGTACTACAATGGTTGAGCGCCTCAATGCACGTCGTGTATGGTGGTGGTGCTATATGAGTTACGGTGAGTGCGTGTGTCGCTTGATTGCTTGATGTACAAATACGCTACAAGTGTTCGGGCGTCGGTGGTGGTGGTGGTGGTGGTGGTGAGATTACAGTGAGTGTTGTTCGATGATGGATGCAGACGACTAACTCGACACAACCTCCTCGGCACCGTCCGGTGGTGAGAGCTCCGAGGTGGCGTTCGCCGCGGTCGATCGCTTGCGCTTGGACTTCTTCTTGTGCTTGCGCCGATCATCGGTGCCGTCGGGCGCGGTAGAGCTGGCAGCAGAGTCGCCTACCGTCGAGGTGCTGGTAGCTACGGTCGATGAGGTGCCCGATGCGCTGCCTGCAGCTTGCTCCGACGATGATGTGCCACCGGTTGATGTGCCGCCTGACGATGCAGCTACCGTGCCATTGTTGCTGCCGACCGCAGAGCCGCTGCCAGTCGAATGTGCTGCCAGCGGTTCGGCATCGAGACTATCGTGGCTCGCGGAATCGATCTCGACCTCGCGCTTGCGCTCCTTGTCCTTGTCCTTGTCCTTGTCCTTCTTGGTGGTGCTTGTCGAGCCGGTGGTACTACTGTTGCTGTCCTTGTCCTTGTCCTTGTCCTTCTTGCTACTGCCAGTGTCCTTCTTGCTGCTCTTGCCGCCATCATCCTTATCATCATCTCGGTCCTTGTCCTTGTCGGCGTCCTTCTTCTTGCTATCATCACGATCCTTCTTGTCCTTGCTCGAAGTGCCGCTCGAGGTCGATTCCTTGTCCTTGTCCTTCTTCTTGCTGATACCTCCTTCATCCTTGACCGAAGTGCCGCTCGTGGTCGATTCCTTGTCCTTCTTCTTGCTGGTGCCAATATCGTCCTTGTCATCGTCCTTGTCTCGCTCCTTCTTGCTATCCTTGTCCTTGTCCTTGTCCTTCTTCGAACTGGTGTTGTCCTTGTCATCCTCCTTGTCATCCTTCTTCTTGGGCTTCTTCTTGCGAGACCGTGACGTGGGTGAGAGAGTGGGCTCCTCACCAGGGCTGACGGTGACACCGACGTCGCGAGGATCAGGACTGAGTTCACGCTCACGAAGCTCTCGGTCACCTTCGCGAGATCGAGTCGAGCGCTCCTTGGGTGCTGCGTCGCTCTCGACCTTAGTGGAGGAGGAGGAGGAGGATGACGCCGTCGTGGGAGTGCTGGTTGTAGTCAAGGACGTCGATGCAGATGATGAAGATGAAGATGACGATGATGACTTGGGCTCCTTGCTGCTGCTACTGCTACTGCTGCTCTTGGTGCTATCTGACTTGCCACTATCAGGTGCCTTGTTGTCCTTGTTGTCTTTGTCGTCCTTGTCGTCCTTGGTCTTCTTCTTGCGCACGACCTTTCGTTTGTTCGAGCCACTGCTGCTGTTACCACCACCTCCAGCTCCGTCGTCCTCACCGCCTGAACCAATGTCAACCTCGATCCGTGCTCGAGGCGGCGATACGGTTCGCTCCTCGCGTTCCGATATCGCCGCCGCCGATGCATCGGCTTCGCGCTCTTTCGAGTGCTTGGTACGCTTCTTGGTCGGCGGAGGATCAGACGTCACCTCGGCTGCGGCGGCAGACACTTGAGCTTGTACGTCGGCTTCGAGTTGCGGCGTATTGCTCGCCGATGACGGAATGATGGCCGAGGTGGTGCTCGAGTTCGACTTGCTGCGCTTCTTCTTGGTGGGCGTGGCGGACGATGAGTTGGTGCGACGGATGCGTTCGTCAGGGTGCGAGGGTGGCGAAGGATTGTCACTCGAAAAGGCGCTAGCACGTGGAGAGACGGCACTTGGTGATGTGGTGCCAGAGCGCGGCGTTCGTGGTTCCTCGGATACTGAGCTCGAGTGATTGTGATGGGAACGGCCAGTCGAGCTGGAGCTGGAGGTCGAGGTCGAGGTGGAGGTCGACGTGATAGTGGCCTCGTCGGGAGATAGCGTTGTAGCAGCAGACGATGTCGACGAAGATGACTTGTCGCGGCGCACCTTGAGGCGCTTGGCTTCTTCACGCTTCTTCTTGCGGTTGGCCTTGAGCTTGCGCTTGCTCGATACATTGGCGGTATCCGACGTCGCCTCGGCATTGGAACTCTCGCCCGCGTCGGGAACGGTCCCATCGTCTGCTTCGTGATCATGGCCGTTCAATGTCGTCGTGCTTGAGCTTCGAGGAGGCGTCTTGACTCGACCATTGACTTGCGCTGCATCGTCGTCGGGCGAGAGCGAGCCGGTCTTGTTGCCTGCAGTAGCGATGGCTGCTGCATCGCCACCATCAGTCGAAGTAACGCTGCCACCGGCACCGGCGACTGTGCCATCGTCAATGGTGCCATCATCAGGTGGACTTGCACCATGGGCCAAAGTACCAGAACCACCGTCATCGTCGCTACTCGACGAGGCTTCGTCATCGGTCGACACCTCCTCATCCTCTCGTTCGCTTTGATCGCCTGCGATAGTGCCGTTGCCTCCGGCTACAGACAAGGCAGTCACGGCGGCAGGCTGTGGCAGGCGTAGCGACAGTGAATCGTAACGAATCGACTGTGGTAGAGCCGGAGGAGTGGAGGTGGCAGGAGAGGCAGTGCCGGTCGACGAGGATCGCGAGTGCTTCTGTGAGCGATCGACGAAGCGTAGCATGCACTGGCCGTGACCGATATCGGTGCACTGCAGAAACGGAATGTTTTGCACGACACCGAGGAGGGCGTTCCACTCGAGCTGCGTTTGCGGGAAGCCAAACTGTCGCTGCATCGAGTTCCACACGGTGTCGGACGGCGTGGCGAGATACTCGATCTTCTGGAGCTGCTGGCCGTCGGCATCGAGTCCCTCCTCCTCCTCGGCATATCGGTGGAACGAGCGCACGGTGTCGAGCAGTGGCCACAAGCGGCTGACGAGTGCCACGAGCGGGCGTGGTGCATTCCAGTTGCACGCCACGATACCGCGACGCTCGGCAAGGACGATGCCCTCCTTGAGCTTCTGGAATCCGTAGCAGCGCCACACATCGCGGTGCAGCTCGTTGCCGATCGCCGAGAGTACCACCAGCGGTCGCTCGAGCGTCGATTTCGACTCGAGGATCTTGGTCACCATGGCGTAGAACGGCTCGAGCTCGGGCGACATGGCTCGTGCGGTAAGCATCGCACTCGTGACAGCCGCTGGATCGAGAACCACGCCAGCACTGGCGTGATGCTCCGAGGCGCTGGAAGGCTGTCCACTTGCGCCGCCGCCGCCAGCGGCAGCAGCGGCCACGGCCGAGGTGACATTGGTGGAGTTGTCGTTGTTGGCAGCCAAGCTCGGAGCGCTTGTGGATCGCGTACTACCGCCAACGATCATGCTATTGACGCGTTGCAGCAGGCCACGATTGAGTGCAAGCTGTGTCTGCTCGATCAGAACGCCGAGTGGCAAGTCGCGCAGCTCTGGCGGCCCATAGAGCGTCAGGCCCTTGGCGAAGCTGAGGCGATGTCCGTTGTGCCACGACCACTCCTGGTTCGTACGGAGGAAGGTCTCGAACGCGCGCCATTGCTCGGCAGTCAGGCGATTCTCGTCAGGTTGTTGTGGATTGGCGCCGGCAAACGAGCCCTCTGGCCCGATGATCTCGCGCTGCTCCGTGATCGAGAAGCCTTTCTCGTGCAACAGGGCCGAGAGAATCTCGTCCCAGAGCTGCGTGCCGATCGGCACACCCAGTCTGGAGCGAAGCACTGTGCGAAACGCTTGCTCGGTCGGCAGCAAATAGTCGATCTTCATCGAGTGCAACACGTCGGGCGCAAGCTGCAATGCCGATCGGATGACGCTGCTGTTGCTGCTTGAAGACGCTGCCGCTGCTGCTTGTTGCTGTTGTTGTTGTGTCATAACGACCGGAGGCGGCACCGATGGCGTCGTGCCAGCCTTGCTGCTTGTCGAGGAACTTGAAGCGACGGGTGTCATGGTCGGCTTGCCAGAGGTGGCAGTCGAAATGGTGGTGGCGTTGTTTCTTGAGGTGGAGCTCGCCGTCGATGCCGGACCCGAGATGGGATGGTGCTCGACAACCGAGCGAGCAGGAACGATCGAGTACGGTGGGCCTTCGAGCGCAATCTCACCGTGAAAGTACGCGACGGCATCGAGTGTGAAATCCAACATGCGCTTGTAGCCGTACTCGCGGAACGAGACGATGTGCGAGAGGGAGCTCAGCCATAGGCGATCGACTCCACGCGTCGCCACTTGCGCATCGAGCTCGCTCTTGAGCAACCGAAAACCGCGCTCTTGTACGAGCGTGAACGAGTGGCCGTTCGAAAGCGGCTCGCCATCCGGACCAGTGCCGGGACCTCTTCCTGGTACGATGGACGAAGAGGCTGTTGTTGTTGCTCGGGGGCCATGCGTACGAGCATGAGATGGCGCATAATGGTGATGGTAGTGGTGCGGTTGTTGCTGTTGTTGGTGGTGGTGATGGTGTTGATTCGCATACGCACGGCCACTTCCACCACCTTGAGAAGCATTCGAACGACGGGATGGATATGCCGACGATGAGCCAGAGGAGGAAGGGCCTGCGGTGGTGGTGGTGGAGGTTCGCGAACCTCCATATGGAGGCTTTGAGGTAGCGGTTGCATATGATGCGTTGGAGGTGCCTACATGGTGGTGCTGTTGTTGTTGTTGATGATGAGGATGGTGTGAAGGAATTGCTTGAGGCGATGTGGGATTCTGGGGAGCGTGTTGAACATGGTGCATCTCGGGCGAGGTCGCGCTAGTAGGTTCGGTGTGCGTATTGGTGAGGATCTCTGGAGGGAACGACCGAACGACCTCCGAGAACGACCTCCGTAACGGACGATTGGATTCTGCAGTAGAGTTGGCATCGATTGTTGGTGAGGAAGGACGGGCTGTTGTGGTTGCAGTTGTAGATGTTGTCGTAGTTGTTGATGATGAGGAGGAGGAGGGCGGTTGCTGTGGTGATGATGATGATGATGCTGCTGCAGTGGACGTTGTTGATGTGGAGGCTGAGGATGTCGATGATGTCTCGGTCAGAGGGCTCTGTTGTGTTGGAGCATCGATCGCGGGAGCCAGAGTCATAGAATCATTGTCGGTACGAGTAGTACTTGTAGAATCCGATGGTGCTGTCGTCGTTGTGGTTGAGGTTGGTGATGAGCTTGACACAGAGGGGGCAGCAGGCGCCAATGACGTCGAGGATGTCGAGGAAGTCGATGAAGGCTGCTTGGTGGGCGGCGGCTTGAATGGTACGCCGAGCAACTGGGGCCACAGGATGGCCTTGTTGGCAGCGTAGCACAGCATCTCGGACACGTGCGGTGGATGGATCAAGACGACCTCGTAGCCGCGGCCGACCAGGACGCTCAGCACGTTCGAGAAGTCGCGGTCGCCCGAGATCAAGATCACGACGTGCGGCGGCGGGTTGTCGCACACGAGCTTGAGTATCTCGACCAAGATGGCGACATCGGCCGCACTCGGCTTGCCGGACGACACGTCCTGCATCGTGACGGCGCTGCCTTGGAGCTCGTTGCGCAGCGGCAGCGCGATGTTGGTCATGTTGCCGATGGCCACGAACCTGCGCACGAAGCCGTACGAGAGCGCCAGCCGTCGAATGTGCGTGACGACCTCGTAGCCGCGCATACCCGACGGCACCGAGCAGTTCTCAATGTCCCAGAATACGGTCACTGGGTGCCGTGAGCTTTGCGCCATGCTGATGGAGCCAGTGAGAGCGAGAGTATGTGCGTGAGAGAGAGAGAGAGCGAGCGCGAGATAGTATGGTGGTTCGGGGTGTGTGGTGATATCAGAGCGAGCGAGCTTCTACGTGGAGTAAGCATTCGTTGTAGGCGAGTTGAGTGGGTGTAGTAGTCGTGGGCAATAGATAGAGAGAGAATAGAGATGGGTGGATGAATGGATGGGCCAGGAGGAGGGTTGCGCTGGGGCGTTCTGCTGCAGAGGGGGAGAGAGCGAGCGAGAGGGACGTGTGAGCGGGGGCGCAGAGGAATGAGAGCGTGCTCGATCGCATCGGCGAAAACCTGCTGCACCACTGACGCGCCTCTACCGCTCGTGCATCGTGTCACTGTTGATGCTTTTGATTTTTTGATTGTGCTGCTCGCTCGCTCGCTCGTTGTCGTCAACACTGCGACGCCTCTCCGATCCATCCGGATCAATGGAAGTGGGCGGAGGCTACTGAGAGTGGATGTCGTAGAGATCTAGCACACCTATGTGTCTGTCAATCGATCAATCCAAGAAGATGTTGAGAGCTAGTGCTGTTCCTCGGTGGCGTGGAACAGTGAGGAACAGCAGCGCACTCACTCTCCTACAGGCGCACTCTCTCATTCATTCATTCGCTCCCTCGCTCGCGCACACACCCACGCTCTCGAGCGCACACGAGCGCACGGTTCGGCACGCGTATCGTACCCTCCACCCCCAGCGCTCGCGCTCTCTCTCTCACCAGTTCTCTCTCTCTCCCTCGCTCGCTCACCTTCAATCGCCACCTCCAGCCACACGAGAGCCCTCGCAATGTCCCACAGTACGTCGCTACCTCTGGTCGCCTTCTGTTCGACTCTCCCATTCACCAAGCCCTCCCTCCCTGCCCTCCCTGCCTGCCCTCCCTGCCAACCTCCCTAACTCTCTCCCTATCCATCCATCTAGATGTCGCAAAGGACCAGGAGCGCGCCATGGCGCTGACGCGGTGCCAGTTCTGCACGCATGCTATCGCACCGCGCTGCTCGACGCACGGTTGCTTCTACGCTCGCCCGACGCGCGACGGCGCGCTGGCGTGCGCGCAGGACGGCTGTCCCGAGTCGTCGCACAACATCTCGGTCTGCTACAACGCCACGTGCACGTCTGAGGGCACGCTGGCTCCCGAGACCTACGCCGTCACCATGTCGCACTTGCGCATCGAGGACTTGGCGCAGCAGCTGCTGTCGCCGTCGTCGCCCGACCACATCAACCCGCTCGCCGGCACACTGCGCACGCACTGCCTGCTCGTGTGCCAGCGCTGTCGCAGCGCCCATGTGTCGGAGCAATCGCTGCAAAGCGCTCACCTGACTCCCACCGAGATCGGATGCTGGGTCGCCGAGCAGGTGCGCCTGTCGCGCGGCCGCCATCCGCACCGCCGCGGCTGCCCGGTCGTGTGCCTCTCGCGCTCGGGCCACGGCCACGGCCACGGCCCCGACGCTGCGCCCTCCGACTCGCCGCAGCATCACCAACCCCATGACCCGACGGCGGTGCTGGGCCTGCCGGTGCAGCTGTCGGTGCTGACGGTCAACGAGCTGCGCGACGGCTTGGCCGCCCAACCCGCCCGGCCGTGGCCGCTCTACAACCCGCACGACGCCTACACGCTGGCGTTCGGCTCGTGTGCCAGCTGCACCACCGTGTGCTTCTCGCACGTCTCCGACTTGCGTGAAGCCTCCGCCGCGAGTGCCGCCTCTGGAAGCACGAGCGACAATGTGCTCGACGACCTCCGAACCTGCCCGCATTGCTCGGTGCGCAGCGTGCGACTCACGCGCGTCTCGATCACCGGCCCGCAGCGTGATTCGATCCTCGCGCTGCGCAGCTCGTTCAACTCCGATCCGAAGCTGCGAATGCTCTTCGTTTTGATCCAATGCAACATCTGCCTCGGTGCACGGTGCATCATACGCGAGCAGCCACAGTCGCTCAAGTCCTACGCGCTGCTCTTCCCACATCGCCATCTGTGTCCGGCCTTCGATCAGGCCACGTCGCTCAGGAGCATCTTTGGCTACCTCATGATGCACCAGATCAACCAATTGCAAGAGGTCACCGAGGCTGAGGGCTCATCGTTGATTCCGCGACCATTCGAACTCGAATCCGAACCTGAATCCGAATCCGAACCTGAATCGGAATCCACACCCTTGAGCCATGTTGAACCGACTCCCACTTCTCACGAGGATGCATCTGTACCTTCGCGAGCACAAGAGGACGCACCGTTTCAACTCGCCACACCATTGCACGAGCCACCCCAATCCCCTGCTGCGCTCCTCGATCCTGAAGCGGCATCGTACACTAGCAACGACACGACCATTCCATCCCAACCAACGAGTCTCACTACCGAATCTCAACCAAAACCCGCTGGTGGCCTCTTGAGCACAAGCACCGACGAGGACCTGGAGATGCTCGGTGGTAGTCGCACCTCCACCGTCGATCCCTTCCAGGCCAGCACTGAATCCAGCTACGGCTTCGAGCAGGACGATGGCAGCGACGATGAGGAACAAGTGTACTTTAGCGAACCAAGCACCTCCAGCACCGCACCCATCGCTCTTCGAGAGATTGTGCCTCCTGGCATCAAGCCCTACATTACCAACCCGGTGGCCTTCTCGCCGTCACGCAATCATGTGGTCGATGAAGCGTCGCGCTCCAGCTCGGCCAGCTCGATCTCTCGCGCTTGGACCGAACACACGCTCCAAAAGGCAAGGGCGCCGAGGCTCCATGGCATCGAGATGCTGTGGGAGGCTGGCAGTGGCTTCTCTGGTACGCTTCCATGTCGCTGCCGATCGAGCTCGCAGGCTCGCTCATCGTGAACTCGTGTGCGTGAGCAGGAAGCGTCTGGAAGGGCATGTGGAACGGAACGGCCGTGGCGTGCAAGTGCGTCAAGCACGCCAAGGACCTCCCGGTGCTGCAGCGAGAGTGCGAGTACCTGATGGCCTTCCGACATCCAAACGTGCTGCCGATCTGGGGCGTTCACTCGAAGGGCCAGAACGTGTACTTGATTCTCGAGTGGGCTGATGGCGGCTCGCTGCTGTCACTCATCAAGGCTCGTGAATTGACTCCCGCCGATATCCACAAAGCTCTCCGTGATGTTGCACTCGGCATGGCATATCTGCACGACAACGGCATTCTGCATCGGTACGCACGTCTGATCGAAACATCGTCAATCGTTCTCATTCCAACTCAATCATCGCCTTGGTGCAGAGACCTTGCGGCACGCAACATCCTCCGAAGCAACGGCATCTACAAGGTCGCCGACTTTGGCCTTGCGCGCGATCTCGACCAGCAGAACGAGTACCTCATGTCCAAGTCGACCTTTCACGAGTTGCCGATTCAATGGACGGCGCCCGAGGTGCTCAAGACGCGCAAGTACACGCCAGCCGCCGACGTGTGGTCGTTCGGCGTGCTTGCCTGGGAGGTGTACTCGCTCTCGGTGCCGTACTCTGGCGGTGGATTCGAAAGCGTGCTGGAGCGCATCAAGGCTGGCACGCAGCTGCCGCGGCCCGAGCAGTGCCCCGACAATATGTGGCAGCTGCTGCAAGAGTGCTGGAACCCCGAGCCACTACAACGCCCGACCTTTGCCACGATCGTTAGCCGACTCGATGCCATCGCACCAACTACCGAATAGGAGGTGCAATGAGCCTTCTCTCTTGGTCCTGGGTGCCGACCTTGTTGTCTCTATCTATCGCTCGCTCGCTCAGTCATTTCTACCAGTGGATAGATGTATCTACTGCTGCTACCTTTTGTCTGTGTTGATGGTCATCATCATCACCTCCATTGTTGCTGTTGTTGCTGTTGTTGTTGTTGTTGTTGTTGGATTCTTTGCTACATCGGATAAAGCGACCGCGCATTATCTGATCTCTATCTAAGAATCCCGACTTGAGGTGTGTGCGATCAAACGAACTCGAAACCAAGGAATCTATCATCTATCATCTATCTCTTTACACTGCGAGGAGGCGTAGTAACTCGACCCCCGCGAGCTGCTCCTGCCTCCGTGAATGGGCCGCGTTCAACCAAGCAACCCCAACGAGGCTTGGTGCTGGCGGATGGCACGCTGCGCGGCCTTGGCATCGTCGCCCGAGAGCTTGACGGTGAACATGCCGTTGTCGCCTCCGACGATGCCGATCGTCATCGAGAACGAGGTCGAGAGCGAGAGCGCGATCTGCGCCACCATTCCATCACAGAGTACGTCAGCATCAAGCATTGGCACGAACTCGCAGCCACGCGGCGCACCAGTGTGATGACGCCGCATGCGAGTCCGATTCCTATGGTCGTCAGCAGCACGCCCGACGTGAGCACCACTCCGCCCGTCGATCCGAACACGATGTACCACAGCAACAACCTGCTCTCATCGTAGTCGTAGTCGTCGATAAGATCGAGACCTCTCACCATCATGAGTTACAGTCGATTCGACGCTCGTCCAGTGATGCGGCGACGTACAGCGCCAAGAAGACCGAGAGCCAGACGGCGAGCGAGATGCCGAGGTCGGTCCACGAGAGCCGCTTGCGTGAGAGCGAGAGCTTCGTGACGTCGCGCACTCGCACCGACGAACGCTGGTAGTCGTGGAAGCCCAGCAGCGCCGGCATACATGGTAGACCTCGCTTTACTGTCACCCACACCTGCAGCACCACGACGGCCAATCAACCAATCAACCAATCAACCAATCAACCAATCAACCGACCAATCGACCAAGCAATCATGATATCGAACGCCTCGCACCTGTTTGTCTGTCAACAACACGCTGTCGTGTCCAAACGGTATGATACAAAACACAAAGTGCATCCTCTTCCACTGTACAATCGAGAGCATCGGGAACGAGAGGTGAGGGTGTGAGGGGCAAGGCTGCTGGATCGATGGCGATGGCGATGGCGTACGAGCTGGAGAGGCTTCTCGTCCTCGAGCAGCGAGCGCTGCATAGCGGCCGACACTCCATCGCCGTCGAATGGATCATCCACCACAATCGAGACCTGGTGCTCGGAAGTGCCACTATAGGCCTTTCGTTGTTGCAAAGCCACTGGATCGTGCTCCATCAGTGGAGAAGGCGCGTCGCCGTCGGTGGGATGCAGCAGACGAGGAGGATGCGAGTGAGGTCTCGCGAAGAAGAAGCGATCGAAAGATCGCGACGACGACATTCGTTTGCTGTTCCTGCCGCATCGCGCATCATCAACAATCTCTCGTGTATCATCATCGATCTCTCGTATATCAACAATCCATATCCCGGATACCATCATCAATCTCGCCTATCATCATCGTCAATCTCTGGGGTATCAGCATCAATCTCTCGGATATCATCGCATATCATCATCAATCTCTCGCATATCATCATCATCAATCTCTGGGGTATCAGCATCAATCTCTCGCATATCATCATCATCAATCTCTGGGGTATCAGCATCAATCTCTCGCATATCATCATCATCAATCTCTGGGGTATCAGCATCAATCTCTCGGCATCATCATCAACAATCTCTCGCATATCATCATCAATCTCGCATATCATGCCGAACTACTGGATCACGATCGCGCTGCTGCAAGTGTGCTTGGTCGCGTGGCTGGCCAGCAGCCCAGCGGGCGCCTTCCTGCCGTTCACCAACCCACCGTGGCCGCCGACCTACGATCTGCGCCGCTCGACGATCGCCATGGCGTGGAACACCACGTCGTGGACCGACCCGTCGTTCGCGCGCCACTTTGGCATCGTGTCGTTCGACTGGTCGAACGCCAAGCAGCTGTGGGCCAACACCAAGCCCATGGACTGCGAGGGCCGGCTGCTCACGCAGGCGCGAGCCACCAAGGCCGCCGGCTGGCCGCGCAAGTTGCACGACAGGATCGTGGCGCGCGTGTCGGACTCCTCGGCGGCGTCCAACGGCACCGACGAGTGGCAGCCCAAGGTGTTTGTGTACCGCAACCTCGTCAAGGCCCTGCCGTGGTTCGAGTCCGTGCGGCGCAAGATCGAGGACCCGAGATACTCGGGCTTCTTCCTCAAGGTGCGCCGGCGCCTTGCACGTGCAAGCACGCATCAGCCAAGCACGTGAATCTCACCGCGCACATCGCGCTGGCTCGACAGTTCGGCAAGTCGTCTCGGCTGCACGTACCGCCATGCACGACACAAGGTACGTGCCTGCCAGCCAGCCAGCTTGCCAGCTTGCCAGCCAGCCAGCCAGCTTGCCAGCCTACCTGCATCGGGTCGTTGCTCACCGACGCACGCGCGTCCGAGCAGCCAACATCACCAAGTGCTCGAGCTTCTATCACGATCAGGAGCAGACGCCTCAAGTGCCAACGCTCGACGACCCGAACCCCGACGGCGCCTGTGAGGTCGAGTGTGGCTGCGGCTACGCGCTGCCCTGCGGCGAGTACCTCTTCGATCATCGCAATGGCTCGATGCTCACCGACTGGCTCGTCAACGAGTACATCCTCGGACCCACGGGCGTCGGCTCCGATGCCATCGACGGCCTCTTCATCGACGGTGCGTTTCGTAGTTAGTCATCAGCACTCGCTCACCCACTGACCCACTGGTTGGCGGATTGGATTGGATTGGAGTGGATTGGATTGGATTGCATTGGATTGGATTGGAGTGGATTGGATTGGATTGGATTGGATTGGATTGGATTGTATTGGATTGGATTGGATTGGATTGGATTGATGATTGGATTGGATTGGATTGGATTGGATTGGATTGGATTGCGTAGACTTTTGGTGCTCGTCAATCATCAACGGCTCGAGTGCTTGCAACGACCCAGTACAAGGCCCGTCGGAGATTGATGCCAACAGCCAAGCCGACATGCAGCTGTCGGACCAAGACATTGCCGACATCACCAACGGCTGGCTGCACAACATGCAGGTCGTGCAGCGCGCCATCCTCGATGCCAAGGGCTACACGTGGAGCTTGATTCCGGGCCAAGCGAACGCCAACGCCATGCCGATCATGGTCAACGAGACCAGCTGCGCGCGATGGCTCTCGATCGCGTGCAACGACTCGACGCCCTTCATCTCGGCGCCGCTGCTGTCCGGCCTCACTACTGTCAACTCGACCTCGAATCCCTTTCCGTACTTGCAGCAGCAGCTGGCTGCCTTCCTGCTGATGCGCGGGCCGTACGCGTGGATCGGCTTCGGCGAGTGGGGCATGAAGTGGCCGTTCGAGCTGCCGTTCCCGGATGCCATCTTCAATGCGCCCGACTACGGCGTGCCGCTCGACCAGCACTGCCAGCGCGCCTCAGGCTCGATCTTTGTGCGCAAGTGGAGCAAGGCCACGGTTCAGCTCGACTGCGCAACCTTTCAAGCTTCGATCACAATGACTTGAACGACACATCAACCTGCCGACGTATTTGTGGGGCCTACAAGAATACACACTCTCTGTTCATTTGTTTGTGGTTTACAACATGGAAAGATTGGTCGATCGACCGATGGATAGCTGGATTGATAGTCGACCTTAACGCTTACCTCGAAGGGGCGACAAGGTGATCTCGAGTGCCTCGAAGAAGCAGCTGAGCCACGCTTGCTTGTCCTCGGGTGTTGCAGCGATCCACACGACCGACTCGGACGGCGAGCCGCTGGTATCGGCGAACGATGGCGCACGAAGGCTGAGGTTCATACCGGCAGTGGGTGAGCTCGAGCTGCCACCGATGGTACCGCTGCCAGCTGCTGCGACCGCGGCGTTCGCTTGTTCGAGTGACAAGATGGTTCCCGGCCGCTGTGCCTCGCTGAGCGATGCACTCGATGGGCTGCCGGCGCCGATGCTCCTTCGAATGACGACTCGCATGGCGCATGGCCCGGCGTCGGGAGCGTCGGCCATCATCAGGTGCGCGTCGCCGACGGCGTACGCCTCGAGGAAGCGGTACTGCTGGCCGCGCACCTTGGTCACGAGCAGCAGGTCGGTGAAGAGGAAGCAGTAGATGGCCTTGCGCTTCTTCTTGCCGACGCTCTCGAGCGGGCCCTCGCGTAGCAGCAATCGCTGCGGCTGCACGAGCGCCAAGTTGGCCGGCGTGCCGACCAGTCGCTGCTTGAGCTGCACCACGTAGGCGCGCACCTCGGCGCGTCGCTTGTCCTCGTTGACTTGGTCGTTGATGCTCTTGATCTTGCCGATCGCGGTGCCGAGCGTCGCATAGTCGGCAAACTCCTCGGGCGTGAAGCGCTGCAGCGCCGTGAGAAGCAGCTCGTAGCGTGGCAGCCGCTGCACGGGTGCAATCAGATAGGCACCGAGATCGAGCGCCCCTTGGTCCTCGGTGTTCTTGTACAACACCTCGAGTTGCGCCACGAACGCCGGCCGCTTCATGCACTCGGCGAGCGTCTGTACCGAGCGGTCAAAGTTGTTAATGTACTGCATGTAGAGCTTCATCATGGGCGCGTGGTCGATAAAGATCTCGCCCACGCCCTTGCGTGACTTGCCCGAGTCCAGCATCGAGAGTGCATCGTGGAGCTGGCTCGTGAGTCCGAGTATCGCCTCGACGTTCGAGAAGATGGCCTCGATCTCAGCCTCGGTGATCACCAAGCCGCCTTCGTCAGTGTCGTTGCTCGTGCTCGTCGCAGCAGGTGCCACGGTCGACGGAGAACACGTCGCTCGAAGCGGCTTCTTGAACACGGTCACCAAGGTGCGCAGCACCGCGAGGTACTTGGCTTCGGATTCGAGTATCTCGCCGAACGCCAGCTTGCGGTTCTTCATCACAGTGCGCTGCTTGAGTGGAATCGACTTGTGGTACGACTTGCGGCCGCCCCGAAGCGGTGCGCCGGTGCCACCGACGATGCGCGAGCTACGGGCCGCCTCCTGCGCCGTCTGACCGCGCTCGTAGAGCGAGTAGCGCGGCGAGAACACCCAGCCCTCGGGCATCGAGAGCATCTTGAGCGCCGCATCCATGGCATGCTTGAGCTCCTGGCGATGGTACTCCATCTGGTACAGCTGCTTCTGAGTCGGAATCTGCGCGAACGAGAGCTTGGCCAGATTGATGAAGCACAAGGCCGCCGTGCGCACTTCGCCGGTCGATTGGCCTGGCAGCCTCACTCGGAGTACTACCTCGAGAGCCGACAGTTGTTCCAACGCTTGCTTCGCTGCTCGTGCGATCGACACCTGCTCCCTCTCGCGTGTAAGCGTTGCCAAATCGACTCTCTTGGCGTGCACTGCGCCGGTCACTGTACCTTGTCAGGTTGTGGCTCAGACGCCAGCTCGTGAAGCATGTTGATGAGACGTGTCATCTCGTTGACGACGACGACTTCGTTCGGAACCTCAGGCTCTTCCTCATCCTCGGGTAGCTCGATTGTCGGCGATGATGGCGATGTTGTTGTTGTTGTTGTTGTTGTTGTTGTTGTTGTCGGCGAAGGCGAAGATGGTGAAGAAGATGGTGACGATGAGGGCTCGATGATAGTGACGCGTTTGGAGTCTTGGTCTTGCGTGTCGGTACTCAGCAGAGACGGAGATGAGGAGGACGACATGCCAGAGAGCGTGGGCAGCATCCCACCGGTCGAGAAGCTGCGATTGCCCAAGATTGCTCGCGATTCCGAAGACCGAACGCCTGGCAGTGGTGACTTCCACGAGCCGCTTGCTGTGGAGCCGGCTGAAGCCGCACGTATTGTGACGTTGCTGGTAGCATTGGAGTTGGTGCTGTTGCTGCTGCTTGAATCGCTGGCAGCACTGCCGCTGCTGTTGGTCGCTTGCAAGACGCGAGCTCGCGGGACACCGCCACCTCCGGGCACGCAACCCATCTTGGACGTGGTGTCGAACTCGAACGAAGGCTCAATGTCAGGCATCGACTCGTCGGGAGGCGGCTTGGCCTGCTGTGACTCGATGTTGCTCTTGTCGATCACGACCGAGGTCTCGCGACCCATGGCGTCGACCTTCCAGATCGGCAGCTCCATCTGGCGCTTGGGACCCGAGTTCGGCGACAATCCACGCGGGTTACGAGCGGCGGAACTTGAAGTCCCACCGGGTTGCTGCTGCTGCTGCTGTTGTTGGGGCATCTTGCTCGAGGACACCGAGTACGAGGACGACAGCGGCGTCGATGCAGCCGGAGCTCCAGTGAATGGTTGCCGCGGAACGCTGGTCGAGATTGGTGTCGCCGATGAACCCTGGCGCCCGATAGAGATCGGCGCAGTGGCGACTGTCGATGACGATGAACCGATGACGAGCGGAGAGGAGGGCCTCGGTGTCGCAACCGATGCGCCGCCGCTCGAGACGCTGCTGGACCACGAGGGCCGAGACGGAGAGTGCGGCTCGCTGCTCGCCGAGAGCGACTCGAGGCGCAACGAGGGTAGTTGCATGCCTGCCTCGCCTCGTGCTGGTGACAGGACCGAAGGCGACGATGACGTGACAGTGCGGGGCGCAGAAGCACTCGCCGTCGTTGCAGCAGCAGCAGCGACCGGTGGCTCTCCAGCCTTTGACGGCTCGGGCGTTGGCGATGCCGTTGGCGCCGGTGCTG
>Ga0209930_1002100_pt1 | contig 25436 bp, 20 predicted proteins | sample ThiBiot_500_biof_2_FD_183948 | JGI IMG/M metagenome (GOLD analysis project Ga0209930, IMG submission 183948) | Wastewater bioreactor microbial communities from Cape Town, South Africa - Thiocy_cont_500_biof (SPAdes) | ecosystem: Engineered > Bioreactor > Thiocyanate-remediating >... | reverse complement strand
GAGACCAACGCCAAGATCGAGTACGATCGCCAGTTCGGCCTGGTGCAGCGCCAGTACACGCCGCAATCGGTGCTCGATAAGCTCAAAGCCGACCTTGACAGCGCCAAGGGCCGCGTGCTGCAGGCCAAAGCCGCGGTGATCCAGGCGCAGACCAATCTCGACTACACCGATATCCGTGCCCCGATCGCCGGCCGCATCGGCCGCACGACCTATACCGAAGGCAATCTCGTCAACCCGGCGAGCGGCATTCTGGCGACGATCGTCAGCCAGGATCCGATCTACGTGCTGTTCCCCGTGAGCGTGAAGGATCTCGAGACGATCCGCGAAGCACGCCGCAAGGAAGGCGGCGGCCTGGCCAAGATCGACATCCGTCTGCGGCTGGCCAACGGCCAGGACTATCCGCTGAGCGGCACCTGGAACCTGACCGATCCCCAGGTCGATCGGACGACCGACAGCCTGATCATGCGGGCCACCATCGCCAACCCGGACCGTCTGCTGATCGACGGCCAGTTTGTCACCGCGGTCATCCGCGAGCGCGCCGAGCAGCCGCGTCTCGTCATTCCGCAGGCGGCGCTGCAGGTAGATCAGGCGGGCTACTACGCCTTGGTCGTCGACGTTCAGCACAGGGTCGAAAGGCGCACCCTTCAGACCGGCTCCAACATCGGCACCGACATTGTCGTCACGTCCGGGCTTTCCGCCGGCGACAAGGTGATCGTCGACGGTGTCCAGAAAGTCCGCCCCGGCATCGTGGTGCAGGAAGCCGTCCTGCCCGCGAGCGGGAGCTAGAGGCGACCGCCATGATCTCCAGCATCTTCATCGATCGTCCGCGTCTTGCCTTCGTGGTGTCGATCGTCATCACGTTGGCCGGCGCCCTGGCCATCGCCGCGATCCCGGTGGCGCAGTTCCCGGATATCGTGCCGCCGCAGGTCTCGCTTACCACGCTCTATCCCGGCGCCGACGCCGAGACCGTCGAGCGCACGGTCGCCCAGCCGATCGAGCAGCAGGTCAACGGCGTCGACAACGCCCTCTACTACCAATCGGCGAGCGGTGCCGACGGCAGCTACACGCTCACCGTCACCTTTGCGCTCGGCACCGACCCGGACATCAACACGGTGAATGTGCAGAACCGCGCGCAGCTCGCCACGCCGCTGCTGCCGCTCGAAGTGCAGCGCCAGGGCCTGGTCATCCGCAAAAAGTCGGCGGCGTTGCTGCAGATCATCACGCTGACCTCGCCGCGCAACACCCGCGACGCGCTCTATCTCAGCAACTATGCCACGATCAACATCGTCGACGCCCTGGCCCGCATCCGCGGCGTCGGCCAGGCGCAGCTGTTCGGGCCGCTCGACTACTCGCTCCGGCTCTGGCTCGATCCCGACAAGCTCACCAGCTACAACCTCACGCCGGCCGACGTGGTGACCGCAGTGCAGGGCCAGAACCTGCAGGCCGCACTCGGCCGCATCGGTGCTGCACCGGCGCCGCGCGGCCAGCAGCTGCAGCTCACGATCAAGACCGAGGGACGCCTCACCGCGCCCGAGGAATTCCAGAACATCGTCGTGCGCGCCAACCCCGACGGCTCCGTGGTGCGCGTCAAGGACGTCGCCCGCGTCGACATGGGTGCCAAGACGCGCGAGCGCTTCAGCCGCTTCAACGGCGCGCCGACGGCGGCGATCGGCATCTACCAGTCGCCCGGCGCGAATGCCGTCGAGGTCGCCGAGAACGTGCGCAAGGTGATGGAGGACCTGAAGCAGCGCTTTCCCGAGGACGTGTCCTACAATCTCTTGTGGGACAACACGGTGTTCGTTACGGCGACGGTCGCCGAAGTGATCCATACGCTGGTGATCGCCTTCGTGCTGGTCGCGATCGTGGTGTTCGTATTCCTCGGCCGGCTGCGCACCACCATCATCCCCCTCGTCGCCGTGCCGGTGTCGGTGGTCGGCACCTTCGCCGTCATGCTGGCACTGGGCTATTCCGCCAACACCATATCCCTGCTCGCCCTCGTGGTCGCCATCGGCATCGTGGTCGACGACGCGATCGTGGTGATCGAGAACGTCGAGCGCGTGATCGAAGAGGAGCCGGAGCTCTCCATTCCCGCCGCCACCAAGAAGGCGATGGCGGAGATCACCGGGCCGGTCATCGCCATCACCCTGGTGCTGATGTCGGTGTTCGTCCCGGTCGCGTTCATCCCCGGCCTGACCGGCGAGCTCTTCCGCCAGTTCGCCGTCGCCGTCTCGACCTCGATGATCATCTCGGCCATCAACGCCCTGACGCTCAGTCCCGCCCTGTGCTCGGTGCTGCTGAAGCGCGACGGCGCGCGGCGCGGGCTGATGCGCCACGTGCTGGGCGCGATCGACAGCGGCCGCGACGCCTACGCCTTCGTGGTGCGTCGCCTGGTGCGTTTCTCGTTCGTCGGCATCCTGGCCACGGTCGCGGTCGCTGCCGGCGCCTTCAGCCTCTACAAGGTGACTCCTCAGGGCTTCCTGCCGGCCGAGGACCAGGGCGGCTTTTTCGCCGCGATGCGCCTGCCCGAAGGCGCCTCGCTCGAACGCACGGAGGCCATCGTCGCCCAGGTCGAGAACATCATCCGGCCGATCCCCGGCGTGCAGGGTGTGCTGTCGGTGGTCGGGCTGAACTTCATCGACTACGTCGCTTCGTCCAACCAGGCCTTCTTCGTGGTACGTCTGAAGCCCTATGACGAGCGCACGGCGGCATCGGAAAGCGTCGACGCCATCATCGCCCGCCTGCGCCCGCAGCTGGCGGCGATCCAGGGCGCCATCGTCTTCCCCTTCAACCTGCCGCCCATCTTCGGCCTCGGCAATGCCGGCGGCTTCCAGTACGTGCTGGAAGCGCTGCAAGGCCAGTCGCCGACCGAGCTCGCCGCTGTCGTGCGCGGCCTCCAGGTCGCGGCCAATCAGCAGCCGGAACTCTCGGCGGTGTACAGCACCTTCGCTGCCGAGACGCCGCAGATCTACCTCGATATCGACCGCGACAAGGCGCAGGTGCTGGGCGTGAAGGTGAACGACATCTTCAATGCCCTGCAGTCGACGCTGGGCGGCCTCTACGTCAACGATTTCAACCTGTTCGGGCGCACCTGGCAGGTCAACGTACAGGCCGACTCGCGCTTCCGCGACGCCATCGAAGACATCTACCGCATCTATGTCCGCACCAGTTCCGGTACGATGGTTCCGATGCGTGCGCTGGCCGAGGCGCGGCTGGTGCAGGGTCCGCAGGCACTGATCCGCTACAACGGCTATCGCGGCGCCGTCATCAACGGGGCGCCCAAGCCCGGCTTCAGCTCGGGCCAGGCGATCTCCGCGATGGAACGCCTGTCGGCCACGACACTGCCCACCGGCTATGGCTTCGAATGGACGGGCACCGCGCTCCAGGAGAAGATCGCCGCCGGCAAGGCAGGCCTGGTGCTCGGCCTGGCAGTTCTGTTCGCCTACCTTTTCCTGGTCGCCCTCTACGAGAGCTGGAACATCCCGCTGCCGGTCCTGCTGTCCGTCACGGTCGGCCTGCTGGGCGCGATCGGCGCCGTCCTGGTGACCGGCCTCGCCTTTGACGTCTATGCCCAGATCGGCCTCGTCGTCCTGGTGGCGCTGGCCGCCAAGAACAGCATCCTGATCGTGGAGTTCGCGGTTCAGCAGCGGCGAGCCGGCAAGAGCATCGAGGACTCGGCGATCGAAGGCGCGCGCCTGCGCTTCCGCCCGGTGATGATGACCAGCTTTGCCTTCATCCTCGGCCTGCTGCCGCTGGTCATCGCCGAGGGGCCGAGCGCCCTCAGCCGCCGCGCCATCGGTACACCGGTGTTCGGCGGCATGCTGGCAGCCGCCCTGGTCGGCATCTTCGTGATCCCGATGCTCTATGTCGTGTTCCAGCAGCTGCGCGAGCGGTTCACGCCCCGCCCGCAAGCGCAACCGCCGGTCTCGACGCCATCGACCAAAGCACCACACCCCACGTCCGCGGCGTAATGGGCTAGCGCCGCTTGCGGCTGCGGTCGTTCAACAGGGCCCGGGCGGCAAGCAGGTCGGCGGTCGCGAAGCCTTCGGTAAAACGGCCATGCAGGTCGGCCAGGCGCTTGCGGTCGCTCTCGGCACGGCCGGTTCCCTGAGCGAGCTGCAACTGGCTGGTGGCGATGCGCAGCTGCCAGGACAGCGCCGACTGCTTTTCGGCCAGTGCCTGAGCCTGCTCGAAAAACAACTGCGCCTGCCGCTTATCGCCGTCGGCGGCACGGGCCATGCCCTTGAGCCGCAGCAGCTCGGGCAGGACGTACAGGCCACCGCCCTCCTCGACGCCGGCGATGATCGCATCGAGCGTCCCGATCGCCTCCGCCGCATGGCCGGTCGAGATCAGGGCGGCGATCAGGGTGGCGCCGAAGTTCGGCACATAGAGGTGATAGCGGTCGGCCTCGAGGCTTGCGATCGCCCGGCGCAGCAGATCGACCCCTTCCTCGACCGCGCCGCGCCGGATTTGCACCTCCGCCCGCAGACCCAGGCCGACATTGCGGTAAGGCACGAGAAAATGCGCGGTGGCGTGGGCGATCAACCGCTCGGCCTGCTTTTCGACCATGTCCCAATCGCTCGACCAGCCGAACACCATGGCGCACCAGATCAGGGCGATGATCGAGGTGACAGGGTCATCGTCCGCCAACGGCGCCTTGGCCAACAGACCGGCTGCTTCGAGCGCCTGATCGGGGAAGCCCTGCAGCCAGGCGACCCGGCAGAGCACGATGCGCGGTGACCGATGGAAGCCGAAGTGGTCGGGATCCATCGGTCGCTGCCAGGCGCCGCTGTTCGCCGCTTCGATGTGCGAGCGCGCGCGCGCCTGATCGCCGTACAGGTGATAGGAAACGGCGAGTTGGACGTGCGCTGATGCCCTGCCGACGGGATCGCCGATCTCCTCGGCCAGCCCTTCCATCTGCCGGGCAATATCGAGCGTGCGTGCGATCTCGCCGGTACGGCGATGGTAGAGGTGCAGCCTGTTCAGCACCCTGAACTGGTTGAAGCGGTCACCGAGCGCCCGCGCCAGCTCCAGGCTGCGGCCCAAAGCCGTGTAGGCCTCGTCGCTGTTGCGGTTGGTCAGCATCAGCGAATGGCCGAGCCCGGCCTGCAGCTCCATCTCGATGCGCGTGCCGCGCTCGGCTGCGTCGAGCTGCGCCAGCGCCCGCTCGGTCCAAAGGCGGCACTCGCCGAGCAACGAGGTTTCGATGAAAAGCGGCGCCGCGGCGGCGGCGAGCTCGATGCCGAGCACACGGTCGCCGCCCTCGGCGAAGCATCGGTCGAGCGCTGCCCGCACATTGCCCAGTAGTGACGCCCGATCGATACGCTGGGCGGCTCCTGCCCCCTGTGTCCGCTCCGCCCGCGTCTGCTCGAGGAAAGTTCGGAAAAAGGCCGCATGCCGGCGGACCGTCGCAGGCTCCTCGCCGCTGTCGGCCAGCTTGGTCCGGGCATAGGCGCGCGTCGTTTCGAGCAGTCGATAGCGAGGCGGCAGCTCGGCCGTGTCGGCCTGCACGAGCGACTTCGCAACGAGCTCCTCGAGCGCCGCCACGACGGCGGCGGCGCGCGCGCCTTCTTTCCCACCATCGGTCGCAATCGCCTCGGCCGCCTGCAGGGTGAAGCTGCCGACCAGGATCGAGAGCCGGCACAGCACCGTGCGCTCGGCTTCGGCCACGAGATTGTAGCTCCAGTCGAGCGTCGCATTCAGGGTTTGGTGCCGCGGCGCCGCCGTTCGCCGGCCGTGCCAGAGCAGCCGCAGCCGGCTGTCGAGGAGATCGGCCAAGGCCGGCAGTCCGTGCACACCGACCCGGCCCGCCGCCAGCTCTATCGCCAGCGCGTTGCCGTCGAGCTTGCGGCAGATCTCGGCGACGATCGCGGCGTCGGCATCGTTCAGGTCGATCCGGTGGCCGCTCGCCGCAGCGCGCTCGACAAACAGGTTGGTCGCCGGAAACGTCAGAACCTCGGAGGCCGCAAGCGTGTCGCGCTGCGGCGGCGTTTCGAGTGCCGGCAAAGGATAGACGTGCTCACCTTCGACGCGTAGCGCCTCACGACTGGTCGTCAGCAGGCTGACCCCGGGGGCTTCGCGGAAGACGACTTCGGCAAGCCGGGCAGCAGCGTCGATGACGTGCTCGCAGTTGTCGAGCACCAGCAACACTCGCCGGCGCCGCAGGAAATTCAGCAGGCTCGGCACGGGATCTCCGGACGGGACGGCAACGCCCAACGAGGCCGCCACGGCGCTGGGGACCAGCGACGGATCGCCGGTTGCTCCGAGATCGACGAAAGCGACCGCGTTGGCAAAGCCTGCTAGCGCGGCGTGGGTCACCGCCACAGCGACGGTCGTCTTGCCGATACCGCCGGGGCCATGCAGGGTAACGAACCGCAGCTCGGCAAGCCGGGCAGAGATATCGCTCACGGCAGCCTCGCGACCGACCATCCGCGCCAAAGGCCGCGGTAGCCCCGGCGGTAGCGGTGACAACGGCGCGGCAGATGGTGCCGCCGGCTCCGGCGGAACAGCGGCGACGGGCGCAACCGGCGCCACGAAGCAGTAGCCGCGACCGGAAACGTTCGTGACATAGCGGGCGCCGCCTCGGCCGTCGCCCAAGGCTTTTCGCAGCGCCGCCACATGGACGCGCAGCGTGCCTTCGTCGACCGTGATGTTGGGCCATATGCGGGTGATCAGTTCCTGCTTGGTGACGACGTCACCCGCCCGTTCGACGAGCGCAATCAGCACATCCAGCGCCCGGCCGCCGATGGCGACCGGCGCGCCCTCCTTGGCGAGTAGCCGTTTGGCGGAATCCAGCCGAAAAGGACCGAACACCGACTCGCGCCGCGTGCTGGCGACATCACCATCCATACAGGCTCCCGGCAAGGCGACAGGCGCCCTTGCCGTTGCTTGCATAACGCCTGTGTCGCCGTTAGCCAACACGCGCGATGCAATAACTTCACGGAGGCTGAAAGCGGCCGGGAACTTCGCCGAGAGAGCGCAACTCCAGCTGCGCTCATGGTCTTCGCATTCACACTCTTAGGAGCTGCACTTCGTGCGAACAGATCACCGTGCTTGAGCGCAGAATACTAGTGTCGTTCACTGATCGGAGAATGCTCGAGTTGCGCCGACATCTTCACCAGGTCGGCCAGGGAACGTGCCTGCATCTTGCGCATCACCTTGCCGCGATGCGCCTTCACGGTGATTACGCTGATGCCGAGCTCGCCGCCGACCTGCTTGTTCAACAGGCCCGCGACCACCAGCGCCATGACTTCCTGCTCGCGGCGACTGAGCGATGCGTAGCGATCCTGCAGGGCACTCATCGCCTTTTTCTGCTGCAGAACGGCGGCGCTGCGATTCAATGCCTCGCGGATCGCTCCCACCAGAGCCTCGGCCCGCACCGGCTTGGCCAAAACGTCGACGGCGCCCGCCTTCATGGCGCGAACCGTCATCGATATGTCGGTCGCGCCAGTGACGCACACGACCGGCGTTTCTGGGCGCTCAGCCGCGAGGCGCAGTAGCAGCTGAATGCCATCCTGCTCCAGCGAGGTGAGATCGAGCACCAGGCAGGTGGGCACGAGATCCGGCAGCCGGGAAAGCAGCGCTCCCGCCGACGAAAGCGCGCCGAGCTGCCATCCTGTGTCGTGGCTCGCGCCCTCAAGAACATGGCGCCCTGACTTGTCACCTTCGGCGACGAGCACGACAGGTAACAGGGGAGCCGAGGGGCGCGCGTCGACGCGGCGCACCGGCACCCGAAGCATGTCGATGGGAGGAAGCCGGACGGCGGCGGACGAATTGGACAGCTGGTACATCATTCCTCACTCCCGCTTTGGACGGCGCGGCGCTCTTCGCACCACAGGTGCAGACCTTGCGACGTTCCAGCGCAAACCGCGAATTAATGATCGTGAAGAATCGTTAAGCCAGCTCCGGGGCTTGCAAAGGGGCACGGTTCCACCCCTTCGCAGACTCCACGGTGCAGTAGAGGCCCGACCGATCGCCCGCCACTCCTCGGGTGGAACGAAAGGCGTCGTCCTTCCAGACGACGGCCCTTTTGCCAGGCTGAAGGGACGACACAGTGCGCATCATTGCCCTAGCCGAAGCCGGCCCGCGCGGGCCGAGCCATCCCGGATGCCATCCCGATTAGAGCGGCTACGCCATCAAACGCGCTCATGGCGATTTGACACGAGCTGCGACGCCCCCTGGTCGATCAGATTCTGCCGCAGCGTACTGAGGCAGCGCCACTTCACGGATGGTTTCAAATCGCTTCGAGGATGGTGGCGACGCCCTGGCCGCCGCCGATGCACTGCGTGGATAGGGCGAAGCGCTTGCCTTCGCGCTTCAGGAGCTGGGCCGCCTTGCCGGTAATGCGGGCGCCGGTGGCGCCCAGTGGATGGCCGATGGCGATGGCCCCGCCGTCGATATTCACCTTGTCCTGTGGGATACCGAGCTCGCGCAGACAGGCGACGGCCTGGCTGCCGAAGGCCTCGTTGATCTCAACGATGTCGATGTCGTCGATCGTGAGACCGGCCCGCGCCAGCGCCTTGCGCGTGGCCGGCACAGGCCCCATGCCCATGATCTCCGGCGGACAACCCGCGACGGCGACGGCACGCACTCGAGCCAAGACGTCGAGGCCGTGCGCCGCAGCGTAATCCTCCGAGCACACCAGGACGGCAGCCGCACCGTCGGTGAGCGGCGACGAGGTACCGGCGGTCACCGTCCCATCGGGTCGGAAGGCAGGCTTGAGGCCGGCCAGTCCCTCCAGCGTGGTCGTGGGCCGGATGCAGCCGTCGGCATCCACCACGCCGTCCGGCGTGACCACCGGCGTGATCTCGCCCTTCAGCCGTCCGGCGGCCCGCGCCGCGGCGGCCTTGTGCTGCGAAGCGACGCCAAGCTGCTCCTGCTCCAGGCGCGCGACCCGGTACTCGCTGGCCACGTTCTCGGCCGTCTCGCCCATGGCGACATAGGCCTCGGTCATCAGCTCGGCGTCGGGATTGTCGCGCCGCCGGAAGCGCGGATTGGGCGAAAAATTGAAACCACCCTGCGGTACCCGCGTCATGGATTCGACGCCGGCGCAGATGAAGGCGTCGCCCGCCCCGATCGCGATCTGGCCGGCGGCGATATGGACAGCGGTCATCGACGAACCGCAGAACCGGTTCACGGTGCCGCCACTGACCGATAACGGCAGCCCGGCCAGGAGCACAGCAATGCGTGCGATATTGTTGCCCTGCTCCGCTTCGGGATAGGCGCAACCCATCAGCACGTCCTCAATGGTTTCCGGCGGCACGCCGGCGCGCTCGACCACAGCCTTGACGACGGTCGCCGCTAGGTCGTCGGGTCGCACGCCGACCAGGGCGCCTTTGCGCGCGAAGTGGAACGGGGTGCGGACATAGCCCGCAATCACAGCCTGTCGCATGTCACGTCATCCTCAGCGAAATCCACGTCAACGCAATAATGATGATAATCATTTTTAAAAATCTCAAGGCAAGAGCCGCATAATTTTATCTCGTCATGGCGATAGAAAACCGGCGGCGGCCACGCCTCGAGTATGGCGAAAGGCCGCTCTAGCAGCTGAAGCCGACGTCCGAGAAGTCGATCCAGATCAGCAGCCGATCGTAGAGAACGCGATAGCGCTCGTCGCAGAGATAGGCACGCCTCTTGCCCGGTATCCGGAGGCCATTCGCTGTGATCATGTCGAGGGCGTAGTTGGCAACATTGCAGCCGCCGGCGACGTCCAGAGTGTAGTCCTGCCGCCGCATCAGGTAGTCCTCCCCGAAGTAGAAGTCCTGCACCGGGCTGTGGCTGGGAATGTCTGCGGGCAGCGTGACGCGCAAACCGCGCCACGTCTCGCGCTTCTCCTGCAGGGGCGCAATCTCTTCCGTTCGCACGCCGGGCGAAGTGAACATGAAAGGCGCATTGAGGTAGATCCAGGGGGCGTAGCCACCGAAGTAGGCTCGATGCAACGGGTCCCACTTGGTGTCGAGGTCATGGCCGGCGAACGAAGCGCGCGGCTGAGGACGCTCGGCGAGGACTTCGCCGGCGGTCGTCTGGATCAACACCCGATTGGGTCGAAACGAAGACCGGCGGTCCGGGCCGCCGAACGGCGCGATCTCGGCGAACGGCTCATGCAAGCTGATGGTGATCTGACGCGGCTCAGGACTCTGCGGGGCTTTGCGATCGAGCAGCTCTCCGCCGCTGACGATGGTGGCAGCCCCCTTCTCGAGGGCGCGCCACGGTTCCAAGCCGCCATGCGCTTCGAGCACGCGGGACAGAAGATCGCCCATACGCCTCAAGTCGCTTTGTCGAAGTTCGGGGCGCGCTTCTCACGGAACGCCTGGATCGCTTCCTTCAGCTCCGACGACTTGAGCTGCAGCCTGAACAGCTCCGACTCAGCCTGCATGCGGTCCGCGACAGACTCGTCTCCCCTCTTCATCAGTGCCTTGGTGGCACGCACCGCGGTCGGCGCCTTCGTCGCGAGAGCCCGGGCCCGTCGCAGCGCCTCGTCGACCAACCGGTCGTCGTCGAACACGGCGGCAACCAGGCCCATCGCCTCGGCCTGCCGTGCGTCGAGCCTGCCGCCCAGCAGAAAGAGCTCGGCCGCGCGAGCGTGGCCGATGCGGCGTGGCAGCAGCAAGGAAGAAGCCGCTTCCGGCACCAGCGCCAGGTTGACGAACGGCACGGAGAACGTTGCCGAATGCCCGGCATAGACCAGGTCGCAATGCAGCAGCATGGTCGTGCCGACCCCGACGGCCAGTCCGTTCACCGCGGCGACCACCGGCTTGCTGGCCGAGGACAGGGCGACAAGGAACCGAATGACTGGAGAATCGCCACCGGTCGGTGGCGCATCGACAAAGTCACCCAGGTCGTTGCCGGCGGTGAAAGCGTCACCCGTTCCCGTGATGAGCACGACGCGGACGGAGGTATCGCTGGCGGCGCTTGCGAGCGCGTCGGCCATCGCGCCATACATCGCACCCGTCAGCGCGTTTTTCTTGTCCGGCCGATTCATGATGATGGTCAGAACCGCACCGTCGCGGCTGACCAGGACGTGATTGGTTGTCATGTTGGCCTCGCTACACGATGGGACAATACAGGATGATCTGCGCCGCGGCTTCGACGACGATGGCCATCCGTTCTTCTCCTCGACTGGCGCACGACGCACAGGTCGCATCTCACCGGCCGCAAATCGATTGGACGAAGGTATTATTGCCGCTGTCGGCACATCGACATCTCATGCCCAGCTGCCTCTAACCGGTTGCGCCGAATTGTCCTCCGCCCTACTTCGTCGCGACCACGGCGATCTCGACTTTCCAGTCGGGATTGGCGAGCTGTGCGCCCACGCAGGCGCGCGCGGGCACACTTTGCCGATCGAGCCAGGCATCCCAAGCCGCATTCATCTGCGGCAGGTCCTTCAGGTCCGCGAGCCATATCGTCGCGTGCCGGCTTCCTCGAGAAGCCGGTCGATCTGGTGCAGCACCTGAGCCGTTTGATCCTTGGTGTCCGCTCCTTTCGGTGCATCTGCCACCTGGCCATTCGTGAAGACAAGTTGCCCAGTATCGACCGCAAGCGCGAATCGCTCTCCCACGTGATGGCGTGTGATTGTCATGGTCTGTCCTCCTCTAGCAGTGGCTCGGGTTCGAGAGTCCGCTTCAGGGCTGCCGCTGGTGCGAGAGCCAATCGATCACGTCGGTCGCGTTTCGATCCGGCGGGAACACCGGGTAGAACACGCGCTCCACGACGCCGCGATCGATGATCAGCGTAAAGCGCTTGAGCAGCGTCATTCCGCTCACGCCGAAGGTAGGAAAATTCATCGCGCGCGTCAGCGCCAAGCGTTCGTCCGACAGGATATCGAATGGCAGATGCAGCCGTTGCGCGGCTTCGCGCTGATATTCCGAGTCTTGAGTGGAAAGGCCGAACAGGCACGCGACCCCGAGTGCCTTGAGCTCTGCGAAGTGATCGCGGAAGGCGCAGGACTGCGGCGTACAGCCTCGAGCACCCGGGATCATGTCCCACCCCTCGGGGCTCGGAACATCGCGACTCGCCGTCCGGGGATAGGCGTAAACGACAGCTCGACCGGGCAGCGTGGACAAGTCGACCATATTGCCGTCGGTAGCGCGCAAACGCACGGAGGCCATCCGAGCCCCCGTCAGATGGCGCATGGCTCCGTCGTCGACAGGCACTGGGAGTTTCGACCAGTCGGGTGTTTCCGCAACGCTCTTCATGCTCGACCTTTCGGGAGGCGAAGTGCTCCCGACATACGACAGGCGATCATGCTGTCAGGCGGCGCGCTTCGCACCGACAGCAGGAGACGGCAAGTACGGCTGCACTGAGCCGAGCGCGCGTTCGACGTACTCCTCCTTTTGGCCGACCGGGGCTACATAGTGCAGGGCGGCCCTTGCATCCTCCTCGCCACCGCCGCGCAGCAGCACCCATGCCGCCAGATACTGGGAGGCAAGACAGCCGCCGGCTGTCGCAATGTTTCCATCGGCAAAGAAGGGCTGATCGAGAACACAAACGCCGGCCTCGATGACCCATGGCTTCGTCGTCAGATCCGTGCAGGCCGGACGATCGCCGAGCAGGCCCGTGCGGGACAGCAACAAGGTGCCTGAACACTGCGCCCCGATCAGCTGCCGGGCCGGGTCCATGCGACGCAACTGGGACAGCACGGCGTCGTCCCGGGCGATGTCTCGGGTCTTGGTCCCGCTGCCGATGATCACGGCGTCGGCCTGAGCGGCGAATTCCAGACCCCGTTCCGCTTCGACCGTCACCCCGTTCATCGACGTCACCGTCTTGGTGGGCGACGTAATGAACGCCTTCCATCCCTTCGGGCGCTGGCGATTGAGGATCGATGCGGCGATGAATGAGTCGAGCTCGTTGAAACCATCGAATGTCAGAACCGCGATGTGCATCGGTGACCCCGGTTTGCAGAACGACCAAGCGGCCAACGACCAGCCGCAAAATCAACTTGATCCGAGACTATATTCAAATCAATAAGAACAATGCTCTCGGATCAATACTCATGACAGCCTACCTGGCAATCGCAGAACAATTGGCCGGCGATATCACCGAGGGGCGCTTGCGACCGGGCGAGCGCCTGCCGACGCAGCGGGCGTTTGCGCATTCACGGGGCATCGCGACGTCCACGGCCTTCCGGGTCTACGCCAAGTTGATCGAGATGGGTCTGGTGACCGGTGAGGTCGGGCGCGGAACATATGTGCGGATCGGCGAACCGGCCTCGGCTCCGGCGTTGGCCGAACCCATGCCGGCCAGTATCGACCTCGGGACGAACTTTCCGATCCTTCCCGACCAGCACGTATTGATGTCGCGCGTTCTGGTCACTTTGGTGCGCAGGCCGGACTCACTCGACCGAGCCTTGCATGCCGTCAACGTTCAGGGCACGGCGGCCGACCGTGCCGCAATCGCCTCGGCACTGAGCTACGGCGGCTGGAAGGCCAAGCCGGAGAGCTTGCTGTTTGCAGGGAACGGCCGTCAGGCCTTGACGGCCGCATTCTCGGCCCTGGTCCCGCCTGGAGGGCGGATCGGCTTCGAAGCTCTGACCTATCCCGTGGCGAAGGCGGCCGCCCTACGACTGGGCTTCTCCACCGCGGCCCTGGTCGGTGACGAGCAGGGTGTCACGCCCGACGCCTTGAAGGCCGCGCATCGGATCGCCCCGCTCCATGCCATCTACCTGCAGCCGACAGCACAGAATCCGACCGGCGCGACAATGTCCAGGGAGCGACGGGAGGAGATCGTCGCGACGGTGAAGCGGCTCAAACGCCCGGACAACGCACCGGTCCACATTGTCGAGGATGCGGTCTACAGCTTCCTCGAACTGCGGGCCCCGCCTCCCCTCGCGGCTCTTGCTCCCGACGCAGTCGTATTGGTCGATAGTTTCTCGAAGCGCGTAAGCCCGGGCCTCACCATCGGAATCATTTCGGCCCCTGGGGCACTGCACTTGCGATTGATCGCGGCGCTTCGATCCGGCGGTTGGGGCCCGACGGGATTTCCCCTCGAAGTCGCCGTTCGATGCGCCGCCGACGGGACCCTCTCCGCCCTAGAGGACGCCAAGCGTGCCAACGCCGTTGCACGACAGGAGATCGCGTCGCGTGAGTTGGCGGGCCTGTCCGTGCGTCGGAATCCTTCGACCTATCATCTATTGCTCGATCTGCCGGAACAGTGGCGTGCCGAAGTCTTCGCGCTGGCCATGGCGCGGCGCCATATCGCCGTGACGCCGGCAGCGGCCTTCGCCGTGATGCCGGCCCACGCCCCCAACATGGTACGCATCGCCCTCGCCAACCCCGACATCACAACGCTCTCGTCGGCACTCGGCATGGTGAAAGGCGTCGCCCTGTCCGACGTCGATATCGAGAATGAGTAACGACCGGCCCCTGAGCGCTGGGGCAGGATGGGCAGCACCAAGGCCAAGCCCCCGATTGCCTGGATCTCCGTCTCCTCCGTCCTTGCGGCAGAGGAGACGGAGATGTGTGGCGCGGTCCCTGGCGACCAAAGCGCTTACGGTCGACAGCGGACCAGGAGGTTGACGACCGATAGCTGAACGACGTCACCTTTTTGGTTGGTCGTCGTCACTCGCACCTTGATCACGCCCTGATCGGGGCGCGACTTCGAAGGCTTTACATCGACGATCTCGCTCGCCGCGCGCAGCTCGTCGCCAGGACGGACGGGCTTGGGCCAGCGGAACTCGTCGAAGCCCAGGCCGATCACGCCGCCGGCCGGCTTGAGGTCGCCCTCGACCAGCAGCCGCATCGTGACCGCCGCGGTGTGCCAACCGCTGGCCGCCAGTCCGCCGAACACCGAGCCCTTGGCGCCCTCTTCACTGAGATGAAATGGCTGCGGGTCGAACTCGGCAGCGAACGACGTGATACGCTCGGCCTCGATCCAGGCGATGCCTGAGCCGAAGGTCTGCCCGACCTGGTAGTCCTCGAGATAACGCCCGGTCATCGGCCGTCTCCCCGTTTCAATTGTGCCGGATCGACAGGCATCCGGCGCAGACGCTTTCCGGTCGCCGCGAAGATCGCGTTGGCCACGGCGGGAACGATCGCCGAGGTGCCGGGCTCGCCCATGCCGCCGGGCGCTTGCGAGCTCTTCACGATGTGGACCTCGATCGATGGCGCCTCGTCGAGACGCAGCATCTGATAGGTGTCGAAGTTCGACTGTTCGACGCGCCCGTCCTTGACGGTGATCTCGCCATAGAGCGCAGCGGTAATACCGAAGTTCGTCGCGCTCTCGATCTGGGCCTTCACCGTGTCGGGATTGACGACGATGCCGCAATCGACCGCCGCCACGACGCGCCGTACCCGCACCGAGCCGTTCTTGGCAACTTCGACTTCCGCGACCTGCGCCAGGTAGCTGCCGAATACATGCTGGACCGACACACCGCGACCAACACCCTGAGGTAGCGCCTGGCCCCACCCGGCCTTGGCCGCTGCCAGTTCGAGCACGGCTTTGGCGCGTGGCGATTTTTCGAGGAGGGCGAGCCTATAGGCGACCGGGTCCTGCTTGGCGGTGGCGGCCAGTTCGTCCATGAAGCTTTCGACCACGAAGACGTTGTGCGACGGGCCGACGCTGCGCCAGAAGGCGGTCGGAATTCCCGGCGGTTCGACCCGCAGGTATTCGACATGCATATTGGGCAGTCCATAGGGGAGATGGATCGCGCCGTCGACACTGTCCGGATCCAGGCCCTTATTGAAGCCAGGCGGCAGCCAGCGGGCAATGACGAGCCCGCGAAGCGATGGTTCCAGGCGACCGGCCGGCCTTTCTCGTCCAGGCCGGCCTGTAGGCGGTCGAACCAGTAAGGCCGGTACATGTCGTGCTGGATGTCTTCTTCACGCGTCCAGACGACCTTGACGGGACCGTCGACGTGCCGCGCGATCTCGGTCGCCCGCGTCACGCCGTCGATTTCGAGGCGCCGGCCGAAGCCGCCGCCGATCAGGTGCTGATGCAGCACGACTTTGTCGAGCGGCAGCCCGGCGACCTTCGCAGCCGCTGCCTGCGCACGGGCGGCGACCTGGGTGCCGACCCAGACGTCGCAGCCATCCTTGCGGACATGAACTGTGCAGTTCATCGGCTCCAGCGCGGCGTGCGCCAGGAACGGCAACTGATAAGTCGCTTCGACCTTGGTGGCTGCCGACGCCAGGGCCTTGGCTGTGTCGCCGATGGTCTCCGCCACGGCCCCTGCCGCAAGAGTGGCCTGCTCGAGCTCGCGGGCGATCTGGTCGGTGGTGAGCTTGGCATGCGGGCCGTCGTCCCAGTCGATCTTGAGCGCCGCCAGCCCCTTCTTCGCTGCGCCCATGTGATCGGCCACGACGGCCACGGCATCGTCGAGCCGCACGATCTGGCGCACCCCCTTCACTGCCTTGGCGGCCGCGTCGTCCAGGCTCTTGACTCGGCCGCCGAACACCGGCGATTGCGCCAGGGTGGCGATCTTCACGCCGGGCGGCCGGGCGTCGATGCCGTAGACCGCGCTTCCATCGACCTTGGCCGGCGCATCGAGACGCTTGGCCGGCGTCCCGATGATCTTGAAGTCCTTCGGATCCTTGAGCGCCACCTCCTTGGGAACGGGCAGCTTCGCGGCATCGGCCGCCAGCGCACCGTATTTCAGGCTGCGGCCTGTCGCCGGGTGCAGCACCTCGCCGGCCTGCGCGCGGCAGGCTTCGGGCGCCACGTTCCAGCGCTTGGCCGCCGCCGCGATCAACAGGGTGCGCGCGATCGCGCCGGCCTGCCGCAAGGGCTGCCAGGATGCCATGATCGCGGTCGAGCCGCCGGTCGCCTGGACGCCGGCAACCAGCGGATTGCCGTAGAGCTTCTCGTCCGGCGGCGCATGTTCCAGCCGCACTTGGTTGAGCGTAACCTCGAGTTCCTCGGCGATCAGCATCGGGATGGCGGTGTAGGTGCCCTGGCCCATTTCGACATAGGGCATGACGAGCACGATCCGGCCGTCCTCGCCGATGCGCACGAAGGCGTTGGGGGCAAAAGGCCCGTCGCCGGCGGCTTGGGCGCCTCCGGTCAACGGCAGGGTCAGGCTAAGGAGCAGGCCGCCGCCGGTGGCGGCGCCGGTCCGCAGGAAGCTGCGCCGAGCCAGGTCGGTCATGATCAGCCTCCCTTGCTGCCGGATTGGGCGGCCTGCTTGATGGCTTCGCGGATGCGGCCATAGGTGCCGCAGCGACAGACGTTGCCCGACATGGCGCCGTCGATGTCGGCATCGGTCGGCTTCGGCGTGCTGGCGAGCAGCGCCGCGGCCGACATGATCTGGCCGGACTGGCAGTAGCCACACTGTACGACCTCGTGGTCGAGCCAGGCCTTCTGCACGCGGGCTCCTGCCACCGTCTTGCCGACCGCCTCGATGGTCGTGACCTCGGAACCCTGCAGAGCATTGACCGGCGTGACGCACGACCGGGTGGCGACACCGTCGACATGCACGGTGCAGGCGCCGCAAAGTGCCATGCCGCAGCCGAACTTGGTGCCGGTCAGACCGAGCACGTCGCGCAGGACCCAGAGCAGCGGCGTATCCTCGTCGACATCGACGCTGTGTTGCTTGCCGTTGATCTTGACGTTGAACGCCATACCGATCCTCCCGATGTTCCATGCGCCAAGCAAGGCGCCCGGTGTTGGAGGATTGTGGGCTCTGAAACGGTCGCTACACCATTGCACCAAGGTATCGGCGATGCCTTGGTGCAATGGTTGACGCCGAGGGCGGAGATGCCTCGGATGGCTGGGAATGCCAACGTCGACTACGACGAGGCGAGCGGAAACGCAGCGCACGAGGCGTCTCCGTCTTCGGTGTCGAGCCATTTGTCGGCTCGGCAGTAGGACTGTGAAGCCTCAGCGGCGACCCGCCTCGCGGGAAGAACGCGAAGACGGACGCCCTACCGCTCCGCCAGTTTCGCCAGCGCGTCGCCGTCCAGGCGATAGGGCAGCCAGCTGCGGATCCAGCGGTAGCCCAGGCGTTCGTAGAAGCCGCGCGCCGGGTTCCAGTCGAGCACGTTGAGGTCGATGCGACGGTAGCCCTTGGCGGCGCACTCGCGGGCCAGGCCCTGCATCAGGGCGCGCGCGACGCCGCCGCGGCGTTCCTCGGGCACCACCCAGATATCCTCGATGAAGATGCCGCGCGCCGCCGTCCAGACCGAGTAGTTGAAGGTGTAGAGCGCGAAGCCGACCGGCCGGCCGGCGCGTTCGGCGATCAGGGCGGCGAATTGCGGATGGGCGCCAAAGCCGTCGCGCGCCAAGGTCTGCGGCGTCGATTGGACGACGTCCGGCTCGTCCTCGTAGGTCGCGAGATCGAGCGAGAAGCGGTGTAGGGTCTCGACGTCGTCGACGGTGGCGGGCCGCACGACGACCTGTTCTGCGTTAGTCCTTATCTCAGCCGGCAAGATAGCCTCCGTCGACGGGCAGGATCGCTCCGGTGACGTAGCTCGCCGCCTCGGAACACAGGAAGACCACCGGCCCGGCCAGTTCTTCGGGCTCGCCGACACGGCGCATCGGCACGTGTTGCAGGAAGCCCGCCAGCCGCTTGGGATCGGCGCGGGTCACTTCGGTCATGGCGGTGGCGATGATGCCGGGCGCCAGCGCATTCACGCGCACCCCGTCGGCGGCGAGCTCGGTCGCCAGCGCCCGCGTGAATTGGGCCAGCGCCCCCTTGGATACGGGATAGACGCCGTTGCCGGCCGGCGCCACGAAGGCGTTGGTCGAGGCGATGTTCACGATGCAGCCCTTGGTGTTCTTGAGCTGCTCGACGAAGGCCATGGTGACGTTGAACGGTCCCTGGACGTTCACCTCCATGGTCCGCTCCCAGCGCTCGCGGCTGTCCGGCGCGACCAGGTTGCCACGCAGGAAGATGCCGGCATTGTTCACCAGGATCGAAATCGGCCCGACCAGCAGGGCGATGTCCTCGGCAAGCTTGCGGCAGCCTTCGGCATCGGTGACGTCGAGGGCATGGCCGCGCGCATCGCCGCCCGCCTTCACGATGCTGTCGGCAATGGCGCGTGCCGCGTCGAGATCGATGTCGGTGACGATCACGCGCGCCCCGGCACTGGCGAGGCCGCGGGCGATGGCGGCGCCGTTGCCGCGGCCGGCCCCGGTGACCAGGGCGAGCCGCCCGGTGAGCATGTCCTTCATGCGCCACCTTCCGCCAGGGATTGCCGCGCCGCCGCCAGGGCCTCGCGGATCGCCGCTTCGTCGCCGACATGGTTGGCGAGCAGCAGGATCAGCCGCGCGTCCAGCGCACGGCACTGCGCGTCGTCGAGATCCTTATGCGCGTCGACGATGGCGTTGTAGATCTCGTCCGGCCGCGCGAGGTTGAGGGTGCGCCGGAGCGCTCCGGTCGAACCGGCAGCGGAAGTGTCGTCTGACATGCTGGCTCCTTCTGCCCCTCTGGCTCATAGCCCCTGGCTTAAAGCCTTGGCCCTCAGCCGTTTTTCTCAGCCGTTCCCCGTGGCTCGCCGCAGGGCGGCGGCGATCGCCGCCGGATCGTAGCGGCGCCAGCGGGCCGCGATATAGCGGTCCGGACGGATCAGGTAGGTCGTCCCCGGCTGGGCGTCGTAGCGTTGCCGCGCCAGCCCCTCTGTGGAAACGCGGATGCCGGTCAGCCGTTGCGGCAGGGAACCGAACTCGAAGTCGCGCTCGGCGAAGGTGAGAAGGCTGAAATCGGGCCCAATGCGGTCGACCAGCCAGGGGCCCCGCTCGCCGTCCAGCGGCGCGTCGATCATGGCCCGGCCGGGCGCCGGGCCGCGCCGCCAGTTGGCGTCAGGGTCGCTATCGCCGTCCGGCGTGTCGAGCCCGGACTCGTGGAGGGTCGGCACCGACAGGCGGCCGCTGTTGATCAGGGCGCGGGCGAACGGGAAGTCGCGCGCCAGCGCCAGGGTGGCGTCGCGGAAGGCCCGCGAGGCCGGGAACTTGGGCGTGATGAAGTCGGTGCTGCGGGTCGAGTTCAGGATGTTCTCGCGCGAGGCAGCGCGCCGCTCGCTGCAGTAGCTTTCCAGCAGGCGCTCGGGCGCGGCCTTCTCGAGGACCAGCGCGAGCTTCCAGGCGAGATTGTCGACGTCGGCGATCGCGCCGTTGCCGCCGCGCGCCCCGAAGGGCGACACGACGTGGGCGGCATCACCGGCGAAGATCACACGGCCGTGCAGGAAGCGCTCCATCATGCGGCAGGTGAAGGTGTAGACGCTGGTCCATTCGTGCTCCCAGCGCGCCTCGGGACCGAACATCTGACGCAGCCGGCAGTCGACATTCTCCGGCTTCTTCTCCGCCTCGGCGTCGGCGTCGCGGCCGAGCTGGAAATCGACGCGCAGGATGTTGTCGGCCTGGCGGTGCAGCAGCACCGAGTTGGTGGGATGGAACGGCGGATAGAACCAGAAGCGCCGCTCCTTGGGCAGCTCGCTCAGGAGCCGGATGTCGGCGATCAGGAACTGGTCGTGGAAGACCTCGCCGGGATAAGGCAGGCCCAGCATGTGGCGCACGGGGCTGCGAACGCCGTCGCAGGCGACCAGCCAGTCGGCCTCCAGTGCATAGCGGCCGTCCGGCGTCTCGACCTCGACCGTCACGCCGTCGCTCTGTGGCGTCACGGCGACGACCTTGTTGCGGAAGCGCAGGTCGATCGCGGGCTCGGCCAGGCAGCGCTCGAAGAGATACTCCTCGACGTAATATTGCTGCAGGTTCACGAAGGCCGGGAATTTCTGCCCCGGCTCGGGCTGCAGGTTGAAGCGGTAGATCGGCTTGTCACCGAGATAGACCTCGCCCTGCTCCCAGGTGATGCCCTTCTCGACCATGCGGCTCGCGATGCCGAAGCGGTCCCAGATTTCGAGACTGTGCTTGGCCTGGCAGATCGAGCGGCTGCCGAGGCTCACCGTATCGTCCTCGTCGAGGATTACCGACGGCACACCGCGCTGCGCCAGCGAGAGCGCCAGGGTCGGCCCCGCCATGCCGGCCCCCACGATCACGACCGGCCGCCGCTCGGCCTTGCCGTCGAGCTCGGCCGGCCGGCGATAAGAATAGTGGCGATAGGTGTAGGAGCTCATCGCAGGACCACCGTCATCGGACCGCGGGTCTCCAGACCCGCATCATGACAATGAGCGGGCCAGAAGGCCCGCGGTCCGCAGACATGATCAGCCCGCCTTCTCCAACGCCGCCCACATCTCCACGTCGCGTTCGGCGGTCCAGATGCGCGGATGGTCGAGGCCCTTGGCTTCGTCGTAGGCGCGCGAGACGTCGAACGGCATGCAGTGCTCGAAGATCACCCAGTTGCCGTAGCGCGGCTGCAGCGCCGCCATCGCCTTGTCGTAGGCCTGCTTCAGCGAGTCGCCGGCAGCGGCGCTGGCGGAAACCGCCTTGTAGAGGTCGCTGAGGAAGGCCTGCGTACCGGCAATCCCCTCCTCGACCGCCGACTCGCCCATCAGCGCGTCGCCGCGCCCCGGCACCAGGGCCAGCGGTTTCAGGTCGCGCAGCTTCTGCAACGTGTCGGGCCAGTCCTTGTAGTGGGCGTCACCAGCGTAGGGCGTGGCGCCATACTCGACGAGGTCGCCGCTGAACAGCGTGCGCTCCTCCGGCAGCCAGACGATGGTGTCGCCCTTGGTGTGGCCGCGACCGGCATGGACGATGTCGACCTGCAGCTTGCCCAGCCACAGGGTCATGCGATCGTTGAAGGTGATGGTGGGCCAGGTCAGGCCGGGCACGGTTTCGACGGCCTGGAACAGGCGCGGAAAGCGCTGGACCTCGGACTTGTAGTCCTGGGCGCCGCGCTCGACGATCATCTCGCGTGTCGCCTCGCTGCAGATGATGTGCTCGGGATGGTAGCCGCTGGCACCCAGCACGCGCACCGCATGGTAATGCGACAGCACCACGTACTTGATGGGCTTGTCGGTGACGGTGCGGATGCGTTCGATGACCTGCTCAGCCATCTTGGGTGTCGCCTGCGTGTCGATCACCATCACCGCATCGTCGCCGACCACAATACCGGTGTTGGGATCGCCTTCGGCGGTGAAGGCATAGGCATGCTCGGACAGCCGGCTGAAGGTGATCTTCTTGTCCGCCATGTCCGCCTGCGAGGCGAAAGCCTTGGCCATCGTCATCCCCCTGTTGCTCGCTGTTCCGCGATCCGACCCTAGTGCGGCTCGCGCGCAAAGGGAACCGTCTCGCCGCGCACATATCCTCTCCTTCCCATTCAAATGCTAGGGAGTGGACACTGCGCTCATCAGTCCTCTCCCACGCAGTGGGAGAGGAAGGGACCCGTTGCGCAGCAGCGGGGAGGTGAGGGCGTGGATCACGGCGACGATGTGCGGGTTGGCAGGCCCTTGACCCACCTCACCTACCCCATGCTGCGCATGGGGCCCCCTCCTCTCCCCCCACTCCGCGGCTTGTCCCAAGCCGCTACATGGGCGGAGAGGACGCCTGAACGATGTTTGAACACGGCAGCGCGTCGCAGCTTGTAACCAAGCCGCTTCACGGGAGAGGAGAAGAGATGATCAATCCGTCCCGAACTTGTGGTAGTCGGCGCGATCGCCAGTCCGTACCGTCACCTCGAAGGCGTCGTTGTCGCGTTCCATGCGCAACCTGACGGCCGTGCCGGCCGGTCCGCTGCTCCAGAGCTTGCGGTAGAGGTCGGCGAGGTCGTCCAGCACGTCGTCGTTCAAGGCGTGCAGGACGTCGCCGCGCTGCAGACCGGCACGATCGGCCGGGCCGCCGTCGAAGATGCCGCTGACCACGAGCTGCCCCATATACTCGAGCGTATAGACGCCGAGCCAGGGCCGGGCCGGCGTCGACAACCGGCCGGTCGAGACCAGCTCGTGGAAGATCGGCTTCAGCCGGTTGATCGGCACGTACATGTTGCCGGGAAAAGCCGGTGCCCCCGGCCCCAGCGCCTCCGGCACCAGCAGCGAGCCGACGCCCAGCAGATCGCCGTCGAGGCCGATCAGCGCCGAGCCGCCCCACAGCGGATAGGCCGGCACGGTGAAGATGGCGTTGTCGAGAAGATACTCCCAGTAGCCGGCGAACTCGCGGCGGCCCGCGACCTTGATCTTGAGCGTCGCCTTGGCGCCGCCCAGCCCCGCGGCATAGGCTTCGCTGCGCAACATCAGCGAATCGGAGTCGCCGAAGCGCAGCGGCCGGTGGCCCATGGGCACGTCGGTACGGACCAGGCCGAAGCCGCTTTCGTAGTCGTAGCCCACGATATGTGCCGGCAGGTCGCGCCCGTCGATGTCGGTGATCGTCACCGTATCGGCTTCCATGATCAGGTAGCCGATGGTGACCACGAGCCCCTCGTCGTCCAGCAGGATGCCGTGACCTTCACGCTCCGTGCCCAATGTCCGGGCGGTGCGGCGGTCGGCCGGAATCGTCGTCCTGACGCCGACCACGGCTGGCAGCGCCGCCCGGACGGGGGGCGGCAGATTGGTGCCGTCGCTGCCCGGCGTCTGGGCGACCACGTGCTCCTGGCCGGGCAACGGCCAATGGCCGCCGCCATTCGTGGAACCGTTCAGTCCTCGGGCCATCCGCACACCTCCCGCGCGCATCAAGCGATTTCCAACCAAGGGGAACAGCGCAAGCGGTTCCCCTTGGTTGGAAACGCCTTGTTTCCCGCATCTCCGACTTCGGCATTACCCATTCGGCTCAGTCCAGCCGGATGGGTTATGCCCTGGAGCGCTTCCACAGCCTTCTAAAGATAGGCGTCTGCCGTCCCGATTGCTATATGACGGTTCATGGCGCCCCCCGCCGATCCGTTCGAAATCACCGACGAACCCGTCCCGGACCAAGCCGCGCCGGCGCGGCGAGCCGTTGCGTCCACCGCCCATCTCGACGGGCTGAACGAGGAGCAGCGCCAGGCCGTCACCCATGCCGGCGGCCCGCTGCTGGTGCTGGCCGGCGCCGGCACCGGCAAGACCCGCGTGCTGACGACCCGCATCGCCCATCTCCTGCTCACCGGCCAGACGCGGCCCTCGCAGGTGCTGGCCGTCACCTTCACCAACAAGGCGGCCCGCGAAATGCTCGACCGCGTGGCGAGCCTGATCGGCGGCGCCGCCGACGGCATGTGGCTCGGCACCTTCCATTCGGTCGGCGTGCGCGTGCTGCGCCGCCATGCCGAGCTGATCGGGCTCAAGAGCAACTTCACCATCCTCGACACCGACGACCAGACGCGGCTGATCAAGCAGCTTCTGCAGGCCGAGGGGATCGACGACAAGAAATGGCCGGCCCGCATCCTGTCGAGCATCATCCAGCGCTGGAAGGACCGCGCGCTGACGCCTGACAAGGTGTCGGCCGACGATGCCGGCGAGTTCGCGGGCGGCCGCGCCGGCGACATCTACCGCCAGTACCAGGCGCGGCTGGCCGAGGTGAATGCCGTCGATTTCGGCGATCTCGTGATGCATTGCGTCACCCTGTGGCAGACGCATCCGGATATCCTCGCCCTCTATCATAGCCGGTTCCGCCACATCCTGGTCGACGAGTATCAGGACACCAACGTCGCGCAGTATCTCTGGCTGCGCCTGCTCGCCCAGGGCACGCCGAACGTCTGCTGCGTCGGCGACGACGACCAGTCGATCTACGGATGGCGCGGCGCCGAGGTCGGCAACATCCTGCGCTTCGAGAAGGACTTCCCCAACGCCACCATCGTGCGCCTGGAGCGCAATTACCGTTCGACGCCGCACATTCTGGCCGCCGCATCGCACCTGATCGCCCATAACGAGGGCCGGCTGGGCAAGACCTTGTGGACCGAGGCCAAGGAGGGTGAGCGCATCTCGCTGCGCGGCGTGTGGGACGGCGACGAGGAGGCCCGCACGATCGGCGAGGAGATCGAGGCGCTGCAGCGCGACAAGCACAAGCTCTCGCAGATCGCCATCCTGGTACGCGCCGGCTTCCAGACCCGCGAGTTCGAGGAACGGTTCATCACGCTCGGCCTGCCCTACCGCGTGATCGGTGGCCCGCGCTTCTACGAGCGCCAGGAGATCCGCGACGCGCTGGCCTACTGCCGCGTCACCGTCCAGCACGACGACGACCTCGCCTTCGAGCGCATCTACAACACGCCGCGCCGCGGCCTGGGCGAATCGGCGCTGCGCACCTTGCGCCTGATCCAGCGCGCCCAGAAGGTCTCGCTGTTCGAGGCGACGCGCCGGGCGCTGGAGACCGACGAGCTGAAGGCCCGGCCGCGCAAGGCGCTGGGCGACCTGGTGCGCAGCTTCGAGCGCTGGCGCGGCATGCTGGACGGCATGAACCATGTCGAGGTGGTGGAAACCCTCCTCGAGGAGTCGGGCTACACCGACATGCTGCGCATGGACCGCTCGGTCGAGGCCGAGGGCCGGCTGGAGAACCTGAAGGAACTGACCAACGCGCTGCAGGAGTTCGACACCCTGCCGGCCTTCCTGGAGCATGTCGCGCTACTCACCGACAATGCCGAGAAATCGAACGGCGACATGGTGAGCGTCATGACCCTGCATGCCGCCAAGGGGCTGGAATTCGACACGGTGTTC
>Ga0209930_1002098_pt1 | contig 25472 bp, 23 predicted proteins | sample ThiBiot_500_biof_2_FD_183948 | JGI IMG/M metagenome (GOLD analysis project Ga0209930, IMG submission 183948) | Wastewater bioreactor microbial communities from Cape Town, South Africa - Thiocy_cont_500_biof (SPAdes) | ecosystem: Engineered > Bioreactor > Thiocyanate-remediating >... | reverse complement strand
GGCTAATTTAACCTCGGATAAGACAAACCAGTCATCATTTTTATGTCTCGATAAATTACATTAAATATAAATTGACATTTTCTTTTTCTTCACAATGTCAAAAATGACACATATTCAACGATATTTCTCTTCAACACTGTTTATCATATGAATATTCAATTTTTGTGTGTCATTCAATTTCATTTTTATATTTCGCTATTACTGAGCGATCAAAGACGAAAAAAAAGATCTGTATGTTAACATCGCTGTGCAAAAAGGTTCACACGAACGAAAAAAGAAAGTCATAAGAAGTAATTAGGCATAGTTTACAAAAGAGAAGAAGAGAAGAAAAAGAACGAAAGAAAAACTTTAACATGTAAGAAAAAAAAAGGATAATATTGCTAAAAATAATCAAGAGAGAAAAAGAAGAAGAGGAAGGAGGAGGAAAACCGTTTGTTCGTTCTTTGCATTGTTATAAACGACGTAAATCCAATTTTAATATTCGAGTGAATGTTTTCTTAAATTGTTGATTAGCTAATGCATAGCAAAATGGATTTATTGGAGAATTAAGATAGCAAAGAAAATAAACACAATGAAATACGGGATAAGCAAATATCCAATTTTCTTTACACGAGGCACATAATGACTGAATTGCTGAATAGATGTGCCTAAAATACAAAGCAAATGTTGTTGTTGTTGTTTTTCCTTTTTGAAATTCATTACCATGGAGTCCAACAAACGACAAACGCGCCTAGAATAAATGCAAAGAAAATATTGCAAAAACAAAAATTCGAATGGTATAATTCGTTTTTACCGAGAATGAATGTGATTGTTCGTAGAGCTTTTCGAGCTCGATTTTGAGATTTTGATTTTCTGCGGTTAACTGATTTTTGATTTCGTACGAGTTCTTTCATGCTCGATTTGGCTGATGTTGAGCCACTTGTGCCCGTTCCTTCGCTTATTGCAGGCATACGACCATTTTTATTTTCATTATTATTCTCAAGATTTTGTTCTTGAATCACCATTGTTGTTGTTGTTGTTGTTATGGCAGCAGGTGGATTATCATTAAGGGAACGTCGTTTAAGATCAATTTGTGTCATCACCGATTGATCTTTGGTTTTGGGTGACGATGGAGGAGATGGTTGTGAATTAATTGTTTCGAATGTTACTTTTGATGAAGCACGATTATTTAATAATAATGATGATGATGGATCATCATGTGAACCGTAATCAGATGTATCATTCTCGCGTGTTAGTGTATCGAGTGAATGAATTTTCGATTTGTCAATATCGATATGATCGGTGAGTGTGGTTGCATTGAGTTTATTACTTGCACGAAGAATATCTTGAGTAATCGAATTTCGAGCTCGTTGTTTCGAATCAAAATCTGGTCTAGAAAAGCGCAAGAAGAAAGAATCGATGGACGAATTATTTCGATAGATAAATGAAAATCTACCCTCCGAATTGAGTACTATTGGTTAACGTCGTTGTCGTTGTTGTGATTGCATCGGAATCTGATGATGTATTTCGTTTTTTTTCTACAGCCGAAAGGAAATGTTGAGGCGAGGATGTATTCAATAGTAATGGAATTTGTTTATCTTGACATGAAGAATTAGTCGATGATGAACTACACCAGGGATGATGTTGAGGCGTTTGTTGATTTGATGATGGTGATAACTGACATGTTGGCTTGTAGGATGATGTCGATGAATCATATTGAAATATTTTATCAACAGAAAAATCTTGACTGTAGGTATTTAAACTGAAACTATTTGTTGTTGTTCGATCATCACTTGTCGTGTCCATTCCGAAATCGGTTCGAGTTTTATTGAGAATCATCATTTTCATTAAATGATTGCTCGGATTACGATTAGTATTGTTCGTATTCGAACTTCTCGTTGGTATTCGAGTACGACGATCCGAGGATAATGATTGTTTAGTTCTTGTTGATAATTCATCCATACTCGATTCATCATCAATAAACGCCGATGAATGTTGTTCATTCAATCGAAGTAGAGATGACGTTTCTTCACAAATTTCATTGTAATTCGACAACGAACAATCGCAATCTTCACTTTCACTATGTTCATTATTCGATCGAATCAATTCATCAGCATCATCGATTTGACTGCATTGATAAAAATCAATTAAAGCCTTTTCAACATCAACATTTCTTATCGACGATGATGGTGTTCGTTGTTGTTGTTGTAATTGAACTGTTGATGATAATGGTGATGCTGTTGTTGATTTAGCTTTCGATACAAATATAATCGATGATGTTGTATGTGAATCATTGGACTTATTTGCAGATGAGAGAGTGGATGTTGGTTGAGAGATTGTCTTTAAAATAGCTTCACGTGGAACATTTTTTAAACTACAATGACGTATTGGAGTGGAATTCCTGTTTGTACATGCATATGTAATCAATTCGACATTGTCGAATATGGGCGATTCGAGAATAGCTCGATGCGCATCGGAATGATTGCCGTAGATTTCATAGATTTTTCTATCGATACCATTATCGTTCGATGTTGTTTTAAGGGAAATATTCGATGGTTTTTTATGTTTGATATAGAATGGTGATCGGTACACGATTGTTTCTTCTTGGATTGGTTCGTTGGAATTGAGTGGAGGAACACGACGACGATGTAAAATATATCCTTAATGAACAAAGAGAGAAGATAGTTGTTTTATTCGATTAAATCAAAGATTTAGTTTCTGTTGAACATAAACAAAAGATGGATTGAGAGAAATCTCTTTGAGGATTTACTATTTTAGATAAACTTATTTAATTAAATAAGAAAAGACAAAAAAGAAAAATGAAATTAGAAATGATTGTTTTTTTCTTTGACGAGTTCGTACTCTATTTTATTAAAAAACATCGTTTTCAAGTTCCTTTTTCTCATTTTTTTTTTGAGGGTGTTCCGAATCAATATCAATTAAGGAAATTATTTGTCACAAAATTCTTACCTAAATCTTCGAAATCAGTTTCATCAATATAAGGTATATGTTCATCAAGACTACTGTTGCTATTTAATAAACGCCAACTCTCATCAGATGAATCAACACTACAATTAACCATTGTTTTAATTGGAGAGAGAATTGATTTTTGATGTTCCTGCAGTAGCAGCTGCTGTTCTTGTTCAGTTGCGTCTTTTGCTAATTGAATGAGATTAGATTCTGTATCCGAATTTAGTTTGTCTCGTTGTTGAACTTCGACGGGCGATGGTGGCGGAGTGATTTGCTTGGATGTTTTCTTCTCGAAATTATCCGATGTCGTTTGATTCGACGTTGAATAAGTTACATCTTCGATGCAATGATTATCGAGAAGAAACGATGATGTCGAAGGAAAATTATTCGTCAATTGTGTATTAACAGATAACGATGTCGAAGTTTTCGGTGGCACATTGGATAATAATGGTGATTGACGAGCTTTGAGTCTTTCGTGAAATAGTTCTTCGGACATAATAGCGAGAGATTCAGGCCGTGGTTGTGGCGGATTGACACGGTTTATTTGTAGTTCGGGCTCGGATGAAATCGTTGCTAATGCTGAATTCGGTTGAGATTGAACTGTTGAAGTTTGAAGAGCGTTTTTATTCGATGATGTATGATTTCCTTTCGATTTGCCGGCCGGTGAGAGGCCACTTAAACGAATTGGATTTCGATAGAGCGAGTGAGCCATTGATGTGGCAAAAAATTTCACATTTGAACCATGTTTTTGAGTGTTATGTCCGCGATTAGGTCGATTGACATTCGTCAATGTTGATGATCCATGACTGCCTGAACTACCCCAATTAACGCTCATGCCACGACGATTTTTCTGTCGAGATGTTTTCTCACGTGATGAATGTTTCGATGAATGCGTCGATTTTTCATTGGTATGACTCAAATCGAAGTCAGAATGTGATTCAAATGAATTGGAATTATCATCATCGCCACCGCCACAACGTCGTTGTTCAGATGAATTACTACTATTTTGTGTATTGATGGCATTTCGTCCGAGAACATTCTGCGCGTCTTCATCGTCGTAATCGTCGCCTGTCGTTGAATCGACTTTTTTCGTCGAATGATTTTGTCTTTCAAGGGAGTTTTTCTTCGTCGGAGATTTATTTCCGCCTATTCCAACGCCGATTTGCGTCATTGCATTACCTAGCAAAAATCATTGATCGTTTCGCATTTTCTCTTCGCATGCCTTACCAGCCATACCGACAAGTGACGACATTTTTCGGGCATTTTCTCGAGATTTTCGTTCAAGATTACTTGCAACACCTAAACAAACAGATTATTTTTCAATTCTTCTTCGTCTCGTTTTTACCATAGATAAAAATATAGAGAACAATCATAACAAGTAATGTTGTCCAAAAATATCCGATAATTAAACATAAATTAAAAACAGGATTTTTATTCCATTGAACATCGCCTATTGAGTTCGAAAAAAATGATTCAAAAAAAAACAAAAGATTCTTTCGGAAAACATACAAACGCCATGTTGCAAATTATCGAGATGGTTTAATCGAGGATAAATCATTGTCGATGAAAAAAAGATTAAAGCTGGAACTGAAATAGAACGTAACAAGATGTTTATCAAGTAGATTATTAGAACAAGAAAGAAAATCTGTCGGATTTACCTGCCCAGGTAATGCCGATCATAATATTAATTTTTTTACCAGTCCGCCATTTTCGATATTTAGCTGGCATTTTAACTGAACAAAATCGATCGATTGTGATAAACAGCACCGTATAAATCGATGTTAAACAAACAGTATAATCAAGCGATAGCCATATGTCACAAATAATAGCATTTAATGGCCATTTTTCCGCATAGATGTATATTGTTAGTATAGGCATGGATAGAAGTCCAATGAGAAAATCACTAACAGATAATGAAAGTATAAAATAATTTGTCGGTTGACGAATTTGTCGATCGAGAAAAAAGGCAAGGATGACAAGAATATTTCCGAGAACGGTCAATACTGATGTGACACTGCCGAATATGGCAACAAGAACTAAAATCCAATATGGATAATATCTCGTTTCTTCGATTCGTACGCTCGTTGTTGCCGTTGTTATTGCTAATGCTGCTGCTGATGTTGTTGTTGTTGTAGGAAAAAATGTCGAAGCTAAATATGATGTTGGCGGACCGGGTATATGTGATATACTCCAATTCGTACTATAGGATGATGATGAGATCGGTCGAAAATGACCCGATCGACTTGAATTTGACAAGAGCACATGCGCAAGTAGAGCGCTGTGATTGTTATTAGTCACTGTATTTAGATCGTCAGAGAACAACATGCAAATTTCGATGAATTTGAAAACAACACGAAACCGAATGTATAACCCATTTTAAGTCACCATACCGTCATCTGTAAAACGGTGACAATGGCGATACGTCATCGCCGTCTAGAATAGCAAATACGAAGAAAAAAGAAAATAGACAAATTTTAAATAAATAACTTCAACAAAATGAACAGCAGACGAAGAGAGAAGAAGAAGAAAAAACCGAGGCTATGTGCTAGAATTCTTCTCAGTTTTTTTGCTTCTTCTTCTCTTCATATTAATCTTCATTCTTAGCACAGAAGAAGAAGTAGAAAAAAAAATTAGAGAACATCAAATAAGTACAACAGATCAAGTTGTCGAAACAAGAAAATGCTAATAATCTTTCTGCAGCTTATTTTTAATGTTTTTTTTTCATACCTCTATAGTACTTCCGGATATATGACTGGTTTCTTTTCTATTTTTTCTAATATCTAACTTTCAATCTAATGAATGTATTAATTATAATTTCTCTCACTCACGACATTCATGTTTACGCTTAGGGTTCAAATAATGTATATTGGCATAAATGAAATAAATAACTATTAAGAAAGAAAGAGAGAGAAAGAGAAAAAGAAAAGGATTTAATATTTATTCTTTTCTTTCAATCTAAAGAAATAAATCTATGTATTCATGTTTGTAACTATTTGACAAAACAAAATAATTCAAATAATAAATTCTGATGAATAAGAAACAAACATAAAAAAGAAGACAGAAGGAGAGAAAAGAAGAGACTGAGAAAATCTCCACGCTCGACATTAATCCTTTTACTCAGGCAAATTAGGAGTTTTAATATCTTTCTCTAGTTATATATGTGCTACACTAGTCAATCAGATTTCTTTTTCTCATATTAATATTTGTTTGCACATGACTAATTCTTTCAATGATTTCTAAACAGATAAAAAGATTTGTTCTGTAAAATTTCGAACGATACAACGTTTATCTATCAATCTATACAGTTAATTTAGTAAATGATTTCTCTTTTTTTTTCTTAACACTTGCCTTATATTGAATTTTTGATTAAAAAATTACTATCTCACATCGTTCTTTTATGGCGTAAGAATAAAAAAAGGGAGGAGAAGAAATATATATATATATATATTTATATTGAATAAAGAAATTACATTTCTTCTTACTCTTTTATGCATTTTTTTCTCTGTCTCTCGTCTCCTACCTCCTTCAGTTTTGCTTCTCTTTCTCTCTCTCTGTCGCTCTCTTTCTCAGCTAATTTGCTCCCGCACCGTTGCATCGCCTGTGAAGCCAAGACGCCTTGTATGCATGTGCCTTCCTCTTCTTTTTCAACACCTTGTTTTGTCATTTCTTTCCTATTCTCAAGTCTTTGACAAAAAGAGAAACAAAGTATAGTAGAAGTATTTAAAAAAAAAGCAATGTTCATGATGAAAAATTTTGTTGCACTCTCCTCATTTCTTTTTCAATGCGAGAGTTACAGGTGAAAGAAAAAAGTATCAAATAGTGGAAAATTAATTGTGATGTTCTCTGTCTATTTTGCTCTCTGGTGATCTGTCAAAAAGTATCTGTACGTCATATCTTAGATCAAATTAGTCAAAACAGAAGAAGAAGAAGAAAAAAATGAGAAAAATCCCTGATAGCCACGAGTCTTGACGATCTGTCTTGGACTGGATCATGTTGATATCAGTATCTCTATAGTATTTATCTTTTCTTATAGATTAATGAGAAATTGTAATGATTGTTTTCTATTTCATTTTGTTTCTTTCTTTTCACGTACTTCGTATACTTATGAATAGTAGAACTCTTAATCATTTCTTCTAGTCAATCTTTTTCTCTTTTCGAAGTCTTATTGAATGTTTTATAAAGACATTGAGTGAGAAGAAGAAGAAAAAAAAAGGGAAAATAAGATGTCGACTAATATAGTGACTTAAGAGAGAGAGAGAGAGAGGGAGAAAAAAATGAGAAGGGCACAAGCTGAACTACAAAAATGCATGGAAAAATAATGATTACTAGTGATATACTCAAGTAAAATCACTAAAAATCTTCATTGACAATGAGTAATGTATGTGTCAAGCAGAATTAGTCAATGCATCCGATAGATTATCAGGAAAGAAAAACTGTTGTAAAACATAATTTTATCCAAAAATATGTGGTTTAACATGAGAAATGAACGATTTAAGGAAGAAGCACTAAACGAGTGAAAGAAAGACTAAACAGAAATGACGAGACGAAGAGAACGAAGAAGACTCAACAGCGATCGCAATCAATTTGTCGATAAAGTCAAACGAGCGCGACGACGGGAAAAAGAGCCGATATAGATATATATATATATATATATATACATTTAACATGTTGCGTGGAAAAAGAGAAGATAGAGAAGAGACAGATAGATAGATACAGAGAGAGAGAGAGAGAGAGAAGTGGAGAAAAAAACGGAAACAGACAAAAAACTAAATTTATTCGATTTTCGATTAAAGATTGCTTTCTTTCATACGTCTTAGTCAAAGCAAAAGATACACAAGTGATTTCAATTGGAAAACGTTTGAATATCCAGTTTTAAGATGAAGAAAAACGATTCACTTGTTCAATTGAAAAACAGGTCACTAAATACAAATATATATATCGTTTAAGATGCTTCTCTTTCCGTTTCATTATATACAATATGTAATGATTTCCTGTCGGTTACTCTAAAACTATATTCTTTTCAAGTTCTTTTCTTCTGATCTTATTTATGTCGTTGTTTCTTTTTACATTTATGTGAAAAAAAATCTAATCTCGATTCTTGTTCAATTTAATGGCAAATACTAGCAATAATAAATATTAAAGACGAACTGACATGATAACCATTCTCCATTTCTAGCTAATGCTCTATGTAGCCTGTCAGAATAACTAATTGATTTTCCGGCAAATGTCCTATTTGTATCTTTTTTTCTCATATTCCTGTTTTATTTCTCTTTTCAAATGACAAAATCTTCTCAAGAGAGACGGATACGACTAGTCTTTATCATTGATTATCTCGTTTTAAATATCACATCGAGAATTAAACGAATGGATGAAGAAATAAAATAAGATATGTGCGATAGCCATGTGACATTGCGCTTAGAGATTTTAAGAATCACTATTGAAGATCACGTCTCTAGGGAATCTATAATAGATTGATCGATTCAATGGAATCGACAGTGTGCATCAATCTTCACACAAGACAAAAATCAAGAGGTAGTTTTCTAGATCACTTTAACTCACTTTGAATATGTCGAATAATAGTAGTTGAATATATATTTACTAACTTAATGATGACAATTGTGTAAATTTATCGTGTATATATAAATATATATAAATATATATATATAGTAGATGATGAAGAATAGAACAATGATGATGATTATGATGATGATGACAACAAGGACGCTCACTTGATCATTGCTACAGAATAATTCGTTGTTGAACGCATGTGCTAAATCTCGAGTAGGAACCAAAAACGACGAACGAGAGTGAAGAGTCGACCTCTTCTCTCATCCGGCTGCTCAAAAGTGATGTGCATGTTTTTCTCTCTTTCCCCTTGCTATGTATGCGTAACGATGCTGTTCTTCTTCTTTTCCTACATCTTCGTATCCTTTTTTTTCCTACCAAAAATCTAATTCAGTCTATGAACTTAAACAATTACACAAGCTCTTTTCCTTCCACTCGCTGAGTTACTTCTCTTTCTCGTTCATTCGTTGTCGTTCGAGAAAAAGATTAGAAATCATCTTTGCTTTCTAAGCGAAAAGATGAGATTCACCCTCTCAGCTTAACGGATTAGGAGCGAGAACTAGAAAGACACACACACACACACACACATGCACACATACAGACAGACATACATGCGTCGGCGCATTTACTAAATCGAATTAGATCTACCATCGCTATCGTCACCGTTACCGCTCTCAAGTATTGCTCGAGAACATGTATCTGCTTTTCCATTCTCTCTCTCTCTATTTCGTTCTCTTTCTCGTTTCTCTCTTTCTATATGCGTGGGTAAATGTTTCACAGTAGACTAGAGTACTACCAATCGATAATGATCAGTATCCTATGATTGTAAAATAGCAATGCAATGAAATCGAACAATCGACAGATATTATCATTCGATTATGTGGCACTTGACTTTGACATAAATCTGTTGTTGTATAGTCGATGATAGTAATCAGTTATTTGATAGGATTATTTACATCTATGTGTTCCTAAGTCGAACATAAAAGTAGAAATAAAGCTTTAGATATTGCTTTTAACCTTATATCAATGTTGTTTTCTCATGTCACGCATACATCTTCCTTTTCTTTCATATTGCCTTACTCAGTAGAAATTCAGAACATGGGCCGTAAATAGATCTTTCCGTTTACTTTGAATCCATTTCATTTCTAAGATGTGTAAAGAGTTTTTCTTCAGAACACTTTTGCATAATGAAATTCATGTTCTTTCATTTCATCAGATCGGCACACTTACTCCTTTTCTTATCTGTTTCTTATTCATTCTTACTCTGGAGTATAGATCGAGATAGATTAGTGACTGTCACACGATTTGCTCATTCACACTGTTGTTGATAAGACTGAAAGAGCGTGTATCCTTTCTCGTCAATCTATCAATGAGATAGAAACGAAGACGGAGAAGAAGAAGCTCTTAACCAACTTATAATTTCATTTGCAGAATCACATAATTCCGCTTCATATCTTTCTTTTGCACGGCATAGAGACTCTGATAAGACAAGGGCACAAGAAGAAGAGAAAAGCGAAGAAGAGAACAATCAATCGTACTCATCTGTCTCTATCTCGTTTCTTCATTCAACTGATTGTCGTCGGGTGATATTCGAGATGTATGTGCATCAATGAACGACGCCACAAATCCTCGGCAATGTCGTCCTTCATTCATTACAAATTGTTCAAGTGATAATCCCAAAAAAAAGAAGAAGAAGAAGAAGAAGAAGACGAGAACGGCAAGGCCTTGCTGTCAATTTTAACAGCTGTCATACTCTTCAAAACAGTCATTCTCTATCTCGAACATATACTCACCGTTGGAATCTTTTACAATTAGATAAATCATAGGAAATATCAATAAATACCATTTTGAGGATACAGAACAACAACAACAACAACAATAATAATAATAATGAAAAGAGAAAAAAAACTACGAATGATTATCTTTGCATTCTGCATTTTAAGTTAGATCAGAAAATCAAAAAAGAAGAAGACAAAACGCGATAAAACAATTATCAATTGTTGTAGCTTTTGTGGGACGACGAAAGAAAGAAAGAAAGAGAAAAGAAAAAAGAAGACAATCCCAAGAGAATGGCTCGTGCCAAACTAACACTTAAATATCGCCTGCTGACAAATTGAACATCTCAAATGTGTATAAGTGCATTATTTTATCATATTCAAGAATTTTTCTTTGTTTCTATTATATAAAAAAAAACATACTAAATAAATGATCAATATTAATGTTCGAGAAAACTGACAACATGACAAAGTTTAATCAAACTACGATAACAACGAATCGAGTAATTATGTGACACAGTACATACCCGTTGTATATGACGCGAACATGCCCTAAAAAATGAAAGCCTATTTGCCCTTTTCAAAAAAAAATCCGATGGAAGCAGCGACAGCAGTTAGAAACCTCGATAAGAATCTGTTTCTATCAAAAAAGAAATAACAAGATATTATGTTTTAAGAAAAAGAAAACCTATGTAACTGACTGAGACACATGTCAGATTAATTTCTCTTCGATTTCACTATCTCAATCTAATACTCAATTAGTTGCTTTTCTTTTGCTTTTATCAATATCGCATTCGAACATGTAAGAAATATCTAAATTATTTAAATGTTTATCATGAGAAAGAAAATAAACTGATATCATTAGAACGACATACGAATAGAGAGAGAGAGAAAAAAAAAAGAAATTAACCAATAATGACACGCATTCTTAATTAAAAACAGATTTCTAATCAATGTTACGATCTAATATTACGATGTGAGTTTGATGAAAACCTTTTCTTACATTATATGTATGCATGTAGTATGTTTTTCGGAAGTGTCGACATTCCCTAAGGCGAAAGAAATGCAACGATGTTACGATTAACAAAAGGTCGCGTGCATGCATATTGATGCACAACAAAAAAATAAGATCGATACATTTTCAGATAGATTTTGATGGAAAATTGACAAAGAAAAAAGAAACGAGAGAAATATACCTGCGGTCATAACATGTTGATAATTGTGTTGATTCGAGGAAATTGATCGACTCTATGTTTTCTCCGTGTATGAATTCGTGACACGAGATTAGAAATTAACGGGAAAAGTTCTTATTTTTAGGTATTGACTTGTACCAGATTAATAGCATCAACGATTTAATCGAGTACTTGTTTTCTCTTTTTTTCTTTGCTATTGATTAATGTCAACTGACAAATTTTGTCCAGAAAATAGAAACTCAATTGACTAATAGACTATAATTGATTTCGACTTTTCGATACAAAACATACGTAGAGAAGATTAGTTCTTTGTTTGAGTATCAAATCTAAGAAGATCAAGCAAAAGCTTTTGTGTTCTTTTTTTTTTGTTATTTAATCAATTCGCTACAATTCAAAGATTACATTCATTCTTTATTTTAAAAAAAAGACAAAATCTTATTAAACTCGAAGAAAAAAAAGACAGAGAAAAGTATAAATTATTTATCTGGTGATGTTTAACTATTAATAGACGACAAACGTCATTTTTTACTAAACATTCTATGTAAAAAAAGCATAAATCGATTAAATTTTCATGATAAAATAGATCTGTTGAAAAGAAAATGATACTATTAGACGTATGAATCAATCCGGAAAATGAATTGAAATATAAAGGTCAGAAATTATTAAGAAAATTGACAATGATAAATTGTTTGGTTGGTGATGAATTTTTGCAGAATATTCGATGAACTCTGCAAACTTCCGATGGATAGTTTTTGTCTGCAGACAATAGAATTGTAGAGTTCAATGATTAAAAGCAATTATAGCCTGAGAGATCGATTTCCGTTGTATCTAAAGTCATTCGCAGATTGAATCAATTATTTCTTTTTATATTTATCAAAATACAATCAAATAAAAATAACAATTCATTCATGTTATTGTCGAGTTGTTTTTTTGTCTTTCATTTTTTCACAAAACATAACGAAATCCTAGAAATCATCGACTAGACTATCGTGTCGATAGTGTCATTTAGATGCAATTTGAACAAAAAACCGACAAACAAAGAAGACTCGTTTCAGTTTTTTGTCATGCAGCTTTTTGAGATTGTTTTTTTCGTTGAGATTCAATTGTTTGATTTCGAAGAATTTGATAGGATATACACGACTCATCGTATTTATTTCTCAGATCTTCCGGATGTTCTCGTTCGTAATTTCTCAAGAATAACCAAAAATAATTGGCTGTTTCAGCTCGATTTTCATTAACTAACTCGATTAAACGATGAATTACAGGTAACCATTCTAATTTATATCGATCCCACGCAAAACCAAATGTAATCAAACGTGTAAGATCATTGAGAGCAAAATATCGAAATGATTCATCGAGTTTTTCTAAATGTGAATGAAATAGATCATTGATCGATGTTAAACTGATATTTAAAAGAATTTCAACTAAATAACCAATGTAAGCATCATCCGATATGCCACGTTTAACACAACCATTTGGAAGACTTTCGACGTTTGTATGCGGACGAAGTTGTGCTAATAATGTGTGAGAAAAACAAACACCGGCACCGTACGTTGCAAATGTAAATGAACGAGTTGTTTCACTGACTTTCAAACGATATTTAATACTCGTTCGACCGATATAGTACATTTTCGATGAATTTAATTGAGAGAGAAAACTGTAGAGATTTTTTAAGTTAACATATTGATCATCATCGAATCGACACATCCATTCGATATTCGATTGATTTTTGATGATATTATAATATAATTCAAATTCGTGTGCAGTTTTACAACATAAATCGTAACGATTATGTGTTTGTGGACATTCGGTTTCGATAATATGCCGAAATGAATTGAGTAATGTTCGATTTTGAAGATGATCCGTGATTAAATAGAAATTCTTTTGTTTGTCATAACCCGTTGGAATCCAACTTTGTAGAAGATATTTTAAACGTGATTGACAATTCTGTGATGTTCGAACAAATAACACAATTCGATCGGATATATCCGATGTTTCATCGAAATGAAAATAGAAATTTCGTTGGTCATTTGTTACTACTATTAATGCCAATGACACGCATACAGACAAGAGCAAAGCGAAAGCTAGACGAACATGTAATGTACAATGACGGATGCGACGTACCATTGAAAAACAACTGTGACATGAGCCTATGCAAAAGTAGATAAATATAATTATTTTAAATCTTTTTATTCTCTAAGAAAATAAAGATATTCGTGCTCGTTCTTTTTCATTACATCAACTCTTCAGATACGGATTAATCGCCTTTTATTTGAATATACATATTGAATTTTATACTAAAGGTCATATTACTTAGATCATGAGAATCCGTATATGTCGAAGCCAGGCGCATATATGTAAAGCGAAATAATTTCTCATTCAATCGAATCGTCTACCTACAGTTCCTCTGTCAATGAATGCATAAGCAACGAAAAGTTATTAAACTCTCTTGCAGTAACAGATTTACATAAAAAAAAAGAAATATCCAAGGCGTGTCCTCTTTTGATTCATAACAAATAATATACGCAGAAAAGGAAAGAAAGAAGAAAAAAAAAACTTTTTCTCTACTAGTAGAAAATATACAAAATTGTAAATTCAAATATTAAATTAGCCTTGATTCAGCTGATGAAATAATCATTAATAAATGAAGATTATTATCAATATTATTTCTGAAACTATCGAGAATTGTTTGTTCTGTTTGAAATAAACTCATATACATATGCTCACAGCATGATGCAAGCAAAAAGAAATGAGGAAAATTCGCAAATTGAAATTGATGAAAAATCTATGTTGAAGGTAGTCGAAAAGAAAAATGTTTGTTCGATTATAAAAAAAAACATAGAAATCTCCTAACAAATTCATTTGTGTCGATTGACAAGATTTCAAATCTGTATGCATCGATATCACTTCGCTATTACGAATATATTGCTCCTTTAATATACTCGTAGGCATAAAATCTGCATAATATCGTTTATTTTAAATAACGAAATATTCAGACATACCTTGAAATAATAATACGAAATTCTTTTTAATCGTTGATGAGAGTTTTACACGTCGTCTTTCAATAGAATATTCAAATTTATTCAGTAACATTCATTTGCTTGTGTTGATTTAATGAGAATCTAGAATGTTTAATTGATCTTCTCTAAGAAAGTAGAATAAAAAATATTTCGGTTTAGAGCATATGAAATCGGAGCGAATTTAAAGTCGATCAAATGAAAAGTGGCAATGATGACAGTTGATGTATGAATCAGGTTTCTTTTTCTTTCTTTTTTTTTCTTCTTTCTTTCTTTTCATTATATTTACTCTCATATTTTGTACTTACACAACTTTATTTTTACTTTTCTCATCGATCCTGAACTGAAAGAACAATTGTTATTTCTATCATCAGCAATCAGAAGCAGAACTGATTTCATCGAAATTTCGTCACATTTCATTTGTTTTTATCAGACATACGGTTAGAGCAGAATAATTAAGATGAGTGCATTTATTTCGATTCGTTTTCTTCAGGTGATAACTGATGTTTTTTTTTGATTGAATAAATATTTCTTGTCTTACGCACTCAAAGTAGAAATTTTATAATCACGTCCTTTGGACAATGTTTGACTAGTGTTGATTAGTTTTAAAGGATTTTTAAGGTTTGAATTCTGTAGTAGCATGTTTTATTGGAATACTATGGAAACAATAACATTATTAAATCTTAAAATCATGTTTTTATGTATACATATCTCTTTTGACATGGCGAATGAAAAGCCTTTATTCTAATCAAACGGATTGGACCTCGATATGTATATGTATACATACATGACTATATTCTTTTACTTTTCATTCTTTTTTTTTAAATCATAACATGGGTCGTAATTGTAAAAATGCCGTTTCGTCATCGACAATAGCTATTGGAATCAAAGGAGATCGCCATTCATTGTGTGGTGCTATTAAACGATTTGAACGTTCAGAAAAACGATTCAACAATTTCTTATCTCTCAAAGAACGATGTGCTCGGCATATAGCTTTAATGAAAAATGAACAAATCAAATCGTTTATTACTGGTTATTTACCAACACATCTATTTACATATGTAACAAAAGATATTTTTAATTTACGAAGTTTAGAATTTCGATTGAATTATCCCAAACCATTCTACATGTGTGTAGAATGTGCGATGGATAGTTGTGAAGATCCTTCAGATACTTGCCTATGTCCTAATATTGAAGATGCTATCGAGAAATTGAGTCAACATTTTTTCAAAACACAACAACGACAACAACAACGTGGAAATAAGACACCACGATTTGAATTAATTTATCGAGTTCCAAATGATGATGACACATATGACATTGAAAGACGGGCTCCGGCATCATTTTTCTTGTATCTTTCACCAGCACAATACGAAAATGACGATGATGACGATAGTTGTGATGGACCATTTGAAAGATATTATTCAATTACGTCAAACATATCGCCCAGAATTAAACTTTTATTTGTCGATGTTATGCGTTTTTTTGGTGGATTTAAAAGTGATTCTCAAGAACCACAAGTTATTTTCTATCGTCGTTGTGAATATATGTTTTAAAATTGATTTAGAAATTTAGTTAAGAAATTGTAAATTTGTTTTTTTTTGAACGAATAAAAATATTAAAATAACATCTTAACAAAGTTTATTTAGTCGAATCTCCTCAAAGGAATAATGCGGATGTTATTAGTATAGTGATCTTTGTTCTTTTATCATGTAGGAAGAAAACAAACATTCCTTTCAGTGCAAATAAATTATAGATCATACGGAAAATCAAAAAGAGTTCAAATAGTATTCTATCACATGATAAAAGTAATGTTATTATGCTGAATTTATGATCGTTTCGAATTCGATTTTTTCTTACAACAAGTTTTTCTACCATAGTAACAAAGACAACAAAGTAGACTGACACCAATAGTAGCATAACCACCGTATCTAGAATAGAATATATTTCGAAAATAAAAATATACCCTCAAGAGTTTTCTTTCTTACTTCACTAAAGCTTTTTGTCCTTCGGGTAGTTTGTCGTACCATTCCATCACAGTAAATTCGGTATCTTTTCCTTGTCCATCTTGATATTCGTATTTCTCTTTCGCTGCTGTTGGCGAAGGTGGACCCTAAAAACACATATAAGCCTTGAATCTACATCAATTTCTATGGATTGATAAAAGTTACTGTATCTGGTTGATCCATATTTAATGATCTCCCAGTTGATCCACCTTCCGTAAATATTCTTACAAGAAATTGACCTTCTTTCTCTAGCTCATAGGTTGACGGTATTAAAATATAATTTCCTGGTCTCACACGAAATCGTCCCGTAACTTCACGTTTATTAATATAAGCACCTAAATAACAGCAATAGAAGAAGACAAATTATTATTGTTGTTTTTTGCTTTCTATTTTAGAATTACCCACCCGTATCACCTTGTCGTTCGAGATCTTTCGGATAGAATTTAAAACTTTGCGTGGCTTGTGAAATATCAACTGAATCTCCAATCTATTTAGTAAAATTCTCTTTTTTTTAAAATACAAGTCGAATTATTTAATTCGAATTTACTCGAAATAATCGTAAATTAATATATTCTTCGGCTTGTTCTACTCGTAATTGTTGTCGTTTTTGTCGAGTATACTTCTGTAGACAAGCACAAATAACAGTACATAATCCATCACCACCTTCGGTATCAACTTTTGACACATTGATTAGATACTGTGGATTCGTGAAAAACTTTTCTATAGATAGATCGAGAAAGGTCAGAGCGAATATGATCTACGACAATGTACTTACCGATTTTTGGTTGCCCGCAACCACCGGCTGTTTCGCCTTTGATCCAAGCGCCATCGAATTGTGTTTGATGCCAAGTTATATGTTTTCCCTGATTTTTCAATCGTAAATTTTACGAAACATATTCGAATCGTTTAGGATCGGCCTTTTCTTTACCTGTTGAGCAGTTAATTGACCTTCGAATGAGTCCGGCGAAAGATTACAAATTTGAACTTGTTCAAAATTTTTCAACCAATCCGAATATAACATCCTAATAGCAAGATAACTGTCGATTATAGATTTAAAATTGCTCGAATTTTACTACCAAAATTCTCCATCAGCTTGATTTTGATAATGTAATTGATCTCGTGTTCGTGCATCGACTTTATTCCAATTATTTGTATCACTAAACTTTCAAAAATAATCGATTCATACATGAAAAATATCAAATCCATTTACCCATCACTCCAAGCACCTTTCCATTCGACTTCATTTCCCCAAGGATTTCGACAACGAACTAATTGAACAATTTCACTATTAGTTAGTTTAACACGAACAGCAGCTGTTACAGCATAAGCATGACCTTTGACTAAACCATTTGACATGCGTGCTTCACGTTCACTTGGATCGGGCTACAAGATACGATCGACAACAAACGAACGAATCAATCAAATGAACATACTGATATCGAACATCCAAGCATAGCGTCGTGTTTCAAAGCAGTACCAATTGTTTGCCAAAAATGTTCTTTATCTTTAATATCTGTTGTATTAAATGATTCTTCGATTCCACCCGTCATATCAATAAGAGCGTCAGTTGTTTGTCCAGCATCAGTTCCTTCGTATGAAAAACTAAGTCTTCAATAATCAAACAAAATGAAATGTTTGATTATTTATGATGAGATCTCGAGTTTTAGTTTACTTTGCATACGCTTTTTCAAGTAAAGCAGCCCAAAATTCATTTGGTTCTTTTACATTTTGACAGAAAACTAGACGATTATTTATCGTCGGTAAATAATCATCAATAACAACATCAATCCATTTCCCGAATTGCCAAAAACGAAAATGAAATATTCCTATTCATAGAAATTCATCTCTCATTCAGTTCCAAACAAAACAAATTCCCAATTCTACCAGCATAATATCGTTTGTCGTACGTTTGATCAAGTGGACAAACACGTTCGAATATCGTTGCATTCTGTGTTATCATACTAACAGCCGAAATAAACCAACAATTACCTAATTGACCTTGATCAAGGTCAAATCGATTCGCTTCTTGAACAATAAACTGCGGATTCGAACACATTTCCTAATCAATTAAAATACTTTATTATTCAATAAGATAATTCATCAAAATACTTGCATATGGTCGTTTCCATGTGACATTATCCATTGTTCGATTGAAACCAGGTGTATAGTAAAGCGATGATTTCGTTGGTGGAAATTCCGAATCTTTAAAAAGATTATTTACATTGTGTTGTCGAAGTAAATCTGTATAAATTTGATTTCTGTACGGATGTAATGCTATCTATTCAATTAAAATCAAATCATAGAAGTTTGTCGATGAAATCTATTAACACATACTGCTTCACTCATAACAATGAATAAATGCAAATTTCGAAGTTATAATTTGCTTTTCGGCGCCTTTCGTTGTTAGTTATTCGATGAAAAGTCAATGTAATAACATACATGGTTTCTTTTTCAGTCAAGTACATACGATATACGACATTCAATTAGTAGAAAGTCAAAATAAGAAGAGAAACTAATTATATCCCACATTCTGATAAAGACATAACGATTGTCTACAATATATAAATCTCTGATGAATCAATATTTTCTTAATTTTCTTCTCTAACTTCTAATATCATTAGTATTAGTAATCTGTCATCTGTATTTCCAGTTCTCTTTTCAGTTTTTTTGTCTACAAAACGGTTAATATTACTCTCAGATAGTGTCTACATTTGGCAAGAGACACATCTGTATTTATCGTTGTCTCCTATTTGACAAAGATTTTTCAATCAACAATTTTTATTTAAAAAACATTAATAATCACAATTGAAAATAATCTTGAATAAAATATGTAATTAATTTGTTGTATTCAATCTGTTGTAGCTTTCTGAGAGATTCTACTCGAACCGGTCATTGATTCCAATGATTTTTGCATCTTTAAATATAGAAAAAAATTCATCTTTTAAAATCGATTTAAATATGTTTGTATTACCTCATCTAAACGTTTTTCTAATTTTGAATTATTCTAACAAAAAAGAAAAGTTGAAGAAAAAAACTAAAATCAATAGTAATTTCATACTTGTTCTAAACCCTTTTGATTTTCAGCAACAAAGGCTTTCAATGCTGTAAGTAGTTCATTCTTGAAATCTTCCATTGGCTGTTGTTTATCGACTGTTGTTTGCACAGCTGATGAACTAAGAAACAAATAGATTTATTCCGATTATTCTTTTGCAAACTACGTCGTTTTTACTCATTTGTTATCGCAGATTTCTTTCGTTTATCTTCACTGTCAATTAAACTTTCTTTATTTTTATATTTTTCTAAAATTGATCGCGCATAACTATACGTTGCAGCATTTTCAAATAAATCCCATTGATCATACTGTGCATCATTCAATGGAATCATTTCTAAAAGAATTTTCATCGATTATCAAATCGTAATTCTTCGCCTAGTTCGACACATACTAAAAATGGGCATGATGCTTCCAGATTTTGGAACATAATTCGCTCCTTGAACTTGATTATTGCAAAATATTTGACGACATTTCTTTCGTAGGAAAAGAATGAATAAAATGACATGATAAATAACCACTAAAGGTGGATAACCAAGTGGTAATAATCCGAAATATTCACGAACAAGTGAATAACGTTGATGACGCCAGTAGAATTCTGTATTTTCTTGAACTTTATCAATCGAATCACTGAAAACAAAAGAATTCGAATAATAGGGAATGTTCGTTTTTTTTGTATTTACGTAAAAACGGCAATTAATAGATTGAGTAAAAGAATATTGATGAATAACATGTGAAATGATAGTAAAACATGAGTTGCTGTGGCTTCTGCAAATTTTCCACTTGAACTATTATTGATTTCTTCTAAAGATTTTCAGAATGAAAAATATATTTTTGTTTTTCGATTTAGTTGTTTTTACCATCAAGTAGATCTTTATCTGACACTTCACCATAAATAAACCAATAAGGCTCATAAAATATATTGCTAAAAATGCCTTGACCAGTAAATGGTATTTCTTTGTAGAGTATCAATGATCTCGAAACAACTCCATATGCAGCTATGGCAATAAATATCATGTAGACAAAAGCAAACAAATCTCGAAGCTAAAATTTACAAATGAATTCAACGAAAATATTCAATTTTTACAAACCATATTTTTGAGCATAAATAGTTTCGGACCCAACGATTTGAAAGCCATGACAAATTTCAATGAACGTAAATACCATAATTCAAGGTCAAGTGCCCATATAATTCTAAATAAATAAAGTAGAAAGATATGTTTTTAAATTTGAATTTACCTAGCAGCCGAAAGTAAACCACTCGTATAACTCGAGTATCGAAAACCAAGACCAATGTAAAATAAAAGATAAGGCAGGATATAAAAGGCATTTGATAGAACAGTGACAATTGTCGAGCCTGTTGAACCCCAACGTTCAACCATAAGATTAGTATAATCATGGTAGAGCTATCGTAGATTCAAAAACTCAAGAGCAGAGATGTTCAATTTTATGTTACTTTTCGAATTTCTTCAATAAACATTGTTGAAACAGTAATGATCACATAGATTTCAGTCCAATGTGGAATATCGAATGTATCTCTAGCATCCAGATGATACAACATCATATAACTGAATATCAATAGGAACAAAATGTAACTGATCTAAATAAACATGTGAAATAGATATGTACGTATGTCGAAGAAGAAATAACTTTTGAATGACTTACAAAATGATAAGCCATTTTTACTAATGGACTTGTATGAAAATAGAGAAAACGTTTTCCATATTTTCGAAATTTCGATTCGTTTTTTCCATCATCAGTTACATAATAATCAATACCACCTGAGTATAATCTAGAAATCAAATATTATTCTTTTCAATTGATTTCATTTTCCTACCGATTTCCGTTGTCATCCTAAAATAAGAATATGACCAAAATCAAAAAACAGAACTGTCAATATGTTTCGTTTATCTTACATTCAATGAACGTTCCTCAGCATTTCTATAGGTAATAAATACGGGTGCTAACAATCCGCCAGTAAAAATCGAAGGAATATGTGCTAATCTTCCTAATGTTTGTTCATTAGCCAATGACAGCTTATTATACCAAACTTGATTTAATGTTTGATCAAAACAAGCGGTTTCAACTAGTTTTCCACATTGACTGGCTATTGCTATCTGTAAACAAATTGATTGATTAGTTAGTTGTCGATATTCGTTTTTCGAATCGATGGCACTCACTTGCATACAACTGACATTACCGAATAGAGGCACTCGTCTTAAAAGTAACTCACAAGCATATTCTTCATTATATTCATAACATTTATTCAATGACATGGCAGCGTAAGTTTCAAATTCTAATGATTGCATTGCAAATTTATCTTTTAAATCAACTAGTGGAGATAAACTAGCGTATTCTTTAAATAAAGCCGATGCAATTAGAGAAGCACAAATACGCGATCGTGTATGAAGAAGTAGAACTTTGGCCATATCTGGCATATCCATAAAAATCGACCAGAGAAAAAGATCACGAAGTATCTGATATTTGGTATAATCTGGATTGTTTAGCTTTTCAATCTCATTTTCATTTTGATTTGTGTCATTTTGATTTGATTTTCGTTTGCTACAACATGTACAAACGTGATTTGTTAAATCGATTTTAACACGATTAAATAAATGATCATCATTCAGAGAATAGATTCGATCGAAATAAGCTCCAATTAGTCTATTCAATTGATCATCGACAATTTTCAATGAATTATCAGGTGTGTTACCAAATAAAGTTGAAACACGATTTCTATAACTCTAAAATTGAAGAAATACATCCTTGAAATAACGAATTCTCGAGGATAACGCACGACACTCATTGCTTCTCGACTTTTTGCATAAAGTTGACACATAAACGATCGATAAGAAAGCGGATCTTTTCTGTCGGCTAATGTTAATGGATCAAAGCCAGCACTTAGAAAGTATTCAATAAATGTTGGACGATTTTTTTCTAAAGATTTTATAAAAATTTCTTTTTGTCGTTTGATATCATCCTAAATTCAAGATAAATTCGATTTCATATCCTTATTCAACTTCAATTGCTGTACTTCAATGAATTCTTTTTTCTTCTTTCGTGCCATGTCACCGTGTCTTGCTTGAAGAATAGGCAACACTCCATCCAAATAATTCCATTCTAAAGCTAAATCAACTAATTTGTCTTCATCTTGTCGATGTCGTTTTTCTTGTTCCAATGTATTGTCGTCTTTCTTATCTTTGGCAAGTTTATTTTGATGACTTTTTACTATTTTCAAAAAAAAGAAAATAAGTCGAATTATTAATGAAGACATAAACAACAATATACCAGTAAAAATAGCTTTGAAAATAATTTCAACAACATTCTTATCCCGTTCCAAACAATAGACGTGAAGTAAATGACGATTGGCTTCTTTTAAAATTTCAGATATTCGTCTATTAGCTGATGTGATGTCTTCATTCGAAAGATTGGTATAAAATCGTTCCAAAGCTTGATCGATTTCTTGTTCCGACGGACACCTAGCAACAGATCAAAATCCAATAGAATAAACATTTAAAATCAACTAACCAGTTTTGATTTCGATCTGTATTTGAAGTCTGTTCAACTAATGTCGCAAGTACATCAGCTAACCGTCCACTACCCTAGAATATCCAATTGTTACACATCTTTTCATCGAATAGCAAAAAACCTGAATTAAAACAATCGGTCTTCCATTTTTTATATCGTTTTCTATGACTTCTAAACTGCCTGTACCGCCTTCGACAATTATTGTGACAGCATAACCTTATAACGAAAAACGAACAAAAATATATTCAATTTAATCAAAGAAACTTTTTTGCATTTCTACATACAAGTGTGTGTGTTTTCGGTATTTTTGCATACTTCAGTTACAAATTTATTACGATGTGAATCACTAAGATATTCATTTAATCGTCCACTATCGAACAAAATACAATGAGTATGATTCTCTTCGATTGTTTCTTTATCTTCTTGAACATCGTCAGGAATTTGTCGTTGATATAAAGGTTTCGACTTCAATACGAAAAAAAAAGTCAAAATTGATTTCTTTGAGAAAAAAACAGAATTGTAATAACTTATTACAAATGAATGACTTTTCAAATTACGACGCGTATCTTCACTAACAGTTCCCCACATAGTCAAACCAATACATTTAACTGTACTGGAATATTGATGTAAAAGATGATGATGAGCAATACCTTCACCAACTAATTTCGATACGCCACTACTAATTCCAGCAGTTAGAATCCATGCATCTGAATAAACAAATCTTTATACTGAAAAATGTTTTCGTTTATTTACCGGCCATTGTTGCAGCATCGACAATACCACGTATGAATTCTTTTTCAAGTCGTTCAGTCATAGTAAAATACTTCGCTCCACCATAAATACTCATAATCAAATTTGGTTTTCCGTTACAATCATCAATCAGTAGTTGAACAATATGTTCCATATTTATTCGAGTATCGATTCGAAGAAATTTACATTGAAATGAGTTTAATACTCCAAAGACATTGATATCGACATTACAAGATTGATTTGAACCATCAAAAAATTCCGATGGTAATTGCCAAGTAGAATTGTCTTCTGCTTTCGATTCTAAAGAATCACCGGTAAAACTATGACGACGAACTAATCGTTGGCAAGGACATAATTGATTTTCTTTGCCGAATGTCGATTTATCATTAACTATACAGCATGTCCGAGACTTAAATTTAGGTCGAGACTTATATTTTTCACTACAAATAAGCTGAGTCCATGATGGTGATGATATATCTTCGCTCATTTTCTTTACTCTAAAATAAACATTGTGATGCAAGTACGTGTGTTTTTTCTGTTTAATAAATTCTGTTAAAATGCCTTTCATAATTTTATTTGTTGTCTAAGAAACTAAACATTATGTTAAAAGAAAAAAATTGAAACCAGATGGCGCACGATGATATGTGAACATTCAAAATAACTAATTCATTTTTACTCTATAAAACTACTCTGGTGATTGATATCGTTGACGTCAATTGGCAATAAATGGAATTTTATATGAGAATCTTTTCTCTAGATAGAGTCTGTGAAAAAAAATAAAATAGATTTTCAGTTTAATTGTGTTTTCGAAAAGCAATTTCCCAATACGCGAATGTTATTTATCAGATCTATACGAATAAATAATTTACTATGATCATTTTTCATTTTGAAAATAAGAAAAAAAAAATCTTTTTTCTTATGATGACGCCATCGGCTAGTCATGATATTTCTCCGAAGACTTGTATTATATTAACTTCGAATATATGATTAAAACTGCAACGATTCTCCTGAGTTTCAGCTAAAAAGACAAAGGGAAAAGAAAACATTGCGTATTACTTTCATTCGGATTTTGCATTTGACAATATCAAGTCACCTTGTTCGCTTTTTTTTCTTCATCACGCTATACCGTCTAAGTTTGTCTGCAGTTTGAATAGAATGAAGGTCTCTGTGGTTCACATCGTCTTCATTTTGATTCAAGTATACGATACGGTTAATTCTGAACTAAATTTCGATGAGAAAGTTCTTCTGAATCGCTCGATCGCATCACCAGCGTCGGATGATTACTATCGTCTATCGAATTATGATTTTCAATGTTTTCGTCAACTATCGATTTGTTCGACGAACGGTTGGTCACTGAAATTTCGATTTCGTTTAAATCAATTGACTGCAGTCGATCGTGAACGTCGATTTTTATTATTTAGTACAAGTGCACACGAACCATTCGGTGATGGAATGTTAATTTATTTGCATCAATCAAAAAATACGTCGTATCTCGAATTTGGTTTGAAAGAATTCCGAAATGATCAATTTGCTTACTATTGGCAAATCGAAGTCGAATTAGAAATCAATCGATGGATCGATGCCGTTACAACAATTCAAGAACATGTCACAAAAACTGGCAAACATCATCGAATGGCTCT
>Ga0209930_1002096_pt1 | contig 25515 bp, 23 predicted proteins | sample ThiBiot_500_biof_2_FD_183948 | JGI IMG/M metagenome (GOLD analysis project Ga0209930, IMG submission 183948) | Wastewater bioreactor microbial communities from Cape Town, South Africa - Thiocy_cont_500_biof (SPAdes) | ecosystem: Engineered > Bioreactor > Thiocyanate-remediating >... | reverse complement strand
TCGTAGAGCTCGAGCACGTAGTCCCAGTTGATCAGGCTGTCGACGAACGCCTCGAGATATTTCGGGCGGGCGTTGCGATAGTCGATGTAATAGCTGTGCTCCCAGACATCGACGCCGAGGATCGGGGTCGCGCCATGGACGAGCGGGTTCTCGCCGTTCGGGGTCTTGGAGATGGCGAGCTTGCCGTCCTTCACCGACAGCCAAGCCCAGCCGGAGCCGAACTGCGTCGTGCCGGCGGCGATGAAATCGGTGCGGAACTTGTCGTAGCCGCCGAGATCGCTGTCGATCGCGGCCTGCAGCTTGCCCGGCAGCTTGTTGCCGCCACCGTCCTTCTTCATCCACTTCCAGAAATGGATGTGGTTGTAGTGCTGGCCGGCATTGTTGAAGAGGCCGGCATTCTTGCCGTAGCTCTCCTTGACGATCTCTTCGAGGCTCTTGTCCTCGAGGCCCGAGCCCTTCAGCAGGTTGTTGCCGTTGGTGACATAGGCCTGATGGTGCTTGTCGTGATGGTACTCCAGCGTCTCCTTCGACATGAAGGGCGCGAGCGCCTCGTAGTCATAAGGGAGCGGGGGAAGTTCGAAAGCCATCGGAGCAACTCCTGTCGGATCGGTGGGACGGACCGGGCGTACGCATCGGAAACGGCAGTTCCCGGTGCTGGTTCCGGGTGGCACCATAGGCATCGGGCGAGCCGGCGGCAACCGACGAATTGGCGACTTGCGCCCCCGCGCGAGGGCGTTGCGCATCGCCTCCCGGATGCGCCAAGCGATGCTCCCCTCGCCGCTCACGGCGGATCATATTTGCGTTACGATGATCCCGCTGCCCGCTCACGGCGGATCATATTTGCGTTACGAACCGTGGGATGCTTGTGGCGGCGGACGGCTTCGGGTCACTCTCTTGAACAGTTCCGAACAAAGGGGTGACGGAATGCGGAAACTGGTTGCGGCGGCCTGTGCGGCCATCGTCATTGCATCGGCGGGCTTCGCCATGGCGGCCTCCGATCTCGGCAAGCAGCGCGAGGCCGACATGAAGGCCATCGGCGGCGCGCTCAAGGCTGCGTCAAGCTTCGCGACGGGCAAGGAAGCCTATGACGCGGCCGCCGCCAAGGCGGCGATGGAGACGATCGCCGCCAAGGCGACCGAGTTCCCGACGCTGTTCCCGGAGGGTTCCGAGAAGGCGGACGGCGCCGCTTCCCCGAAGATCTGGGAGAACAAGGCCGATTTCGAGGCGCATGCCGCCAAGCTCGCCACCGACGCCAAGGCCGCGGCGACGGCCGCCGACAGCGGCGCCGAGGCCTTCAAGACCGCCTTCGGCACCGTCGCTGCCAACTGCAAGAGCTGCCACCAGCTCTATCGCCTGTCCGACTGAGTCTGACAGCCGATGCTTCGTCGCCTCGCGATCGCCGTGGTCGCGCTCGCCCTTCTCGGCGGCGCGGCTTTCTGGGTGCTGACGGCGCCGAAGCCTCTGGCGGCGGCGGATATTCCCGATCGTCCCGGCGATCCGGCGAGGGGCGAACTGCTGTTCTGGGCCGGAGGCTGCGTCTCCTGCCATGCGGCGCCGGGCGCCAAGGGCGACGACAAGCTCGTCCTTTCGGGCGGCGAGGCGATCGTCTCGCCGTTCGGTACTTTCCATCCGCCGAACATCTCGCCCGACAAGACCCACGGCATCGGCAGTTGGTCGACGCTCGATTTCGTCAACGCGATGAAGCGGGGACTCGGTCCGGGTGGCGAGCAGCTCTACCCGTCCTTCCCCTATACCTCCTATCAGAGGATGCCGATCGGCGACCTCGTCGATCTCAAGGCCTATCTCGACACGCTGCCGCCATCGGCCGCCGATGCGCCTCAGCACGAACTGCCGTTCCCGTTCTCGATCCGGCGCGGAATTGGCCTCTGGAAGCTGCTCTATCTCGACGGCGAGACCTTCGAGCCGGACCCGGCCAAGAGCGACGAGATCAATCGCGGCGCGTATCTGGTCGAGGGGCCGGGCCACTGCAACGAGTGCCACACGCCGCGCAACATGCTGGGCGCGCTCGACTATTCGCATCATCTCGCCGGTGCGCCGAACCCGTCGGGCAAGGGCTTCGTGCCCAACATCACCGGCGGCAAGGGCGGGATCGGCGACTGGTCGGCCGAGGACATCGCCAATTTCCTCGAGACCGGCATGACGCCCGATTTCGACAGCGTCGGCGGCACCATGGTCGAGGTTCAGGAGAACATGGCGCATCTCCCCGCCTCGGACCGCGCCGCCATCGCCGCCTATCTCAAGGACCTGCCGCCGCTGCCCCGCAGCGACGGCGGCGGCAACTAATTCAACATTTTTCTACATCCGTTGTCGAAATCGATGTCTCCTCTCCGACATGGCAGTGAAGCGGGATGGCCCGCTTCCGGCCGAGCGCCGTCCCCATCGGAGAGATGCGATGCAGTACGCCATTCTTTTCTATGAGACCGACAAGGAATTCGCGACCCGCGACCACGACGCGGAAGGCGCCGCCTATTGGGGCGCCTGGCGGTCCTATGTGGACGAGATCACGGCGAGCGGCGTCGTGCGTGGCGGCGCTGGGCTGCTCGGCCCGGAGACCGCGACCACCATCCGCCTCGCCGATGGCCGCAAGCATGTCCAGGACGGCCCCTTCGCGGCGGCCAAGGAGCAGCTCGCCGGCTTCTTCCTGATCGAGGTGCCTGACATCGATGCCGCTCTGGCATGGGCCGCCAAGGCGCCTTGTGCGCCGATCGGCGTCGAGGTGCGGCCGACGCTTTCCGGCATGTGACGGCGGCTCTCCGGAGGATCGCTTCATGCGGCCGGTCGAGCAGGCGGTCCGGGAGAGCTTCGGACGGCTCGTCGCGATCCTCGCCAGCCGGGGGCGCGACCTTGCCGCCGCCGAGGATGCACTTGCCGACGCCGTGCTGGCGGCACTGGAACGCTGGCCGGCGGACGGCGTTCCGGAGCGGCCCGAAGCCTGGCTGGTGGCGGTTGCCCGCCGCCGGCTCGTGGACAGGGTCCGCCGCTCGAAGGCCGACGCGACACTCGAACGATCGCTGTCCATCCTCGCCGAACTCCTGATCGACGAACCCACCGACGGCGCCGCCTTTCCCGACGAAAGGTTGCGCCTTCTCTTCGTCTGCGCTCATCCGGCGATCGAGGAGACGATCCGCGCGCCGCTGATGCTGCAGGCCGTGCTCGGGCTCGACGCCGCAAGGATCGCGGCCGCATTCCTCGTGCCGGCCGCGACCATGGGCCAGCGGCTGGTGCGGGCCAAGGCGAAGATCCGCGACGCCGGCATCCCCTTCGCTATCCCCGAAGCGCGCGAACTGCCCGAGCGCGTCGAGAGCGTGCTCGAAGCGATCTACGCCGCCTTCGGCAGCGGATGGGACGACGTCAGCGGCGGCTCTGAGACGTCGGGAAGCCTGGCCGAAGAGGCGATCTGGCTCGGCCGGGTGCTTACCCGCCTAATGCCCGGCGAGGCGGAGCCGCTCGGCCTCCTCGCACTGATGCTGCACAGCGAAGCGCGCCGGCCCGCGCGGCGCGACAGCGCGGGGCGCTATGTCCCCTTCTCGGAACAGGAGACGGGTCTGTGGCAAAGGGCGATGATCGCTGAAGCCGAGGCGACGCTCGCTCGCGCCGCCGCGCTGCAGCGGCCGGGCCGGTTCCAGATCGAGGCTGCCATCCAGTCGGCGCAGGCTGGCGCCCGCCTCACCGGAGAACCCGGCCCCGAGGTCATCGCACTGCTGCATGAGGCGCTGTGGATCCGCGCGCCGCGGATCGGCGTCGCCGTGGCGCGGGCGGTGGCGGTCGCGGACGCCCGTGGAGCAGAGGCCGGCCTGGCGCTCCTCGACGAGTTGCCGGGCGGCCCGGTGGCCGCGTATCAGCCCTATCACGCGGCGCGAGCGGAAATGCTCGCCCGTATCGGCCGCGCCGAGGAGGCCTTCGCTGCCTATGCCGCCGCAATCGCGCTCACCGGCGACAGCGCTGTCCGCGATCATCTCGCCGACCGCCAGCGTCGGCTGCTCAGCTAGAGCCTAGAGCCTTTCCTGGCTTGCTGGAAGCGCTCTGCCGGTCTGCTCCGGGTCAAGGTCGAGAGCTTTGGCGACGGCCGTACCCGGGGTACGGCCGAGACGAAGACCGAAGGATTTGGCCCGGAGCAGGCCGGCCCTTCGGGTTTCCCGCTGGCGGGCGCCCGCTGTGTCGGCCGCCATGCCCGATGCGAAGGCATCGGGCTGCGGCACCCTCCTTGCGGATCGCGCGCGCCAGCGGAGAAACAGGGCGCTTCCATCAAACCAGGAAAGGCTCTAGCGCTGGCCGGACTTGATCCATTTGGTGATGACCGGCGGCTCATAGCTGCGATAGCGCGCGAGAAGACGCTCCGGATCCTCCTCGACGATGAGCATCTCGCGGTGCTCCTTGCGCATGAAGCCCTCATCGGCCTGGTGATCCAGGAAGGTCAGCAGCTTGCCGTAGAAGCCGGCGATATCGAGGACGCCGACCGGCTTGCCGTGATAGCCGAGCTGTGCCCAGGTCCAGATCTCGAAGAGCTCCTCGAGCGTGCCGAGCCCGCCCGGCAGCGCCACGAAGCCCTCGGCCATATCGGCCATCTTCGCCTTGCGCTCATGCATCGAACCGACGATGTGCAGCTCGGTGAGGCCGTGATGCGCGACCTCCTTGTCGACGAGCGCCTGCGGGATGATGCCGATCGCCGTGCCGCCGGCCGCGAGCACGGCATCGGCCACCGCGCCCATGAGGCCGACCTTGGAGCCGCCATAGACGAGCGCGGCGTCATGAGCCGCGATCGCCTCGCCGAGCGCGATGGCGGCGGCGCGGTATTCAGGCCGGAAACCTTCGTTGGAGCCGCAGAAGACGCAGAGCCGCATCAGCGCGCTCCTTCCGAAAGAGCGGCGAGGATGCGCGCCCAGGAGCGGATGCCGCGGTGATAGCTTTCGAGATTGTACTTCTCGTTGGGCGAATGGATGCGATCGTCATCGAGCGAGAAGCCGACCATCAGCGCGTCGAGGCCGAGCACGGATTTGAAGTCGCCCGCGACGGGGATCGAGCCGCCGGAGCCGATGGTGACGCAGGGCTTGCCCCACTCCTCCGTCAGCGCCGCGCGGGTCTTCACCAGCGCAGGGATATCGGCCGGAAGGCGGACGCCGGGCGACCCGCCATGGCCGATGAACTCCACCGAGCAATCGGCCGGCAGCTTCGAGCGCACATAGGCGCGGAAGCTCTCGCGGATCTTCTCCGGGTCCTGGCGATCGACGAGGCGGAACGAGACCTTGGCATTCGCCTTGGACGGGATCACCGTCTTGAAGCCCTTGCCGGTATAGCCGCCCCAGATGCCGTTGACCTCGCAGGTCGGCCGCGCCCAGACCTTCTCGATGATGCTGCGGCCCTCCTCCCCGGCCGGCACCGAAAGGCCGACCTCGCCGAGGAAAGCGGCCTCGTCGAAGCCGAGGCCCCGCCATTCCGCCTTGGTCGCCTCGGGCACCTCGCCGACGCCGTCATAGAAACCGGGCAGCGTGACGCGGCCCGTCTCGTCGCGGAGGCCGTCCAGGATGTCGCAGAGAACATGGATCGGGTTGCGCGCCGCGCCGCCATACATGCCCGAATGCAGATCGCGCGAGGCGGCGGTGACGACGATCTCCTCGCCGACCATGCCGCGCAGCATGGTGGTGACCGCCGGCGTCGTCGCGTCCCACATGCCGGTGTCGCAGACGAAGGCGAGGTCAGCGGCCAGCTCGGCCTTGTTGGCCTCCATGAACGGCACGAGATTGTGGCCGCCCGATTCCTCCTCGCCTTCGAAGAGCATCGAGACCTGGACGGGCAGCGACCCTGTCACCGCCTTCCAGGCGCGGCAGGCCTCGACGAAGGTCATCAGCTGGCCCTTGTCGTCGGAGGTTCCGCGGCCGACGATCTGCTTGGCGCCATTCGGCGCGGCGACGACCTTGGGCTGGAAGGGCGGGCTCGACCAGAGATCGAGCGGATCGACCGGCTGCACGTCGTAGTGACCGTAGAAGAGAACATGTGGTCCGGCGCCGCCACCGGCATGGCCGACAACCATCGGGTGCCCGGGCGTCGGGCGCACCGAGGCCTCGAAACCGATGCCCTTGAGCGCGTCGGCGAGCCACTCGGCCGCCTGCAGGCAGGCGCCGGCATAGGCCGGGTCGGTCGAGATGCTCTCGATCTCGACGAGGCGGAACAGGCGCTGGAGGCTGTTGCCGATGTCGGCATCGATATGGGCGAGGACGTCGGGAAGGCGGTCGGTCACGGGAGGTCTCCGGCAAGCTGGGCCGTTCGGCCCTCGGTCGGTCAGGGAGCGGTCCTGAATACGCCGCCGCCGGGCCGATGGAAAGGCGCCATCAGCGCAGGGCGGTCGGGCGCCGTCGTGGCTCGGGGTCTGCCAGCGCGATCTCCTGGATCAGCTTGCGGCGGACGGCATCGGCGAAACGGCCGGTTCCCTCCGCCACCATGACGAAGGAAGCGGGGCCGCCGATGACGTCTCGGGCATAATGCTCCGAGAGGCTTATGCCGCCCGGCCCGCGGACCCCGCCGCCGGGGCGGGCGATGACAAGGCCGTTGATCGTGATGCCCTCGGCGAGCGCCGCGGCGCGTGTCTCGGCGAGCGGCGGCCCGCCGATCTGCGGCCCGTCGCCGGAGACGTCGATGACCCTGGAAAGGCCTTCATAGCTGTTCTCGCGGATGCGGTCGGCCGCATAGGCGATGGCGCCGGAGATGGAGTTGTAGCCATAGGCCTGGCGCGGGCTCGAGACGAGCTTGTCGGCGAAGACGGCGGCACTGGCGGCATCGCGCACGACGTGCCAATCGACGATCGTGTGCTGCGAGGCGGCGCCACCCCATTCGACATAGGTGATCGCGATGGCGCCGACGGGCCCGGAGCCGATCGCGCCGAGCACCTCGGCGCTGGTAATCGCCTCGGCATAGCCCCGGCGCTGCAGCGCCAGTTCGTCGTCGTCGATCGAGCCGGAGCCGTCCGCCGCCAGGACGAGCTCGACATCCACCTCTTCGGCGAGCGCTGGAAATGAGAAAGCGACGAGAAGCGCGAGCAGCACGGTCCGCATGGCGATGGCTCCGACGTTTCAGGGTCGAGGGGCCAGTATGCCTGCGAAACGCGCGCCGGGGTCAGGGCGATTCGACGGCGGCCGCGATATCGGTCTTCACGAAATCGTCACCCTTGAAGAGCAGCGCCGCGCCATGCGCCTTGGCGAGGGCATAGGCGAAGCAATCACCCATGTTGAGCCCGGCCGGATGTCGGCCCTTGCCGAAGCGAGCATTGGCTTCGAGCGCGATCGCCGCGATATCAGGCCCCATCGCCACGCCCCTGATGCCGAACGCGGTCAAGATGCGGTAGACGCGCGCCTCCGCGAGCGCCGGCTCGATTGACCGCTTGCGCGCGATCGCCAGGGTCGCTTCATACACGGCGATCGGCCCCACGACGGCATCCGTCGCCGACAGCAGAGCGGCCTCGAACCGCTCGAAATCATGCTCACCCGTAGCTATGGCCACGAGAGCCGACGCATCGACCGCGATCATTCGTCGTTCAAGGAATCGTAGAAGGCTTTGTCAGCCTCCAGCCCGGTCGACGGATAGGAAGCGATCTCACGCTGAATCTCCCGGATCGCGGCGATCCGACGGGCTTTCTCCGCTTCCGACACCTTGCCGGACCGCGCAGCAACGGGCTCCTCCAGCGCCTGAACCAGCGCGAGCTTCACAGCCTCGGTCTTGCTGACGCCCTTGCGGGCGGCAAGCTCTCCGGCGAGCCGGTTCACTTCCTCGTTGCGGATGTTGAGCGGCATCGGCGCCTCCCGTGTAGACACCGCAATATAGTGTCTACACACGGCGCGTCGCAATCATCCCCGGCGCAGGATGCCTCCGAGCATGCCGCGGACGATCGCCCGGCCGACGGAAGCGCCGGTGGTGCCGCCGATGCTGCGGCCGATATCCGCCGCGACCTGGCCGGCAACGCGGTTGGTGACGGTCCGCGTCACCTCGCGGGCGACGCGCTGCGTCGCTGTCAGCCGCTCGCCGCGCCGCACATTGGTGCCGAGCAATCCGCCGAGGATGCCGCCGAGATCGACGCCGCCCGCGCCCTGCGGCGCCTCGGCGGTCGGCTGCCCCGCCGGCGGCTGGCCGGCCGGGGCTTGCTGCGGAGCGGGCGCGGTGGCCGCGGCCTGCCGGCCGAGCACCTCATAGGCCGACTCGCGATCGATGGTCTTGTCATAGGTGATGCCGACCGGGCTCATGGCGATGATCGCGCGGCGCTCGTCGTCGCTGATCGGGCCGACCTGCGAGGAAGGCGGGCGGACGAAGGTGCGCTCGACCATGCTCGGCACGCCCTTCGGCTCCAGCATCGAGACCAGCGCCTCGCCCACACCGAGTTCGGTGATGGCGTCGGCGGTCTTGAAGGCCGGGTTGGGACGGAAGGTGTCGGCGGCGACCTTCACCGCCTTCTGGTCACGCGGGGTATAGGCGCGCAGCGCATGCTGCACGCGGTTGCCGAGCTGGCCGAGCACGGTATCGGGAATGTCGAGCGGGTTCTGCGTCACGAAATAGACGCCGACGCCCTTGGAGCGGATGAGGCGCACCACCTGCTCGACCTTGGCGAGCAAAGCCTTGGGCGCATCGTTGAAGAGGAGATGCGCCTCGTCGAAGAAGAAGACGAGCCGCGGCTTTTCCGGATCGCCCACCTCCGGCAGCGCCTCGAACAGTTCTGACATCAGCCAGAGCAGGAAGGTCGCGTAGAGCTGCGGCGAGGCCATCAGCTTGTCGGCGGCGAGCACGTTCACGACGCCGCGGCCGTCGATGGTGGTGCGCATCAGGTCGGCGATCGCCAACGCCGGCTCGCCGAAGAAGGCGTCGCCGCCCTGGTTTTCGAGGATCAGCAGCTGGCGCTGGATGGCGCCGACCGTCGCCTTGGCGACATTGCCGTAGCGCATTGCATCCGCGTTGTTCTCGATCAGGAAGGCGAGCATCGCCCGGAGGTCCTTCAGGTCGAGCAAGAGCAGCCCGTTGTCATCGGCCATGCGGAAAGCGATGTTGAGGACGCCTTCCTGCGTCTCGTTGAGACCCATCAGCCGGGCCAGCAGCAGCGGCCCCATCTCGCTCACGGTGGTGCGGATCGGATGCCCCTGCTGGCCGAACAGGTCCCAGAACACCGTCGGGCAGGGCGAATAGGCGAGTTCGCCGGCAAGGCCGATCTCCTCGGCGCGCTTCACCACCCAATCGCGCGGGGTACCGGGCCGCGAGATGCCGGAGAGATCGCCCTTGATATCGGCGCAGAACACCGGGACGCCGGCATGGGAGAAGCCCTCGGCGAGGACCTGAAGCGTCACCGTCTTGCCGGTGCCGGTCGCGCCCGTCACGAGGCCGTGGCGGTTGGCGAGCCCGAGCAGGAGATATTGCGGCGTCTCGCTCGCGCCGAGGAAGATCCTGTCGGGCTGAAGCAGCGGCATCGAGCGTCTCCGGAACGGCTTGTCTGATTTGACGCGAGCGTCGCGATTTGTGGCGACGAAATCAAGCGAGCCGCGCGGTTGCCTTTGCCGGCTTGTGGCGCCAACATCGGCCGGTGGCCGCGCAGACGGCCTGTTTCGGGGGAAACCACCATGAGCTATCCGATCATCGACATCGAGGGCATCGGCAAGACCTTCGCCGAGAAGCTGACCGCAGGGGGAATCCGGACGACCGGCGCGCTGCTGGAGGCGGCCAAGGACCCGAAGGGCCGCAAGGCGCTCGCCGCCTCGACGGGCATCGACGAGGGCAAGATCCTCAATTGGGCCAACAAGGCCGACCTGATGCGGGTCAAGGGGATCGGCGAGGAGTATTCCGACCTGCTGGAGGCCGCCGGCGTCGATACGGTCAAGGAACTGCGCAACCGCCGCGCCGACAATCTCACGGCCAAATTGGCAGAGATCAACGCCGCGAAGAAACTCGTGCGCCAGCTTCCCTCGGAGAAGCAGGTGGCCGGCTGGATCGAGCACGCCAAGAGCCTGCCGGCGGTCCTCAGCTATTGAGGGCGGTCCGGCACGGGCTTAACCGGCGCCCGCCCGGCGGATAGACTGGCCGCGAGCCGATAACGGGCTGCGACCGGAACCGGAGGATGATCGCGTGGCGCCGCAGAAGAGCGACGAGGCCAGGGCCGCCTGGCTTCGGCTTGTGGAACGGACACTGGACGGGCGGCCGCCATCATCGCTTGCGGCGCGGATCGAGCCGTCGATCGCGGTCGAGCCGCTGGCGCCGGCCGGCGCGCTGCCCCCCGTGTGGTCGCGGGGCGGCGCGGCGTGGACGCGGCTGCAGCGTCTCGACAGGGCCGACCCGGCCGCCGCGATGCGCGGCATCGAGAGCGGCGCGGACGGCATCGAACTGGTGCTCGCCGGTGCGCCGACAGCCTGGAACGGCGGCATCGCGCCCGACGCGCTGGCGCCCCTTCTCGGGCAGCTGCCGATCGACCGGCTCGCGCTCCGCGTCTCGGCCGGGGCGCGGATCGATGTTGCGGGGACCATCGACGGCGCCGTGGCTGCTGCAAGGCTCGACCCTCAGCTGATGCGGGTTGCGTTCGGGCTCGATCCGATGGGTGCGGGTTTCGAGAAGGACCAGCGGCAGGGGCTCGTCGCGATGGTCGAGCGCCTCGCGGGACGCGGCTATGCCGGGCCGTTCGTCAGCGCCGACGGGCGGCCGATCCATGCGGCTGGCGGGTTCGCGAGCACGGAGCTCGCTTATGCCGCCGCGGCGACCGTGACGCTCTTGCGCACGCTGCTCGACGGCGGCGTCGCGGAGAGCGTCGCGCTCGCGGCCATCGACGTGGCGCTCACCGCCGATGCGGACCAGTTCGTCACGATGGCGAAGCTCCGGGCGATGCGCCTGCTGCACGCGCGCATCCTCGCCGCCGCCGGCCTCCCCCCGGCCGCACTCAACGTTGATGCCGAGACGGCCTGGTCGATGCTGGCGGCCGAGGACGAGGGATCGAATGTCGTGCGCTCCACGATCGCGGCGCTCGCGGCGGCGCTCGGCGGCGCCGATTCCATCGCCGTGCTGGCGCATCGCGCCGCTAGCGCGCCGGGCGATAGCGAGGCGGAGCGGCTGGCGCTGACCTTGCAGGCGATCCTCGCCGAGGAGGCGCGGCTCTTCACCGTCGACGATCCCGGCGCGGGCTCGGGGACGGTCGAGAGCCTGACGCTGGCGCTCGCCGAGGCGGCGTGGTCGCTGCTGCAGGAAATCGAGCGCCAGGGCGGGCTGCCCGCCGCGATCCGCTCGGGCTGGCTTGCGACCCGCATCGCCGCCGATCGCGAAGAGGGCCGGCGGCGCATTGCCTCGGGCGAGGCGCCGATCATCGGCGTCACGCTGCACCGCGCCGATGGCGCCGCCCTGCCCGATCCGGCCGCCGACGACGACGCGGCGGATGGCCCGTTCGCGCCGCGCCGCAGCGCCGCGCCCTTCGAGAGGCGATCCGCATGAGCCGCCTGCCCGATTTCTCGACCATTCCCTTCGCCGTGGAGGACCTGCCGCCGCGCGGCGAGGTTCGCCGCTGGACCTCGGCAGAAGGCATCGCGCTTGCCAGCCGGGTGGCGGAGGAAGACCGCGATGCGGCCGGCTTCGCCGAGACGCTGCCGGGCCTGCTGCCCTTCACGCGCGGCCCCTACCCGACCATGTATGTCCAGCAGCCCTGGACGATCCGGCAATATGCCGGCTTCTCGACCGCAGAGGCGTCGAACGCCTTCTATCGCCGCAATCTCGCCGGCGGCCAGATGGGCCTCTCCGTCGCCTTCGATCTCGCCACGCATCGCGGCTATGATTCCGATCATCCGCGCGTCGCCGGCGATGTCGGCATGGCCGGCGTCGCGATCGACTCGATCCTCGACATGCGCCAGCTGTTCGACGGCATCCCGCTCGACAAGATGAGCGTCTCGATGACGATGAACGGCGCCGTGCTGCCGGTGATGGCGCTCTATATCGTCGCCGCGGAAGAACAGGGCGTGCGGCCGGACCAGCTTTCCGGGACCATCCAGAACGACATCCTCAAGGAGTTCATGGTCCGCAACACCTATATCTATCCGCCCGCGCCCTCGATGCGGATCGTCTCGGACATCTTCGCCTATACCTCGCGCGAGATGCCGAAATTCAACTCGATCTCGGTGTCGGGCTATCACATGCAGGAGGCCGGGGCGACGGCCGACCTCGAGCTCGCCTATACGCTCGCCGACGGGCTCGACTATATCGGCGCCGGCGTCGCGGCCGGCCTCGATGTCGACGCCTTCGCGCCGCGCATTTCGTTCTTCTGGGCGGTCGGCATGGACTTCTTCGTGGAGATCGCGAAGCTGCGTGCCGGGCGGCTGCTCTGGTCGGAACTGGTGGCCGACCGCTTCCAGCCGAAAAGCGCGAAATCGCTGGCGCTCAGAGCCCATTGCCAGACCTCGGGCTGGTCGCTGACCGCGCAGGACGTCGCCAACAACATCGTCCGCACAGCGGTCGAGGCGATGGCGGCCACCGAGGGCGGCACGCAGTCGCTGCACACCAATGCCTATGACGAGGCGCTCGCCCTGCCGAGCGACGCCTCGGCCCGCATCGCCCGCAACACGCAGCTGATCCTGCAGAAGGAAAGCGGCATCACGCGCTTCATCGACCCGTTCGGCGGTTCCTATTTCGTCGAGAGCCTCACGGCGGCCCTCGCCGGCCGCGCGCGCGCGCATATCGCCGAGATCGATGCCGCGGGCGGCATGGCGAAGGCGATCGCCGCCGGCATCCCGCAGAGGCGGATCGAGGAAGCGGCGGCGCGCACGCAGGCGCGCATCGATTCCGGCGAGCAGACGGTGGTCGGCGTCAATGCGCTGCGCCGCGCCGACGAGCCCCCCGTCGAAGTGCTGAAGATCGACAATTCGGCGGTCCGGGCGGCGCAGATCGAGAAGCTGAACCGCCTTCGCGCGGAACGCGACGGCGCCCGTGTCACGGCGGCGCTTGCTTCGCTGACGGAGGCTGCGGGCTCGGGGGCCAATCTCCTCGCCGCGAGCGTCGAGGCGGCGCGCGCCGGCGCGACGGTCGGCGAGATGAGCGCGGCGCTGGAAGCCGTCTTCGCCCGCCATCAGGCGGTGCCGAGCGTCGTCGAAGGCGTCTATGCCCGCGAAAGCGGCGCGGTCGATGCAATCGCCGAGATCCGCGGATTGACGGAGGCGTTCCGGGAGAATGCCGGACGACCGCCGCGCATCCTCGTCGCCAAGGTCGGCCAGGACGGACACGATCGGGGCCAGAAGGTCGTCGCCTCGGCGCTTGCCGATCTCGGCTTCGAGGTGGACATGGGTCCCCTGTTCCAGACGCCGGACGAGGCGGCGGCGCAGGCCATCGCCGACGATGTCCATATCGTCGGGGTCTCGTCGCTCGCCGCTGGCCATCTGACGCTCGTGCCGGCGCTCAAGAAGGCGCTCGTGGAAGCGGGACGCGGCGATATCATGGTCGTGGTCGGCGGGGTGATCCCGCCGCAGGATTTCGCGGCGCTGCGCGAGGCCGGCGCCGAAGCGATCTTCCCGCCGGGGACGGTCATCACCGAGGCGGCGGCGGATCTTCTCGAGACACTCAACCAGAGGCTCGGCTACGCGCAGCGGCCGCCGAGCTGACGACGTGAAAAAAGCCGTCCCGGCGTGGGTCCGGGACGGCTCTTCGGAAGGCTTCGACCGATCAGGCCATCTGATCAGGCCGTCTGATCAGGCCTTGGGCACCAGCACGGCGTCGATCACATGGATCACGCCGTTCGACTGGTTGACGTCGGCGATCGTCACCTTGGCCTTGTTGCCGGAGGTGTCGGTGACGATGACGTCGTTGCCTTCCTGGGTGAAGGTCAGCACGGCGCCGTTGACGGTCTTGACCTCGGCCTTGCCGCCGCCCTTCTGGATCGCCGCGACGACATCGGCCGCCGAGAGCTTGCCGGGGATGACGTGATAGGTCAGCACCGCGACCAGCTGGTCCTTGTTGGCCGGCATCAGCAGCGTGTCGACCGTGCCGGCCGGCAGCTTCGCGAAGGCCTCGTTGGTCGGGGCGAAGACGGTGAACGGACCGGCGCCCGAGAGCGTGTCGACGAGACCCGCCGCCTTGACGGCCGCGACGAGGGTCGTGTGGTCCTTCGAGTTGACGGCATTCTCGACGATGTTCTTGCTCGGATACATCGGCGCGCCGCCGACGGTCACCGTGTCCTCGGCGAAGGCCACCGGAGCCGTCATGGCGGCTCCGGCGAGGAGAGCGGCCGAAAGGGCGATGGCACGCGACAGCGCGGTGATGGACGAGGTCTTGGCGTTGCTCGAGATCATCGGGAGTCTCCGTTATGGGTCATCGTTGGTCTTCGGGGGTGACGGAGCCGGCGCCGCTCGGGAAACCGCTCCGCCGTGCGTCAGCCAGGCAGAAGGACGGTGTTGATGACGTGGATCACGCCGTTCGACTGCATGACGTTCGGAATGGTCACCTTCGCGCGGTCGCCCTTGGCGTCGACCACGGTGATGGACTTGCCCTTGACGTAGAAGGCGAGCGTCTTGCCCTCGACCGTCTTGTATTCGGCCTTGCCGCCATGCTTCTTCGCGGCCGCCATGATGTCGGCGGCGGTCAGCCGGCCCGGCACCACGTGGTAGGTCAGGATATCGACCAGCATCTTCTTGTTCTCGGGCTTCAGCAGCGTCTCGACCGTGCCGGCGGGGAGTTTCGCGAAGGCGGCATTGGTCGGCGCGAAGACCGTGAAGGGGCCGGGGCCGGACAGCGTGTCGACGAGCCCGGCCGCCTTGACGGCCGCGACCAGCGTCGTGTGATCCTTCGAGTTGACGGCGTTCTCGACGATGGTCTTCGAGGGATACATCGGCGCGCCGCCGACCATCACGGTCTTGGCGAGTGCCGGTGCCTCGACGGCAACGGTGCCGGTGATGGCGACGGCTGCGATGGCAGCGGCTTTGAGAGCGGTCCTGAGAGAACGCATAGTCATTCCTCCTCAGCGCAGGCATTTCGGCCGGCGCATCACAATTTCTGTTCAATCTCGTCAGCGACAAGTCACGATGGGTCACGCATGGCGCAAAGTGCTGGGTCATGCGCTCATTCATCCAACGGCTTGGGCTTTATTAGTTCGCCAAATCGCTCTTGCTTGGCGTCGTTGCTTACATGACCTTGTACGTCGCGTTCGGCACCTTGGTTTCGCGCAGCGGTGATTTTATCGATCACGAGAGCGTGAACGCAAAGCGTTGCGCATCCGGGCGCCAGGCGAGCATCGCTTTGCTTGCGCGGCCCTATCGGCGGACCTAATCTCCGCCGCCGAGCGGAGAATTCGATGAAGCCGACGAACCCTGTCTATACCGGCCTGCCGACGACGATCTTCGAGGTCATGTCGCGGCTCGCCATCGAGCACAAGTCGATCAATCTCGGGCAGGGTTTTCCGGATGTCGATGGCCCGGAGGATGTCCGCCGCTTCGCCGCCGACGCGCTGATGGCGGGCCCCAACCAGTATCCGCCGATGATGGGCGTACCCGAACTGCGCCAGGCGGTGGCCGATGCCAACCGCCGCTTCTATGGCCTCGATGTCAACTGGAAGAGCGAGGTTCTCGTCACCTCGGGCGCCACCGAGGCGCTCTCCGACATCATCACCGCCGTGATCGAGCCCGGCGACGAGGTGGTGCTGATCGAGCCGCTCTATGACTGCTATCTGCCGCTGGTGAAGCGGGCCGGCGGCATTCCGCGCCTCGTCCGCATCACGCCGCCCGAATGGCGGCTCGACGTCGAAGCGATCGAGCCCGGCGACGAGGTGGTGCTGATCGAGCCGCTCTATGACTGCTATCTGCCGCTGGTGAAGCAGGCCGGCGGCATTCCGCGCCTCGTCCGCATCACGCCGCCGGAATGGCGTCTCGACGTCGAAGCACTGGAGGCCGCGTTCTCGCCGCGCACCAAGGCGATCCTGATCAACAATCCGATGAACCCCGCCGCCAAGGTCTTCTCCCGCGAGGAGCTGGAGGCGATCGCCGCGCTCTGCGTGCGGTTCGACGCCTATGCGATCTGCGACGAGGTCTACGAGCACATTCTCTTCGACGGCCGCGCCCATATCCCGCTGATGACGCTGCCCGGCATGCGCGAGCGGGCGATCCGCATCGGCTCGGCCGGCAAGACCTTCTCGCTCACCGGCTGGAAGGTCGGCTATGTCACCGCGGCGCCGGCACTGCTCGATCCGATCGCCAAGGCACACCAGTTCACGACCTTCACGACGCCGCCCAACCTGCAGAAGGCGGTCGCCTTCGGCCTCGGCAAGGACGACGCCTATTACGGCGAGCTTGCCTCCTCGCTCGCCGCCAAGCGCGACAGGCTGGCCGAGGGGCTGGCGCGGCTCGGCTTCGGAGTCGTTCCCTGCGGGGGTACCTACTTCGTCACCGCCGATGTCACGCCGCTCGGCCTCTCAGGCGACGATGCCGAGCTCTGCCGGCGCATGACGGTCGAAGCCGGCGTCACGGCGGTGCCGGTCTCGGCCTTCTATGCTGGCGAGGCACCGCACCAGTTCGTGCGTTTCTGCTTCTCCAAGCGCGACGAGATCCTCGACGGCGCGCTCGAGCGGCTCGGCACCTGGCTTTCACAGCGGACGCGCGCGGTCGCCTGACGGCTCGGCGCCCGGGGTCGCCCGGGCGTCTTCAGCGCAGGAGCCGCTCACGCGCCATGGTGAGCCGCACGACGAGGCCGGTCTCGTTCCAGTCGAAGGCGATCGAGCCGGCGAGCTGGCCGACGATGCTCATGCTGGCGAGGCGGCTGCCGAAGCCCTGATGACCGGGTGGACCGCTGACTGAGGGTCCGCCGGTCTCGACCCATTCCAGCGACAGCACGTCGCCGTCGAACTGGCCGCGCACGTCGAGCCGGCCCTTGGCCGTCGACAGCGCGCCATATTTCGAGGCGTTGGTCGCCAGTTCGTGCAGCACGAGCGCGAGGCTCGTCGCCGCCGTCACGCCGAGCTCGACGGGTGGCGCCTGGAGCGTGAACTGCTCCGGGAAATAGAGATGCGGCGTCAGGATCGCCGTGAAGAGATCGCCGAGCGTCGTCTGCTCGGTATGGCCGACCTCGGCGGTGATGGCGGGGCGGATCAGTTCATGCGCCGATGCGAGCGCGACGAGGCGCCCGCGGAGCACCTCGGCCATCTCGCCGACATCGGAGGTCGATCGCGCCGTCATCGTCACCATGCCGGCGATCACCGCGAAGGTGTTCTTGATGCGATGATGCAGTTCGCGGATCAGCAGGCGGCGCGATTCCTCGGCGTTCTTGCGGTTGGTGATCTCGACCGCGGCGCCGGCGAGGCGCTCGGGCTGTCCCTGGCCATCGCGGAAGCAGGTACCGCGGATCATGACCCAGCGGATGCGGCCGTCCTCGTCGACAAGGCGATGCTCGATCGCGAGATCGGAGCCCGTCGCGAAGGAACGCTGCGTCTCCTCCTCGACATAGGCGCGGTCGTCGGGATGGATGCGCAGGCCGAATTCGCGGCGCGGCACGCCCCTTTCCGCCCGGTCGGAATCGACCTGGAAGAAAGTGGCGAAGGGCGCGTCGGCGAACATCAGGTCGCTGTCGAAATGCCAGTCCCAGATGCCGATCACGCCGGCGGCATTGAGGGACTGGCGGAAGCGCTCCTCCGCGGTGCGCAACGCCTCGCCGGCATGGTGATGCGCCGTGGTCTCCGAGACCAGCGCCAGGACGCCGATGACGCGCCCTTCCGCATCGCGGAATGGGCTGTAGTCGAGGTCGAACCAGGTATCCTCGGGCGTCCCGTTGCGCTGCAGGACCAGATGCGTGTCCTTGTAGGTCAGCTTGCCGCCGGCAAGGCAGGTTGCGAGGACGTTGCCGTTGAAATCGGCCGCCTCGGGCCAGGCTTCCAGGACGCCCTTCCCCAGAACGGCCGGATGCCGCGTGCCGCAGATCTCGGCATAGCCCTTGTTGTAGACGAGCGTGCCCATCTCACCGCAGAGCAGCGCAACCGGCCGCTCGGCAGCCAGCATCATCGACACCATCGCCTTGAGGCCGGCGTCCCATCCCGCCATGGGGCCGAGCGGCGTCGCGCTCCAGTCGCGCGCCGCGATCAGTTCGCCCATTTCGCCGGAGTCGACGAGGAACGGGGGCAGTTCTCTGCCCGGTGTCATCCGGAGACCGGCCTCGTCATGCATACCTGAACCCAACCCATTGCTCCGCCAGCCTGCAGCTTGCAACGCCGGACAAGGCCAAGCGGTTGCGACGCGCCGCATGCGAATGCTGGAATGCAAGGCTCATCGCTATTCCGCCGGAAGGAGAGTCCCGAGATAGACGACGGGACCGGTGGCCTGCCCCGTCGGCGAGCCGCCCTTCGGCTCCACGGAGATGGCCAGTCGTTCGCCCGGGGCGAGCGCCACGTCAAGCGGCTTCAGCTCGCGCTCGGAATCGGCGACGCCGAGCGAGACCGTCGGTCCCGTCGCCGGGACCTTCCAGAGCTCGAAGCTGCGATCGGGCGGCGGCGCGGCGCCGACGCGGCGAAGGCGGATCGTGCCCTCGGCGGTGTTCACCGAGGCGACGAAGGCCGGCGCACCGCCCTCCCCGCCGAGAATGGCGACATAGCTCGCCGGACCCGGCGACGGTGAAAGAAGTCGCGGCAGGGCGACGGCGGCCACCAGCACGGCCGCCAGCGCGGTGCCGGCGGTCGCGAAGCGCCAGCGCGTGATCGAGCGCCGCAATTGGGCCGTGTCGGCGGCGGGCTGCACCACGCCCTTGAGGCCGGCCTCGATGCCGCGCCAGACGCGCTCCGGCGGCGCGACGGGCGAAAGGCCCGAATCGAGGACCGCGAGCTGCTCGCTCCAGCGCGCGACGGCACTTGCGAAGGCCAGATCGCGGCGGAGGCGCCATTCGGCGGCCCGCCGCTCGCGCGGATCGAGCGTGCCCAGCACATATTCGGCCGCCTCGGCCTCGGGCGACCCCTCGTCTCCTTCGTCTCTCACCTTGCCGTCAGCGGCCACCGAGGCACTCCTTCAACGCGATCAGGCTGCGGCGCAGCAGCGTCTTCACCGTCGGCACCGGCCGATCGAAGCGGCGCGACAGCTCCTCGCGGCTCCAGCCCTGGCAATAGGCGAGCAGCACCATCTGCCGCCGGTCGGGCTCCAGCCCGTCGAGGCAGCGCGAGAGGCCGCGCGCCTCGAGCCCATCGGCCGGGGACGGTCCGGCCAGGCGCTCGGCGAGTTCCTCGTCGATCGTCACCGCCGCCGCCGAGACGCGCTCCGGCCCCCTTCGGATGAGGTCGATCGCCGCGTGCCGCGCGATGGTCACCATCCAGGTCGAAGCCGAGGCCAGCGCCGGGTCGTAGCGGTCGGCGTGGTTCCAGATCCTGAGGAACGTCTCCTGCAGGGCTTCCTCGGCCGCGGCCTCGCTTCCTGCAATACGGCGGATGATGGCGAGGAGTTTCCCGGCCATGCGATCATAGAGTCGGCGGAAGGCGGTTTCATCGCCCCCGGCCACGTCGGCCATCAGCGCGTCGAGTTCGCCCGGCTGGCTGAGCCGCCCTGCTTCGCTCACTTGGTCGCACCCCCGGCATGTAATCCCGACCAGCGGTTTTTAGGGCGGCACGGGCCCGCGTCCATGGGCGGCGCCCAAATTTATCCGCTCCACGCGATGCGCGCCTTGCCTCGGCAGGCCCCTGCCCCTTACATCGCGGCCCATGGCGCCCCCCCTTCTCCTCCTCCAGGATATCCGCCTCACCTTTGGCGGCCGCCCGCTCATCGAGAGCGCGACCCTCTCCGTCTCGCCCGGGGAGCGGCTCTGCTTCGTCGGCCGCAACGGCTCGGGCAAGTCGACGCTGCTCAAGATCGCGGCCGGCATCGTCGAGGCCGACAGCGGCAACCGCTTCGTGCAGCCGGGCGCGACCTTGCGCTACCTGCCGCAGGAGCCGGATCTCTCGGGCTTTCCCAACACCCGCGCCTATGTCGAGGACGGGCTCGGACCGGGCGATGATCCCTATCGCGCGGCGATGCTGCTCGACGCGCTCGGCCTCACCGGCGACGAGGAGCCGGCGCGGCTTTCCGGCGGCGAGGCGCGGCGCGCGGCGCTGGCACGGGCCATCGCGCCCGAGCCGGACATTCTGCTGCTCGACGAGCCGACCAACCATCTCGACCTCCCGGCCATCGAATGGCTGGAGGAGACGCTGACCGGCCTCCGCTCGGCGCTGGTGCTCATCAGCCATGACCGCCGCTTTCTGGAAAAGCTGTCGCGCGCGACGCTGTGGCTCGACCGCGGCACGACGCGGCGGCTCGAGCAGGGCTTTTCCGCCTTCGAGGAATGGCGCGACGCCGTGCTGCACGAGGAGGAGAAGGAGCGCGAGCGGCTCGACCGCAAGATCGCGCTGGAGCTCGACTGGGTGCGCTATGGCGTCACCGCGCGGCGCAAGCGCAATATGGGCCGGCTGCGCAAGCTGGAGGGCCTCCGGACGGAGAAGCGCGAGCAGCGCGGCCCGACCGGCCAGGTCAAGCTGGTCGCCAGCGACGGCGAACTCTCCGGCAAGACGGTGATCGAAGCCCGGAACGTCTCGAAGAGCTTCGGCGAGCGGCCGATCGTGCGCGACTTCTCGATCCGCGTCCTCCGTGGCGACCGGATCGGCCTCGTCGGGGCCAATGGCGCAGGCAAGACGACGCTGCTCAATCTCATGACCGGCACGCTCGCGCCCGACGAAGGGACGGTGAAGCTCGGCACCAATCTCGAAATGGTGACGCTCGACCAGCGCCGCGACAGCCTCGACCCGACCATGACGCTTTCCGACGCGCTGACCGACCGGCGCGGCGACACGGTGATCGTCAATGGCGAGGCGCGGCATGTCATCGGCTATATGCGCGACTTCCTGTTCCAGCCCGAACAGGCGCGCGCGCCGATCACCGCGCTTTCCGGCGGCGAGCGCGGCCGGTTGATGCTCGCCCGCGCGCTGGCGCGGCCCTCCAACCTTCTCGTCCTCGACGAGCCGACCAACGATCTCGACCTCGAGACGCTCGACCTGCTCGAGGAGATGCTGGACGACTATCCGGGCACCATCCTCGTCGTCAGCCACGACCGCGACTTCCTCGACCGCGTCGCGACCTCGGTGATCGTTTCGGAGGGCGACGGCCGCTGGACGGAATATGCCGGCGGCTACACCGACATGCTGGCGCAGCGCGGCGCAGCGGCACCGGCCCGCACGGCGGCCAAGAGCATCGCGAAAGGCGAGGCCAGGGCCGCGAAACCCGCCGCCGAGCCGCGCGCGTCCGTCTCGAAGGCGAAGCTCTCCTTCAAGCAGAAGCACGCGCTCGAAACGTTGCCGGCCCGGATCGAGGCGCTCGACGCCGAGATCGCCAAGCTGGAGGCGACCCTCGCCAAGCCGAACCTCTTTTCGGCCGACCGCAAGACATTCGACGCCGCCACCGCAAGGCTCTCGGCTGCCCATGCCGAGAAGGCCGCGGCGGAAGACGAATGGCTGACGCTGGAAATGCTGCGCGAGGAACTCGGCGGCTGATCGGCCCGGCAAGTGGTGGCCGAACGGACGCTCAGATCTGGCGGATGCTCTCGCGGATGACGAGTTCGCAGGGCAGGCGCACATGGGTCGGCGGGGTGGAAGCGCCCTTTTCGGACATGCGGCGCAGGAGGTCCTCGGCGGCGAGGCGGCCCATCTCGGTGCGCGGCTGACGCATCGTGGTCAGCGCCGGGTCGTAGTGGATCGCATATTCGGTGTCGTCGAAGCCCCCCACCGAGACGTCGCGCGGCACCGAGACGCCGCCGGTCTTCAGGCTGCGGATGAAGCCGAGCGCGATCTCGTCGGCGGCGGCGAAGACCGCCGTCGGGCGGTCCTCGAGCGCGAAATAGCGCGCGGCGGCGCGGTCGCCCGAGGCGAAGTCGAAATTGCCGGCCCCGCGCCAGACAAGGCTCTCGTCGAGCGCGATCCCGGCCGCCGCGAGCGCGTCGCAATAGCCGGCGAAGCGCTCGTTGGTCTCGATGCTGTTGTCGGGGCCGGTGATATGGGCGATCCGGCGATGGCCCGCCGCGATCATGTGACCGACCATCGTCGCCGCCGCCGCGCGGTTATCCACATCGAAAACGGAGAAGCGGGCGCCGCCCGGGATGCCCGCGAAGATCAGCGAGATCGGCACCTGGTCGGGCACCGCGACGAATTCCTCGTCGCGCGGCACGTTGCCGGTCACGACGAGGACGCCATCGACCTGCCCGGCGCGGATCACCCGCGCATAATGGGTCTCGCGCCGGCGGCTCTGGCGGGTGTAGCCGACCAGAACACCATAACCCTGGTCGGAAAACACTTCCTCGAGCGCGTTGAGGACGGGCGTGAAGAACGAGTTGCCGATGCCCGGCAGGAGAACCAGCACCATGCGGGTCGACTTGGCACGCAACGACCGCGCTGCAGCATTCGGCGTGTAGCCGGTCTCGCGAATCGCCGACAGGACGGCCTCCCGCGTCGCCTCCGTCACGCGGTCCGGCAAGGCGAGTGCGCGGCTCACGGTCGCCGTCGATACGCCGGCGAGGCGCGCAACGTCCTGAATCGTCACGGCTCGCGCGCTCGGCGCATGGTCCTCTGTCGTCGTCATCCCGCCCCGCCTTCCGCCCCGCCGGCCGACATCCCTATCGTGAGATGTTTCTTTTGCAGCGCAAAATATATTCGCGTTGACAGCCGATCCAGGAAGCATACAGTAGATGTAATCGATTACAAGAATTCGGCCGGCCCGATGAGCAAGAGCACTCGGGCCGTCCGGTGCGATAGGCGCCTGCCCGATGCCGGCGTCTGAACCTGGGAGGGTTTAAAGTATGAAGCAGATGACGAAGGCACTCTTCGGTGCCGCCGCCATGGTCGCGCTTATGGCCGGCCCGGCGCTGGCGCAGGAGCCGCTGAAGCTCGAAGTGTTCCATTGGTGGACTTCGGGCGGCGAAGCGGCCGCGGTGCAGGAATTCGCCAAGGAGTTCAACGCGGCTGGCGGCCAGTGGGTCGACACGGCGATCGGCGGCTCGGGCTCGACGGCGCGCCCGATCGGCATCAACCGCATCATCGGCGGTGACCCGCCAGGCGCGATGCAGTTCAACACCGGCACGCAGATCGACGAGCTCGCCGCTCAGGGCCTCCTGCGCAATCTCGACGACGTCGCGGCCAAGGAAGGCTGGAAGGAAGCCCTTCCGCCGGCCTTCTACGAGGCGATCGTCCGCGACGGCCATGTGATGGCCGCCCCGGTCAACAACCATGGCCAGAACTGGCTGTGGTACAACAAGGCGCTGCTGGAGAAGAACGGCATCGCCGAGCCGACGACCTGGGACGAGTTCTTCGCCGCCGCCGACAAGCTCAAGGCCGCCGGCGTGATCCCGGTCGCCGTGGGCGGGCAGCCCTGGCAGCTGAACCTCATGTTCAACTCCATCCTGCTCGGCGAAGGCGGCAAGGACCTTTACATGAAGGTCTACAAGGATCTCGACCCCGCCGCGGTCACCTCGCCCGAGTTCAAGAAGGTCGCCGAGACCTTCGGCAAGCTGCGCGACTACTCCGATCCGGGCAATGCCAACCGCGACTGGAACGTCGCGACCGGCATGGTCATCTCGGGCAAGGCCGGCTTCCAGTTCATGGGCGACTGGGCGAAGGGCGAGTTCGTGCTGGCCAACCAGGTCGCCGGCAAGGACTTCGGCTGTATCCTCGGACCGGGCGAGAAGAACTTCGTCATGGGTGGCGACGTCTTCATCTTCCCGAAGCTGAAGGATGAGCAGGGCACCAAGGCTCAGGACCTCCTGGCCACGGTGTTCATGTCGAAGGACGCGCAGGTCAAGTTCAACGCCAAGAAGGGCTCGGTTCCGGTCCGTCTCGACGTCGACAACTCCAAGCTCGACGCCTGCGCCCAGATCGGCGTGGAAGTCCTCAAGGACCCGGCCAAGCAGATCCCGGCGACCGACATCCTCGCCTCGCAGGACATCGTGCAGAGCCTGCAGGACGTGGTCGGCGAATACTGGGCGACGCCCACGATGACGGCGGACGAGTTCGTCGGCAAGTGGAACGACACGGTCGCCCAGGCCAAGTAGTCCTCGACGACATCGGCCCGGCTGCGCGATGATGGCGCGGCCGGGCTTTTCTTGAGTGGCCCGCCAAACGTGGTCGGCGAATACTGGGCGACGCCCACGATGACGGCGGACGAGTTCGTCGGCAAGTGGAACGACACGGTCGCCCAGGCCAAGTAGTCCTCGACGACATCGGCCCGGCTGCGCGATGATGGCGCAGCCGGGCTTTTCTTGAGTGGCCCGCCAAACTCGGGAGGTCGGGACGCATGAAGACCCGTCGCCGCATGAATGTTGCCACCTATGTGGCGTTGTTCCCGGCCTTCATCGTAGTCGTCTTCGCCTATCTCGGCACAATGCTCTGGACGGTGCAGATCTCCTTCACCGAATCCAAGCTGCTGCCGACCTTCGCCTTCGCCGGAACGCGGCAGTATGAGCGGCTCTTCGCGACCTCACGCTGGTCGATCTCGCTGGAAAACATGGTCATCTTCGGCATCGGCCTGATCGCCGTCTGCCTCGTGCTCGGCTTTCTCCTCGCCGCGGCGCTGGACCAGAAGATCCGCTTCGAGAACACGTTCCGGACGATCTTCCTCTACCCCTATGCGATGTCCTTCATCGTGACCGGCCTCGCCTGGCAGTGGATCCTCAATCCGACGCTCGGCCTGCAGCAATATGTGCGCAATCTCGGCTGGACCGATTTCCAGTTCGACTGGATCATCCGCAACGACCGGGCGATCTATGTCGTCATCATCGCCGGCGTCTGGCAGGCCTCCGGCCTCATCATGGCGCTGATGCTCTCGGGCCTGCGCGGCATCGACCAGGAACTCTGGAAGGCCGCGAAGATCGACGGCATCCCGACCTGGCGCGTCTATGTCAACATCATCATCCCGATGCTGCGCCCGACCATCATCACCTCGGTGGTGCTGCTCTCGCTCGCCGTGGTCCGCGTCTACGACCTCGTGCTGGCGCTCACCGGCGGCGGCCCGGGCATCTCGACCGACGTTCCGGCCAAGTTCATCCTCGACTACCTGTTCGGCCGCGCCAATATCGGCCTTGCAACGGCGGCGTCGTCGCACCGCCCCTGAGCCATCCGGCCCGCGGCCGAAACGGCTCACGGCCGACCGGGTCGGGCTCTATGTCTTCCTCGTCATCGCCGCGGCATTCTTCCTGCTGCCGATGTATGTGATGATCGTGACATCGCTGAAGCCGATGTCGGAGATCCGCCTCGGCAACATCTTCTCGCTGCCCGAAGCGTGGACGATCGAGCCCTGGCTGCAGGCGTGGAACTCGGCCTGCACCGGCCTCAACTGCGGCGGCATCAAGGTCGGCTTCTGGAACTCGATCCGCATCCTGGTGCCGAGCGTCATCATCTCGATCTTCGTCGGCGCGCTCACCGGCTATGCGCTGTCGCTGTGGCGGGCGCGGGGTTCCAACCTCCTCTTCGCCGTGCTGCTGCTCGGTGCCTTCCTGCCCTATCAGGTGTTCATCTATCCGCTGGTGCGCATCTATTCCTCGGTC
>Ga0209930_1002095_pt1 | contig 25530 bp, 20 predicted proteins | sample ThiBiot_500_biof_2_FD_183948 | JGI IMG/M metagenome (GOLD analysis project Ga0209930, IMG submission 183948) | Wastewater bioreactor microbial communities from Cape Town, South Africa - Thiocy_cont_500_biof (SPAdes) | ecosystem: Engineered > Bioreactor > Thiocyanate-remediating >... | reverse complement strand
AATCGGTGCGGATGATGGGCTCGTATTTGACATTAAAGACCTGACTGCAGCCCCTATCCGCGAAGAGATGGAATATGGCGGGGTGCGCCTGCGCACGACGGCCTTCCTGGAACGGTCTCGAATCCCAGTTACGATCGACATAGCTTTCGGCGACGCCCTCGCTGCCGCAGCGCAGCAGTTCGCCTATCCATCGTTGCTTGGAATGGAGACTCCGCAGATACGGACCTATCCCCCGGCAACAGTTATCGCTGAGAAATTTCAGGCCATGGTCGCGCTGGGCATCGCCAACGGTCGCATGAAAGATTACTACGATCTGTGGGCGATCCCCAAGGCAGTCCCTCTCGCAGATACGGACCTGGATGCTGCTATCCGAGCGACTTTCGAGCGGCGACATACTGACATTCCTGACGGTAGGCCACCTGGTCTTTCAACGACATTGCTGGACGATGCGACCAAGCAGCGCCAATGGCATGCCTACGCACAATCAATCGACCACGACGGCCTGTCGCTGGTGGAGGTTGTGGATGCCGTCTGGGCGCTGGTGGGACCATCGTGCGCGCGCATCAGATCGTCTGACAATTAAATTGTGGCCCGTAACCCGGACGTATCTGCTGTAAATGGCACCCTGTCGGCAGCTCGCCAATCCGAGTGACGCTGTGTTTCGACCGACAGCCTACAATAGTCGTTGAACCGGGATGCAAGCCAGAAACGGAAGTCGGTGCGGCTGGTACCTTGGATAAGGGATAAACAAGATGGGGGACGATGCCGGGGACAATGCGCGAACGCTCGAGATCGATCTCGGCGAAGAGTTCGAAATGGATCTGGCGACGCTTGATCCACACGCTTACGATCGGATTTTCGTTTACGTTCCGCTCCCTTCATTCGGGTCAACCCAGTCCTATCGCGACATCTGCGGAGATCTTCTTGACGCTTCATGGGCCATCGAACGGATGGCCGCATATGCGAAGCGTGTCAGGACCGAAAACCCACCCGGAGACTACCGCTGCATCAGGGCTGTCCTCATTGGACCAAGGCCGGGAATATTCGACGCCATTGCCGACTGTGCGCTTCTGCTCGGGGAACTCGAGGATTTCACAGACGATGCAGAGCTGGAGAAGCTGCAGAACCTTCGCGAACAGGTCTATGACTATGAGGACAACCTGGAGACCCTGGTGCCCCGAGCGCCCGAGATTATCGACTGGTATTTCGCCAACCTTCACGAAGCGAACAGCGAGTTGCGGTCCGAAGCGCCGGATGCATGGAGCAGCCAGATGGAGCGCTTCCCGGAGCGTCGCCTCGGATTTCATCGCAGCGGCTTCAGCGGCATACTAGGCGCTAGCTGCTATGCTTCGCGGACCGGATGGCTTCTGCCGGTAGCGATCGGGCCTGACCGATTCTTCGTGGAAACGGATCAGAAGTACCGTCTGGATGACTTCCTGCCCGCCGACTTCGTGATCGTCAACGGCCAGTCGTTTGTGCATCACGAGGGTCTCCTGGTTCGCTTCCCATCGAGGCGGTATTTCGAATCACAGGTTTGCGCAGGGCTCGTGACCCAAGACGACGAGTATGCCGCGCGCTGGTCATCAGATCCTTTCAGCGCGCTCCGTTCACCGGCGGCACAAGAAACCACTCCCGCAGGACTCTCGACTTCGGACGGCCTAGAAGGCATGTCAACGCTTGCGGAGGGTTGCTACCTTCACGAGACTGGAACGCTTGCGTTCGTCAATGATGGCTACTTCCTCCATTTCCTCCACGACATCCGGCCGGCGCAGCTGCAGATGGCCAAGGCGCTCCGCGAGGCTTCGGCTCAAATGGCCGAAGAGCTTTCCACTGCGACCGGCGCCGCCGCGTTCCTTGAGTACGATTGGACGAGCTTGGATGACGAGGCCTTCGAAGAGCTTTGCTACCAGCTGATCTTCGACAACCCGAAGTTCAATTCCGAGACCATTCGGAAGCTCGGCAAATCGAAGTCGAGGGATGGCGGCCGCGATATCATCATCCATGAGGCTACAATAGGCCCTTGGGTGGAGCCGAAGAAGTGGATTTTCCAGTGCAAGCTTGTCACCAATGGTTCGTCCCTCGGAGCGACACGCCTTACAGACGTTGGCGACATGCTCGAGCAATACGGCGCCCAAGGGTTCGGCGTGATCACCTCAGCTCAAATGGACGCCACACTGTACGACAAGCTCGACGCGATCTGCACGAAACGCCGAGTCGACCAATACCATCTGTCGGTTCTGGAGCTCGAACGGGCGCTAGGGCGCAATCGCCGCGTCAGGCAGAAATTCTTCCCCGCATCATGATCTATCCCCTCAGCGCCCAACATAAAGACACGACCGGGGCGCCATCACGAATTCCATGCGGCGTTTCTCGCGGCTATTGAAAGCTTCCTCGCCTTGCCGCTGGGCTTCGGCGTCTCGTTGACGACGTTTTCGCTCGCTTTCTCTCGCCGACTGTCGCTACCGTCGCTAGCCATTTTACTCTTCAAGCCGTTCCGCATGGAATGCCTGCTTTCCCTTCGCGGCCCAAAGGTCCCGCGCATGCTCGGCTTCTTGGCTCTCCAACTTGGCGGCGATCCAGAGTAGCGCGCCATATATGATGGTGCGATCATTGGCAGTCAGATCGACGATGCCTGCTTTGACGATTAGCCCGCCGAGTTCGATTAGATGCCGGGTGCGTTTGCGGCGCTCAACCTGCCAATGGCGCATGTCATTGCGGGCCCGCGCTGCCCGATGGCGATTGCGCGCTGCGTTGTTGCGCTGGTGCGCCACGTCGGTTGCTCTCAGATGCCGAAGCAGTTCGCCGAGACCGGGTCTCGAAAAACGTCACCCCACGCTTGGCCCATACCTCACGCTTTGAGATGTCTTTCGTCTCGGCAATTGCGACCAATGCACCGGCCAGTTCGTCGGTGCTGAGCTGATCGGCGCCGGTGGCGATCACCAGCTCGCCAAGTTGCTGAACCTTTCGAGTTTTGAGTTCTCGCGCCTTGTCTTCCAGCGCCTTAAGTTCGGCGTCGAAGTCCCGTAGATTACGCATGGCTGTCTCCATTGATTGTCGATGCGGCAATGATAGGCGAGCGTATGCCGGAAGGCTTCAGGGTTGCCGAGACAGCCCGGGACGGGCTGGTCGATCCCGAGAATTTTTCGAGGGAGGGCGCGCTTATACGTCGTGCCGACGTGCGCTTTGACGTGCAAATGATCTGGCCGCGATGGCGATCTATCATCTTCACGTCAAGGTCATTGGCCGCAAGGCAGGCTCGAGCGCGGTGGCGTCTGCTGCCTATCGCTCGGCCTCGCGGCTGCGCGACAAGCGCATCGAACGCAGCCACGACTTCTCCGCCAAGCGCGGTGTCATCCATTCCGAGGTGATGCTGCCGAAGAATGCGCCGGAGGCCTGGAGGGACCGCGAACGGCTTTGGAACGATGTCGAGGCGTTCGAGGTCCGCAAGGATGCGCAGCTTGCCCGCGAAGTGGAGTTTGCCCTGCCGCGTGAACTCAGCCAGGCGCAAGGCATCGAACTGGCGCGCGACTTTGTTCAGGCTGAGTTTGTCAGCAAGGGCATGGTCGCCGATCTCAATGTGCATTGGGACAGGGCAGAGGATGGCAGTCCCAAGCCGCATGCGCATGTCATGCTTACCATGCGGTCCGTGGACGAGAATGGTTTTGGGTCAAAGGTCCGAGACTGGAATGCCACCCAGCTCGTTGAGCGCTGGCGCGAGCGGTGGGCGGAACTGGCCAACGGACGCCTGGCCGAACTCGACATCGACGCCCGCATTGATCATCGCAGTCTGGAAGCGCAGGGCATTGCCCTGGAGCCGCAAACGCAGATTGGTGCGCCAGCCCAGCGTATTGAGGGCAGCGGCCTGGACGCAGGCGACACTGAAGCAGATCGCGCCGAACTGCATCGCGAGATCGCGCGCAACAATGGTGCGCGCATCATTGCCGATCCATCCTTGGCGCTGGACGCCATCACCCATCAGCAATCGACCTTCACCCGAAAAGACATTGCGAAGTTCTCGCATCGCCACAGCGACGGAGTGGAGCAGTTCAATGAGGTCATGGCAGCCATCAGTAGCGCACCCGATCTGATTGAACTCGGCAAGGACGGACGCGGCGAAGACCGTTTCACCACAAGGCAGATGATCGACACCGAACAGCGCCTTCACCGCGCGGCAGAGCGTATCGATTTGGACGAGCGACACGCGGTGAGTGACGCACATCGCGAGGCAGCGCTGGCGCGGGCTGCGCAACGCGGGCTTGTCCTTTCGGGCGAGCAGACCGATGCGCTGGCGCACATCACCGATGGTCGCGGCCTTGGTGTCGTCGTCGGCTTTGCCGGAACGGGCAAGAGCGCCATGCTGGGCGTCGCGCGCCAGGCATGGGCCGCGGCTGGCTACGAGGTTCGAGGTTCCGCACTCTCCGGCATTGCCGCCGAGAATCTGGAGGGCGGATCAGGCATCGCGTCACGCACCATCGCCAGTATGGAGCATAGCTGGGGACAGGGTCGCGAGCTGCTCACCGCGCGCAATGTCCTGGTGATCGATGAGGCCGGCATGGTCGGCACGCGCCAGTTGGAGCGCGTGCTTTCCCACGCGGCGGACGCTGGCGCAAAAGTCGTCCTTGTCGGCGATCCGCAGCAGTTGCAGGCAATCGAAGCCGGCGCTGCATTCCGTTCGATTCATGAGCGACACGGTGGCGTCGAGATCGGCCAGGTGCGCCGGCAGCGCGAGGACTGGCAGCGCGATGCTACGCGCGATCTGGCAACCGGCAGGATCGGCGCCGCGATCAGCGCCTATGACGCGCAAGGCATGGTGCATCGGGCTGCAACGCGCAACGAAGCGCGGAATGAACTCGTCGAGCGCTGGGATCGCGACAGGCAGGCGCATCCAGAAGCAAGCCGGATCATCCTCACCCACACCAACGACGAAGTGCGCGCCCTGAACCAGGCAGCGCGCGAGCGCCTGCGCGCAGCCGGCGATCTCGGCGACGAGGTTCAGGTGAATGTGGAACGCGGTGCAAGGGCCTTCGCCAGCGGCGACCGGGTCATGTTCCTGCGCAACGAGCGCGGACTTGGCGTCAAGAACGGCACGCTCGGCATCATGGAGGAAGTCAGCACACAAAGCATGAACGTGCGCGTCGACGATGGACGATCGGTCCGGTTCGACCTGAAAGACTACGCGCACATCGATCACGGCTATGCCGCGACCATTCACAAGGCGCAGGGGATGACCGTCGACCGAACGCATGTGCTCGCCACGCCGGGCATGGATGCACATGGCAGCTACGTCGCACTGTCGCGGCATCGAGACAGCATGGACCTGCATTACGGCAGCGACGACTTCAGTACGCGGGAGCGGCTGGACCGAACGCTGTCACGCGACCGCGCCAAGGATATGGCCTCGGATTACGACCAGATCGACCCGGCGCAAGACTATGCCGAGCGGCGCGGGATTACCTTCCGACAACGTGTGGTCGAGATCGTGCGCCGGGTCGTACCCGAGAAGTTGCGCGACAGGATCGGCGGGCTGCGCTCGCCCTCAAACGCGGAGCCCGGACAAGAGCGTGGGCAACGGCCGGAAAGGGGAGACGGTCGAACGCGGCCCGGCGATGCCGAGGCCGCACCTGGAAGAGAGGCCGGGGACGTGCAGCACCAGGCGGACCCGCCGCCGGACTCGGAAGCGGCGTTGCGCAGCGCTCGCACGAAGGCGCTTGTTCGTCACGCGCGCGCGCTGGACGCTGTTATGAGCAGTGGAAAGCCGGACGGGCAGGGGACACCCGAGCAGATGGTTGAGTTGAGAGATGCGCGCGGCGCGTTCGAGAAGGTTCGGCCGCATGGCTGGCGCGATGCCGAAGCGGCCTATGTAAAGACTCCCGAGCTGGTTCGGGAAGCGGGTGCCGGTCGAGTCAATCGCATCGTGCTCGCTCTTCAGCTTGAAACGGAAATCCGCACCGGACTGGACGCCGATCCAATCCGCCGCGCCGACCGTTTCGTGGAACGCTGGCAAAAGCTCCACCAGACAAGCCAAAAGCAATACCAGGCCGGCGACATGTCCAGCTACAAGTCAACTCGCTTGGCCATGTCCGACTTGGCCAAGAGCCTCGAACGCGATCCGCAGCTTGAATCCCTGCTCGCCAATCATAAGAAGGCGCTTGGCATCCAAGTCGAATCCGGCCGGCGCCTGGGTGTCGAACTTGCGTTCAACCACGGCATTGGCAGCGGGCGTGGCATAGGAATCTAAACCCTCCGATTTGCCGCCGTTCCCACGCCCCAGATCGAAGAGATGGCAAATCGGATTGCGCGGGGACTTTGGTTGTCCTGTCTGGTTCCAGTAGATGCCGAATGTTCTCAGCGAAAGGCGAGCCAGCCATGTCTGAACCGGATCGTATTATTCGCCTGAGGACCGTCCTCGCGCGGACTGGCTTGTCCCGCTCGACGATGTACCGCAAGATCGCCGAGGGCACGTTCCCGGCCCAACTGAAAATCAGCGTCAACGGTGCGGGGTGGCGGGAATCAGAAGTAAATAAATGGATCGAAAATCCCGTCGCATGGCGACCAAAATATCAGTGAGTGCGTGACAAACGCACACCGGGGCCGCCGCCATTCTCCGGAATGAATTCTATCCCGGCGGCTTCAAATGTGTTCCGGAGTGCTGCGACGGTACTGCCCTTTAGTTGCTCTCCCCGCTCAAATCGGGCGACCGTGTCAGGTGAAACTCCAGCATTCCGAGCCAAGTCTCTCGTACCCCAGCCGAGGGCAACCCTCGCCATCTTGCACTGGATGATGTTCATTTCGTAACATCGATACGATTTACGTTGATCTGCATCGTCACTTGAGATATCGTAACCCTGATACGATTATAGGAGCCACTTACTGCGGCTGCTGACGGTGTTACGAGCACCTTCAGCAGCCTTGCCACGCCCCAAGCTGTTAGGAGCTCGGATCATGACTGATTCCGACAATAGCACGACTTTGACTTCCGTCACGAGCAGCCGCCGCGATCGTCAGACCGCAAATGCACCAGGACATTTTGAGGATACAGACCCAGCAATCTTGCTGCAGCGAGGCTGGTCGCGGGCACAGCACGTTTCGGCTGTCCTTTGCCGGTTTCAACAGCGTCTAGAAAGACGCGTTCTCGACGCTGCAGGTCCGGAGCCGATGGATGAAACGGTCGGCTATTCAATTGCCTGCCAGGCGGAGGTCGAGGCCACGACTGCTGTCCTGAAGCTTCAAGACAAACTTCCCCACGTACAAGCGCAATCGCTTCTTGGCGTCGTCGCCAAGCTCGAAATCATCGCCGGCGCTGATCGCGACATCGACGATCCAACAGACTTCCCTTGGCCGCATATTGCGTCGGTGCTTGATGATTTGAAGAAAATCGCTGGGCGCCTGCCTTCCGAACGACCTGAGCGATCCGTCGTTCACGCGGACTGCAGGCTTTATCAGGAGATAGCGACCGATCTGGTCGGTCTGGAAAAGCAGGCCTCGAACCAGCGCTTGGGCGCGGCGCCTGTCGCTGGTATCAGCTCGGGATAGAAGTCCTTCTGTCCACCGTGCTAACCCGCATTTTTTCGTTACGACAGGTTTGAGCAAGAGTAGCGGATGGGGCGAACTCTATCCCAATAGCACGCCCTGCTATCCCTTTCTGCGAGCGCCCATCGTGACGGATTCCCTCGTCTCGCGCATTGGCACATCTTGCGAGACATGGAGGAGCTACGTTTTCTTGGCAAAGTCGATGGCCGGCGGCCATCCTGCCGACCGCTATCGTTCGGGGTACTATGTCCCCCGCCATTTCCGCCCCGTCGCAAGCCGTTCCTGCAATGGCGGTGAAGTCCCGCAAGCAGGTCTTGCGTAAGGCCGGGCGATTCTGCGCCTTGCAAGCGTTCTCGCTCGCCAAGCGGCCCGCGAAGACCATGCGCGTGAACAGGCCGAGAAAATTCAACATGAGCCGAGCCGCGATCTACGCACGCTTCTCAACCGACCTCCAGAATGAGCGATCGATCGACGATCAACTCGCTTTGTGCCGAGCATACGCAGAGCGTGAGGGATTGAACATTGTCGCAACGTTTGATGACCGAGCCCGCTCCGGCGGCTCCGTCCTTGGCCGTGACGGTTTGCTTCACCTCATGGACAGAGCTCGTGAGCACGAATTTGATGTGCTCGTTGTGGAGGCGCTTGATCGGCTCTCCCGCGACATGGAAGACCTTGCGGGCATTCACAAACGCCTTTCATTTCTCGGTATCGAAATTCGTGCCGTCCACGAGGGCGTGGTGAACACGGTCTTGGTCGGCCTACGCGGTCTCGTTGGCCAACTCTATCGAGAGGACATCGCTCATAAAGTCCGTCGGGGCCAGGCCGGCCGAGTCAATAAGGGGCTCCATGCCGGTGGATTAACCTATGGCTACTCGTATGAGCTAGGCGACCCCGGGAAGCGGATGATCGCAGAGGATGAAGCGGCCATCGTGCGTCGTGTTTTTCGAGAGTATGTCGAAGGGCAGACCCCGCGTGATATCGCTCACAATCTAAACAGAGACCGCATACCGCCGCCTCGCGGTCGAGCCTGGAATGCCTCTACTATCAATGGAAATGTGCAGAGAGGGACGGGGCTGCTTCACAATGAGCTTTATGCTGGTCGCCTGATCTGGAACAGGGTCAGAATGATCAAGGATCCTGACACGGGGAAGCGTGTCTCGCGTCCAAATCCCAAGGGCGAATGGCGGGTAGTCGCAGTACCGGACCTCGCCATTGTTTCGTCCGACCTGTTCGACGCAGCACTAGCACGCAAGAAGGCGCGCGCGACCACCCATCCAAGCCATCAACGCCGACCACGGCATATGCTGACTGGGCTCCTGAGGTGCGGTGCCTGTGGTTCGGGAATGTCGTCAAAAGGCATGGACAAGTCCAAACGCATTCGCATCCGCTGTTCGGCCGCAACTGAGAGCGGAATATGCGCTGATCCGAAGACCTTCTATTTGGATACGGTCGAAACTGCAGTTCTTAACGGGCTTACCGCCGAGTTGCGCCATCCCGAAGTGATTGCCCAGTACGTCCAGACCTACCACGAAGAACGGAAGCGCTTGGCAGCCGATACCGATGCTAGGCGCATCCGTTTAGAGCGTCGGCTTGAAGAGCTAACTCGGGAGATCGAGCGGCTGGTCAACGCCATTGCCAAAGGCCACGGCGACCCAGCTGTACTAGGACCGCAATCAACAACTCTGAATGAAGAGCGCAAATGCATTTTGGCAGAGTTGGATCGGGTACCCGCTGCGACCGGAGTGATTGCGCTGCACCCTGCGGTGCTCGCACGCTACGAGGCACAACTGAACAAACTTCAGACCGGGCTTGCCAAGGGCATTGCTTCTGGCGATTCCGAATGTGCAGAGGCAATGCGTGACTTGGTCGAAACCGTCACGGTGTTTCGAGATCCGTCGAGGATCGGCGGGATCGAAGTCGAGATCGCTGGGCGGCTGGCAGCACTCCTGGGCGAGGAGGCATTCCCCCACGGCGTCAGAGGAGTGGGGGGAATGGTGGTAGCGGGAGAGGGCTACCGCCAATACAGCGCTGCAACCGAGTTCGTCTGTTGAAGGGACTTCGCAAGCGAGGTCAGCAGATACAAATCCTGTCCCCGCAACCAATTCTGTCGTAAATCAATTACCGTCCCGGTCGAACCGGGCGGTTTTTGCGTTTCGTGGCTGGGGATGTTCCGGTCGCGCCAACAGCTGGCATCAAGCCAAGGGACGTATGGGCCGGGAGCGACCCGGCAGCCCTTGGCATTCTAACGGGTCAGAGCGGACGTTTGGCGGCCCTTTGGCAGCGAAGTTCGCGCACACTTCGCCGGCTATTCTGCGGCTATCGTCATCGTATAGAAGCGAGGGCGTGACGATATAATCGGCGTAAGCAAACCAACGGCAACGAGCATGCACCAGCACGACTTCGAACTTCCCAACGGCAAGGCTATTCGGCTGGTACACTCTGTCCACCTTGGCGGAAGCGTCGGGAACTACGTCAACGGGATCCGTCGTGGCTGGATCAGAGAGGACTCTGATGCAGGCCGCGAGTTCCGTCGGCTCCAGCCGCAGATGTGCGACGATATAGTCGAAGGCATGACAGAACTCGGCCTGCAGTTCGACGCTATCTTGCGTGTCCCGAGCAGCCGCGGCGACAATCTTGCGCTCTACGGCGCTTGTCTCGCGAACTGGCCGGACGCGGAAGATCTTTCGGGACGCCTGAGCCGAGCCGGAAGGGTCAAGGCTGCGGACGCGGGTACTGTCGCCGACATGGTGGCAGAGCTGATCTATGCACCTGGCGGGAACGAGAGCGAGATCCGCTCGTTGCTCATCGTCGATGAGTCGAGCAGCACGGGAAAGACCGCTGCTGCTGTGCTCGACATCCTTCAAGCCAATGGGGTGCCGGCCTATGTTGAGGTGACGCTTGCGGTCTTTGTGGTGATGAAGAAGTCTACGGATTTCTAGAGAATCTCGTCCGCCGTTCCTTATACGCTGCGGGCACCCGAGCGGAGACGACATGGCACTTTCCAATGATGATCTGAGAAAGCTGGCCAGAGGCGAGTCGATAGAGGTCCCCGAGCAACTATTCTCGTCGCCCAATCCTCGCGGCTGGCCCGACGATCCAGACCTCCGACGCGCCGTCGACTGGCTGAAAGGATATGTCGGCGACGACTGGCCGCGTCGAAGGCTGGCGGCATTCGCGCGCCTTCATGCTTCGGCGGTAGGGGACGACGGCTTCGACGAAAAAGGGCAATTCTTCGATACGGGTGACACGCTCGGCTGGTACCTCTTTCTTGGGGAAGCTTACCTCGACCACGCCTGGAACTTCGAACCGATGTACGGCTCGCGGGTGATCCCACTACTAAAGGCCATTGGTCGCTCCCTTCCGCTGATTCAAGGCATTTCTGGGATAGACGATCGTGTTAAGCGGCTCGTGGGCGCTGAGAAGCGCCAGCCGAACGGCATTTTGTTCGAACTGCTGGTGGCGGCGTCCTATCGCAGAGCCGGCGCCGTAGTCGCGTTCAGGCTGGAAACTCCGGGGCAGAGGAAGACGCACGACCTCGACGTCACTATCGGAGGCATACTCTATGCCGTCGAGTGCAAGCGGATGGAGACCAGCGGCTATGGCGAGCAGGAGCGGATGCGCATGCGGGTGCTGTGGCGTCCCGCATCAGAGTTGCTGGAGAAGATGGGTCTGAGTGTCTTCGTGGACGTGACGTTCCAGATCCCGATCGCCGAGGTTCACGAACGATATCTGCTCGAGAGAACCGAGCAATGGCTCTCGTCCAAGCTTCCGTCACTACTTTGGCAGGACGAATTCGCGCGAGGGACCATAGGCGAGATGGATCTGGCACCTCTGCAGTCCGTGCTCGAAACCGACGATGTCCTGATCTCGGGCACACGGGTGCTCGAGTTGCTGACCGGTCACTACAGGCGGCACGAGAACCACATCCAAGGAGTCAGGTTCAAGTACGGTGCTTCGCCGCGTTACATGCACGAGTGCGATCAGGCGATCGTGCTACGCTGGAAGTGCATCGCGGAAGCATCGGTGAACGCCAAGGCCAAGGACGTCGTCGCCAAACTGGCACAAGCCACGGAGCAACTGCCGAACGATCGCCCGGGGGTAGTGCACATCGGCCTTGAGGCCGTGGAAGGCGATGAATCCGAGGCTGCTCGGATAGCAAGGGTGCTCAAAAGTCTTGAGAAGTTCGACCCGCGTGACAAACCGTTGGAGTTCGTCTACGTCCACTACTTCCTGCCCGATAGCCCACCCGAAGGGGGATGGGACTTCGAGGAGCGCGTCGACTGGCGAAGGCTCTCAGGGACATCAAGAATGCCACTGGATCCGGCCATGCTCGTCATCCCTCCTGATGACGAGTAGGTCAACGCGACGGTGAGCGGTGCGACGGGCAGCGGCCAGCGGACGATTTCGCCGGAGGCCTCGACGTAGGCCTCAACGGTCTTGGCGATGAACGACCAGGCAGCAAGCCGCGTCCGTCGAACTTCCAGCTGCTTGCTCTGCGCGCGCCATGACCCGCCCACTCTGCAAACTCGGCGGTGCGTCCGTTACGACCGGATAAGTGGCGGCCGTTTTCCGGGGTCTACCGACTTGGCGTATCAGCGATCTCATAGGGGCCTCTGCAAGCAGAACATATCAGGTACGGTACCGCGAACCCGGCGTTGTGGCAGCATGAAAATCGATTGATGTTAGTTCCACAATCGAAGCGTCCCGGCTTGCGATTGAGATCCCATAAGCCTGCGCCAAAGATCACTATCGTCTGGTAAACGCCAGAGTGCGGTTACAAAAATCAAGCAATTGCTGATCGTTGATTGCCTGTGTTTCCCAGGCTGGATTGGTCTCATGGTGGAAAAGATTGGCGTAGTCGAGAAGGTCACGAAGTTCCGCGACATCCCGTTGGTTCAAGATCTCGGTCGGTGTTCCAATTCTCCGCCGGCACAACTCCACGAATGGACCCAGCAGCGCGCCAGGCGGGAACGAAGCTGGGTATGCGACCCGAATGAACGCCTCCAGAATCGGCCGGAGAGCGGCGGCGACGGAACGCTCGTCCATGCCGACACTGTTTTGGACATAGCGCGACACCAGCTCGTGGCGTTTATCGTGTTCCGAGATGCAGTCCTGGTTGACATCCCATGCAACAAACGTCGACCCGGGATTGCTGCGGGCGACCTTCATCGCAGCTCTTGCAGTTCGGTCCGCCCCTTCCCAAACAGAACACAAAAACGGTTTCGAGTGAGAGAGGATGATGACCTGTTGCACCGTTGCGACCAGCCTGCGCAGCTCCTGCACAGTTGCTAATGAGCGATGTTCGTCAAGGCTGGTCATTGGGTCGTCAATAACGACTATCTTTTGGGCTATCGCCAGATCTTGCTCAAGTGCAGCAAAAAAGAAGGCCAGGGCCAGTGTGTTGCGGTCGCCGGCACTCAGCGTGTTCCTGAAGCCTGGCTCGCCATCATTGGCCGGAACAAGGGGCACCACGACTTGATCGATGACGACAGCGTAATTGGCGGTTGAGCCTGACCGTGTGTTGACCGAAGCCACGTTGCCAATCCGGAATCCCGCATTGAACCGCTGCAGGTAGGTGTTGATCGCCGTCTGATAGGCGGGGAACACCCGGCTTCGGTATGTCGTGAGTGCGTCTCTCGCCGTATTCCTCTGTTTCTCGGTTGTTGCTTTCGCCGCCTTTTCGGCTGCGATCGCCGTGCACACCTGGTCCATCACAGCCTCAAATCGTGCCTCCAGCCTTTGAAGGGCGGCCAGATCGGCCTGCAGCGCGGGCACGTTGGCTGCGGCAGCCCGCTCCTTGGTAAGCCTTATCATCTCATTGGTTCCGACGAGTCGGTCACTCACAGCTGATACGGTGTCACATGCCTCGTGGTAGGCGAGAACGGCCGCTTCACCTGCAACCGGGAACACCTGTGGCTCCAGCGGTCTTTCACTTTTGGCGCGTAGTGCAGCCCTAACCGCAGCATAGGCTGCGTTCCACAGACGCATGATGGCAGCGGTGTCGAGACCTATTTCAGGCATGTTGGCAAAGCGGGACCAAAATTCCCTGCGTTCTCCCGCGATACGCACCGAGCGCTCGAAAGCGGACTTGACGTCCCCACTATGGGCATCTGTAACAGCATCTTCGGCCAAAGAGATATCGTCCTTGAGCTGTTGATATCCCGCGCCAAAATAGGCCTGGTAGTGCTGGATCAAACGTGACCCGCCCAGATCCTGCGCACAAAATGGACAGTCGTTGCCCAGCCGGGCCGGCTCCGCATGCAGGCGCATCACACCGTCTTCGACCCAGCCCTCTCCGCCATCGCCAATAGCGGCAAAGTGAGCCTGGAGCAGGGCTGTAGTGTTTTCCTCGAGATCTGGTAACGCTCGGGCCAGCACCCGATTCAAGGCGGGTACATCGAAACGTGGTAGCGAAATGGTGATGAAGTCTGCCTGTTGAGCGACAGCGGCGGCAGCCCTGGCGGCAGCCAAGTTGCGCTTCCTGCAATGCCTCAGCGAGATCGTCGCGGCGGCGCAATGCGCAGAACTGGTCGATGGTCAGGGGCCCTCGTACATTTGCGGGAATCGCTTCGCCGAGGCGGGTAAGCTCGCGATTATGCGTTTCGACACGGTCGATCTGCACCTGCAGGGCATTGTTGAGCTGGACGCCTTGGGCCCCGATGATCAGTTCGTGGAGTCTTTCACGGTGTCCGGAGCCTACCGCCAGGCCAGAATAGACATTGTCGGCAACAAATTGGTCGTCGAACACGACGATTTCCGGCACCTGCCTGTTCCACGCCCCGTTGGTGAAGATTGCGGTCGTCCCGTTAATCCCAACGATGACATGCGGCAAGTTGGCAGAGCCCAGCCGCTGGCGCTCCGAAACCAATTGGGTGTCGCCATTGGCCAACGACCGAAAGATTGCGGCCAGGGTTGTCTTCCCCCGGCCGTTTTCCGCGTATATCGTCGTGAGTTTCGAAAAGGGCAAATTCGCCCCTGTTGCCACGTTGTCGAACTGACCAACGTTACGCAGCAACTGCACGCGCTCAAGCAAGTCGTTTCCCCTTCGCCGCTGTCAACCGCCAGCTCTTCTTGTTCGTAATCTGAGACTTGGCGGCTGACGATGCTGACAGCATAGCCTATATCAGGCAAGCATTGTCCGGCTGCTTCCACGAATCCTTCGAATAGACAACCTAAGCATCGCTTCCTAACAGCATTTGGACTCCGGATCGGAGGATGAATGGTCAACCCGGAACATCACTTGCCAGTGGCACGTGCCCTCGACCCCACTTAGCATCGCGCCATAGGGCACATTGGAGGGCTATCTTGAGAACCGACCAGCACGAACGCATCTGCCAAGGCGCGAAGGTTGCGAACATCCAACTCGAGGCCACTTACCCAATCGTGTCGGCGTACGAATTCGAGTTCCTGAAAGGCGAGGACATCATTCGCGAACGTCTCGATGACTGCACAATCTATATGATTGTTCAGCGACCACTCACATATTTCGACAACGTTGAAACAAGCGACGGTTACATCTACTTCGAGATCGTCGACGGCGTAAACGTACCGATGAAATGCCGCATCAACCTTGTTGAAGCTGAAATCTGCGACGGCAGCGAGCCCGTCGACATTGAGATGATGTTCTTCACTAAAAACCCCAGTCAAACGCCACCCTACCGCGACGTCGCAGCCATAAAGCTCTTCAAGAAAGATGGCTCGTTCATTCTTTGGTGGAGCCCACAAAAGATCCTGTACGAGATGATCGTGAAGAAGCTGAAATTGGCGGTGGCTGTCGAAGCCAATCCGCTCTTATTTCTCAACTTCAACGTTCTGTATATCGGCAAAGCCTTCTCACAAAAAGTATGGGATCGGCTTACCGGCCACGACAAAATGCAGAAGATTTTGACGATTCAAAGCCCCGTGGGCGCTGCTCCCGCAGCGCAGGCTCCGTTCGAGATTTCTCTTATTCTTCTGACGGTCGTCGGTTTAACGGACAACGCCGAATTGCCATATGTCGGCCTGACGGAAGTGCCTGGTATCGCGCCCATACTCCACGACGTGGATCTAGACGACGACGAAGGTTTCTATCGGTTCATGCAACAGCCGTTGGTTCCAATGGGTGACGAGGCGATGACACGCGAGGTGGAGGCACAGCTGATCCACAAATTCCAGCCCGAGTACAACGACGTGAAGTTCGCGAATTACCCTGCGATCGAGGGTGGCATGCGGTCAAAGGGCTACAGTTGGACGGAGGTATCGTTTGAACGCTTGCCTGCATCGCTACACACCTCGCACTTCTCGATTGAGAACGATTTCGAACTCGCCGACGATGATTAGCGTGTGCTATCGTCAAGAGCGTTGTGACGGTGCGGCGACGTCCAGCTCACATGCAACGCATCGACCGATATTTCGCGATAGACGTGACTGAGTCGTGGCACTGGCAAGTAAGTCTGAGACACTTGCGAGCGCTGCCCTGGGGCCGTGCATGCACTTATTGACCCATCAAAGATACTCGCAGAGTGCTTGGGAAACGCCAGGGCGTGGCGTACGATCCACTGTCGGCTGAGCTGATGGACGCCATGCTGACGGCACGTGCAGCGCTATGACGACAGTACTGCCGCTGCCGATCTCGTCGTTAAAATGGTTGCGCGCAGTGAACCATGCCGGCGCTTCATGGCTATCCTTGGCGTCGGCCTGGTGACGACGCTTTCGTTCATGATGGCAATTGACGATCCCAGGCGCTTCCGCCACACACGCGACGTCGCGGCCTATTTTGGGCTGACCTCAAGGCGCAGACAGTCCGGCGCCTCGATCGAGGTTCAGGCTCGAGGGGCCGGCGATACGGACGTGCGGCGTGCGCTCTGCTACGCGGCATCTGGATTGCTGACGCGCTTCAAGGGCCGGGACGAGGTCAAAAGCTGGGGAAGGAGATCGCCAAACGCTCCGGCAACCGCAAGGCCTATGTCGCGGTAGCTCGCAAGTTGGCGGTGACCATGTATGTGATCTGGAGCGACAGCACGCTCTACGTTGGCGATCTGGCCGCGAGCGGAGCCGACGCAGTCCAGCGTGCGCATGGCAAGGACGCAAGCTGCTGGGAGCGCATCGGTGACAGGCGCGGCGGCAAATTAACCGCATGGTGGCCGCACGATGGACGGGCGCTATCTGAACCAGGCGATCCGCTCGGCGGATGAGAATCGATGCAGACCAGGAACGACTGAACGCAAGTTATCCTGCCTGCGGCCGCGCCGATCGACAGACGGCCGGACAGCCCTTGATTGACCGTGACGACGCTCCCTCAGCCCGATGGAAAAGTGAGCCACGACGGTTCCAGCGCTGCAAATAAGCAGCGCAACTACCCCGGCGCAGAGCGCGGAAGACTGCACGGCGCAACGGAAATCGAAGCCAGAAACGGAATCGTGGCATAGAGCATGTAATAGTGTATTATCGTACTTTGGAAGAATAACGACGGTGGCAATAAAATCTTTCAAAGCGCAACCGATTAAGATGGCAAGATAAAAGGGCGCACATTGTGCGGCGGTCGGTTGGTTGTTTTTGCTAGTATTTTTGCGCCCTCGGCACATTGTGAGCCTTTGCTGCAATGTGCACTCCGATTCTAAACAATTGTATTAGCTCAATAATTTACAATGTGCCTTAAAATTGGTAATTGCGATTGTCCAGGGATATTATGGAAGTGGTTCCGCACCGCCGTGAGGTTAGGGCCTGGATGGCTGTAGCCAACGACAAGACTTGGGCATCGTGGGAGTATCTCGGCCTCTACCCCCGTATCGCCTGGGGCGAGATGGAGGGGCAATCGGGATCAGTCTGGATGGTGTGGAACCATACAGCGAATACGGCCCAGACGTTGAAGGACTGGCTGGCCGGGGCCTAAGTGTGGGGTAGGTGCACTTGCCCGCTTCGTAACGACCGCGGACATCTGTGCGTCGAGATAAGCGGACGGAGCAATGCTGACCTCTGCTCTTCTGCTGAAAGGGCTCAAAGTTGGCGAGCGCGCAAACGCCTGCGGCTGTTCACTCCAATGTCCGCTTCTGCGATACCGGCACGGTCCGCTGATCGAGTGACTTAGACGCTTTTCGGACAGTCAGATTCTAGGCCGGAAGAGGACTGATGGCTTCAACGCACACGTGCAAATCCGCGTTGGCCTTGGTTCTCTTACGGATACATGCCAGGGATTTTCTGCTAGAAGACAACGTCTTCCTAAGCTGGAACTGTTTTGAAGTGGCGATAGCATTGCGCCTTTCGAGGCAGGCGGAGCGCAAGTGAATCAAGTTGCAGATAGGCCGGATGCGATGAACCAAATCACAGCCCTGCAGCCAGGAATGCTTCGAACCAACCTCAGGGGGCAGATCCGGCAGACACAGCTTCCGAAATGGAAGGCGCTCCTTCCGCTGTTCGAGGCGGTAATGAACTCTTTTCAAGCAATTCAGGACGCGAATCCCGATAGGCGGCATCGTGTCACGATAGTCGTGGAGCGCGACGAAGATCTGCTCGGCGAGGACACCGCCCCTATCGTCGGCTTCGAGATCCGCGATACCGGCATCGGCTTCACTGACGAGAACTTTGACTCTTTCAACACTGCGTATTCGGAACATAAGTACGAACGAGGCGGGAAAGGCCTCGGCCGGTTCATGTGGCTTAAGGCCTTCCAGACAGTTCGCGTCAGGACGACTTTCCAGGCTCAGGACGGCGATGACGAGCCAAGTCACTGGCTGCGGGATTTCGAGTTCGGCTTCGACTACGACCCCGACGTGGCCAGCGCGACCCAGATCGATAGCGGTACATCAGGAACTACGGTCAGACTCGGGGGCTTCCTTTCGCCTTATCGCGAGGAATGCCCGACCGACATCGAGATACTGGCGCAGCGACTGGCCGAGCATTTTATTCTAGTGTTGATGCAGCCGGAATGCCCCGAGATCGAGATTCATGACGGCGGCATCAAACTGTCCCTCAACAAGGTGTTCGACGAGAACTTCCAGCGCGGCGGGCACAACGAGAAATTCGAGATAGCCGGACAAAGTTTCCGCATCGACGGGTTTCGCCTCCACTCGCCTCGCGCATCGAAACATCGCCTAATCTACGCGGCGAACTCCCGCGCGGTGATCACCGAAAGGCTCGACCAGTTCATCCCGAACTTCGTCGGACGGCTGCAAGACGAGCAGGGAAGCAGTTTCGTCTATCTCGCGGTGGTCCAAGGGGACTACCTCAACGAAAGGGTCAACAATTTCCGCACCGACTTCGACATCCGCGAGGAACTGGAGGACGGACAAGGCGATCTGCTCCAAGTGGAAGACCTGCGCCGGTCCGACATCCGGACGGAATGCCTCGCGTTCGTACAACGGGACCTCGCCGAACTGATCGACAGCCTTAACGCTGCAAAAGCCAAGCGGGTCCGGGATTACGTCAGAACGGAAGCTCCACAATACAAACCCCTCCTTCGCTACCTAGACCAGTTCATCGGCTCAATCTCGCCGACCGCCTCCAAAATGGACATGGAGTTGGCGCTGCACCGGGAACTCCATCAACGCGAGGTCAGCCTAAAAAGGGAAGGTTCGCGCATACTAACCGAGGCAGCAAGGCAGGACGATTACGAAGGGTACCGTCAGCGCCTGTCGGAATTCATGGAACGTTCGAACGAACTCGGCGTCTCGGCCCTTGCGCAGTACGTTTCCCACCGCAAGATCATTATCGAGCTGTTGGAGAAGGCCCTCTCCAACGACAAGCGAACGGGCAAGTATCCGCTCGAAGAGGCAGTTCACAATATCCTGTTCCCGATGAGGGCGACGGACCAAGATATCCTCTATTCGCAACAGAACCTGTGGATCATCGACGAACGCCTCAACTTCCATTCGTTCATCGCTTCGGACCGGCCTTTAAACTCCCATACCGATTTTACCTCGGAATCGCGGAAGCGGCCGGATCTTTTCATCTTCGACCGGAAGATTGCATTCTCCGAAAAGCCCGACGACGGGATGCCTCTCAATAGCGTCACCGTCATCGAGTTCAAACGACCGCAGCGGGACGACTACACCGGCGACGACAACCCACTCAGACAAGTGTTCGAACAGATACAGCTCATTCGCGGTAGCCAATTCAAGGATGACAACGGTCGGCCGTTGTCGGTTGCTGGGGACAAGATTCCCGCTTTCGCCTACGTCGTCTGCGACATCACGCCGAGCATGCATGCCGAGTTGAAGATGTCGGACGCTATGCCCACGCCAGATCAACGCTCCTATTATGGATATCACCGGACCTTCGGGATCTATTTCGAGGTCATCGACTACGGCCGGCTTCTTGCGGATGCCAAGCGTCGCAACCGCGTCTTCTTCGACCGCCTAAACCTCATGGACGCGGAGCGACCCTAGAATTCGGCCTAAAGGTCGCGCCGCGAGAACGGAGACATCCAGGATATCGTTTCGATCGGGGGATTGCGGCGCATCGGCTACGAGGCTCTTAGCCTCCAGCCAAACGGCTCAGGTATAGTTTCACTACCGCTTAAGCCGAATGGCAGCTTCTTGGAAATCGCGGAAATATCTTGAATGGCCGACAAGGGGCGCATTTTAGACAGGCAGCAATGGGGCCGACAGCCGTCAGTCGGCTTTCGGGAACGGACGGCCAAGAGCTGCCATTCCTGACCCGACATTGCGGCTTACCGGTTGCTCTAATCCAGATGGTGCCTAGATAGTCGCCGTCTAAACCTTTGCGCAGCGCTGACGAGCGAGCATGTGTGGGCGGCCGACAGGCTTGCGAGATATGTGGGCGTTAAGGCTCAGCAGGCCGGCGGCGCGGCGGTGCACGTCCTGTTCGGCGAGGACGAGGACAGCTACCTCGCCCGACCGTAATTTCCGTCCTCGGGAAGTTCGGTTACAATATGATGATGGAGGAACTTGACGACATTCTGGGACAGGCGACCGCTGCCATCCACCCGACCTACTTTTTGCTGCCCGTTGCTGGCCGTCTGCCAGCGCTCCGCGAGCGGGTTTACTGCTACGAGCTTTATCATCAGATGCGTGTCCGTTGGCCACCGAACGCGGCACTGTCGCTGAGTGGTGAGATCGACAAGCGTGGTCACGAGGTACTCGCGGCACGTGGAGCCAGGCTAGCGATCCCCGATCTGCTTGTTCACTCACCTGGCAACATGGACAACAACCACGCGATCCTCGAGGTTAAATCGATAGCTGCGTCGCGCCTTGGAATAAGAAAAGACCTCGGGACATTGTCGGAGTTTCAGAACCTCGGAGGGTATAACCGGGGCATTTATCTGTTCTATGGCGGCGCGCCTATCGACGTTGTAATGGACGAATACGCTCGGCTGGAGAACCGTGCCCGCATCGAGATTTGGGCTCACGACGAGCCAGGTGCTGCCGCTGTTTGCTACCACGTGTGCGAGTAATATCCTGAGCTCGCCTCATTTCACTTTGTGAAGTCGACAAGAGTTGGGGCTTTATCTGCGTCGAAAAGGCAGGCAATAAGTGCCCGGCGCGCGAGTAGTTCGGCGAACGGACGCAACCATGCCCAGTCCTCGAGATGCGCTTTAGTGCTACCGTGTAGAAACTGACTTCTCGCCGTGCCATAAATTTCCCGAACAATTTGGGCTGTAGTCAACCCGTCCGCATGTATCGGAGCGTCAGCCTTGAGGTTTGTGCGTACACGCAGTACTGACAGTATTCCATCGTCGCCGCTCCCACCCGCCAGGGTATCCATGGCAGACGCAAAATGCGTGACCGCAAGGAGGCTCTCATCCGCTCGGCAGCCCTCATAGAACCAACGTAGCGCGATCTCCAATTTCTGGATTGCCTCGGTGCGTTTGGGATCGGATACGCCCGTCGCAATGTAGGTTGCCACAGCGCCGATCTGGCGGAACATCGGGCGTTTCCCTTTCAACTGACGCTCGAAGTCCTTGAGTTCTATCCGTGGCCCTGAAGGCAAACTTTGACGTTTGTAGGACGCTGAGACCGACCCCTTGTCATGTAGCCAAAGCAGCGTCCGCCGCTCAGGCAGGTCGTCGTATCTCAGATGTAAACCACGCAACACGCTGGATGGCGTTTCCCACATCAGTGAGACGGCTGTCTGGACCAGGCGGGCTATCCGTACGCCCCGATCTTCGGTGAAACTCGAAGAGAAACCCTCTACGACAACGCTAATAACAAACGGAGCGTCTCCCACAGTATCAATGATGGAGCGTTCCGAATGTTGATCCCAGCCGGGTTTGCGAGCCTTCGGCTTCTTGCCAGCCCAAAACTTTCGAAGGCGCTTCAGCGTCGTGTTGGAGATCTGGCCCCTCGCTTGAAGGCGTGTCGCCCACGTTTCGCGGGCTTCGATTTTTGCAGTTCCAATTTCAAGGGGCGATTGCGGGACATTGATCCACGTCGTTCCGAAAGCAAGTTCAACAGACGGCGGCTTCATCAGCTTGAGCTGCGCAATCGACGCGTTGATCTGACCTTTCAGCCATCTCGCTGCTGTTTCATTCGTATCGGAAAGCTCGAGCGTGGCGAGTGGATCACCAAATGTCTTGCGAACGGCTGCTGTCCAGTCCGCTTGCGAATAAGCAAATCTAATTTCCGGCGCGTTGGAACGCGTGCTGCGCGCTATCCCCGCGATCGCTTTGTCAATCTTAGCGCTTACAAAAACCTGTCGGCCATCGGATAAACCGATGGAGCGAGGCAATGATGGAACGCCGTCCTGTTCATCGAAGGGAGGACCCTTCTTTTCAAGCCGCTTAACTTCGCGGACGATCTCTTCGTAGTGGCTGATAACAGGCTTCATAGCCTGAAGCTATTCTAAGTATGCCCGCTACGTCGAGAAAAGCGATCAACAACGCCAATAGCGCATTATCAATTTTCCTCATGGCGCATGAATCTCAAGTGTGGCGCTGGCGTAGCGAGGCGCTATGCTTCGTCATGAGCGTCCGTTCAAAAGCCCCCACGAAGAAATCCGCGCCGGTTCTATCGCCTAGCGCAAGTCAGCGAGACGATTTCACCGCGCCAACCAAGCGCTTGTTGGCTCAACGTGTTGGCTGGCTCTGTTCCAATCCTAAATGCACCAAACCCACTGTTGGTCCGCAAAAAGGCGGTTCCGGTACCATGAACGTAGGTGTTGCCGCACACATCACGGCCGCCTCGGAGGGCTTTGCCCGTTACGACGCCCGCCTGACACGGGAAGAGCGGAAAGCCCCGGACAATGGCATCTGGCTTTGTAGCGACCATGCTCACCAGATCGACCATGACGAAAAGGCATTCCCTGTCGAATTGCTTCACAAATGGAAGAAGGACGCGGAGGAAAGGGCGTTTGAACAGCTGCTCACAGGTGGACGCGCCCGGGTGGAGCCTATGGGTATGGAGCTCGCTGAGGCGCTTGGGTATCTCCGCCAGCAATTTGGCCTCCCGCAGAACGAAGACTTGCCTACTCTCCTGGAAAGGGTGCACTCGGCCGCTCATCGCCACATCGAGACATTTGCTCAACAAGGTCCGGCACATGCCGTGTCGCTCTATCTGACGGCGGCCTCATCGAGGGGAAAGTTATTCACGCACGTCGAAATGGCGGCAGCACTCCGGTCGTGTGGCGTCCTGGACCTCGTTGCCGAACCGGGTCAGGGAAAGTCGACCACGTTGGTGCAGCTCGGTGCCAGACTGTTGGAAAGCGGGCCTTTACCACTGCTGGTCCCGCTCGCAGAAGTCGGCCAAAGCGTGGACGACCTCTTTTCATGGATGGTTGGTCGTCAGGCATTTGCAGGCATCCGGTCAGAGCATCTCAAGTTTCTCGCGATACACGGCGAAATCGCGTTCCTGTTGGATGGTTGGAACGAGGTGACACCGGCTGCGCGGCTGGCCCTTATCAAGACCATGCGGGCGCTCAGGCGTGAATTTCCGCTTCTGGTCATCTGCATTACCACGCGCCCGCAGGCCGCCGCGGTGCCGTTTGTTGCGCGGACGGTTTACGTCGAGTCGCTCTCCGACAAGCAGCAGGAAGACCTAGCATCCCGGCATGGAAGTGTTGGGCAGGACTTGCTCGACCGTGTGCGCAGAACGTCAGGCGTCCGGGACCTTGCCCGGGTCCCGTTTTACCTGCAAGCCCTCCTGCAGATTGGAGATGCCGGCACCCTCCCTACGACCAAGGAGGGCACGATTTCGCTGCTGGTGAAACAGCATGAAGACATTCCCGAACGTGCCGAGCAACTTCGACAGAGCATGCTGGGGCAACACCGGCGTTATTTGGGTGACCTGGCCGTCGCCATGATGCAGGCAAGGACCACGGCGCTGGATGATACGGCAGCACGACAGTCCCTGAGGGCAACCAACACGAAGTTGTTGGCGGAGGGGCTAGTCCAAAACGCCCCGGAACCGGCAAGCGTCTTGGAGGCTCTTGTCTCCACGCACGTGCTGGTACACGGCGAAGGCGACACCTATGCCTTTCAGCACCAGCAATTTCGAGAGTGGTATGCCGCCGGGCATGTCGAGGAAAGGATGCGTAACCTTCCCAAGGACGCAGGCCTTGAGAGCAGTTTTGCCCAAGCGCTTCTCAATGACCGGCTGTGGGAAGAAGCAATACTCTTCGCTTGTGAGCGCCTTGCGGTGGATGCATCCGGTGTCGGCATCATCGCCCAAGTTGTGGAACTCGCGATGTCTCTGGGACCGATGCTTGCGGCCGAAATTGTGTACCGGACGGGAGATGCCGTTTGGAGCTTAGTCTCTGCCAAAGTGCAGGCCTTTGCACGGGCATGGCACCAAGCCAATCAGGTGGATTTGGCGGTCGGGTTCATGATGAAGACGGGCCGTGAAGACTTTTCCGACCTGGTTTGGCCACTCGTTTCCAATTCAAGCGACCAAGTCCAAGGCGAGGCTCTCAACATTGGCAATCGTATCCGACCAACTGTTTTCGGGGACCACCTGCAAGGCGACTACGAGCACCTGCAGGAGCGGGTTCGGGAGAGGTTCGTTTCAGGGCTGATCTTTGGCGGGGGCATCGAAGCTCTCGAGACCGCGTTCGACCTCGCCAAGCGGGACCCCAGCGTAGAGGTTAAGTCCGCAGCAGTGGAAGCATTCCTGTTCCGGGGCGCACCCAGACAGGCGACAGCGGTGCTCAATGGCGCTGACGACGAAGTTTGGCGACGCGTCGCCGAGCGGGATTATTTCGACGGACTGACGGCCCCACACGTCGTGACGCGGTTGCGAGCGCTGCAGGATGAGGACGCCAAGGCAAACCCAAATCCTGCCCGGAGCCTCACTCGCTTTACCCGCAAAGCCCAGATTTCGGGTGAGGTCGCCGACCTTGACGCTATCCTGCGCGACGAAAAGCTGGATCTCCAGGCTGACCAAACCGCTGCGGCGTTCCATCAGGCAGCTGGCGCGTTTCCCGAAGTCGTTGCCGCAGCGATGTCGAAGCGGATTTGGGCTGGCTCGCCATTACCATTCCGGGTGTATGGATACCTGTCGCCCCAGCCAGTCAGCGAGGCGCCGGAACTCTCGAACATCATCGTAGATAGCCAGGAGATCGATGAGCGGACCAGCGGCGCACTCTTCCTCGCGGGACCCAGCATCATTGCGAGGATGATAGGTGAATTCCTTGAACTCAAACCCAAGATCTATGCGAACGGGATGCCGTCGTCTGCCCAGTACGCTCCCTTGGGACTCCTTCGGGACAAAATATCGGGTACGCGCCCCGACGCATTCGTCGAGGCAATCGTGTCATTCGCGAACATCCAAGACCACCGCGATATCGAGGCGCTCGCAGACCTCATCACCGTCCACGGCAAACACGGCACGAACGAGCGAATGGACGACGTTCTGGTAGCAAACCGCCGTAAGCTCGTTGAAGCGTTGAACGGCTGGGCGGATTGCCTCATGGGTTCCGGACCACCGTCACGGCACGACATGGCCGAAGTCGTGGATGCCATGCGGCGCGTGCCGGACCTGTCAGAAATGAAGTGGGTCTCGGCATTCTTGCAGGAGGACCTCAAGCAGCGGGATGCACTCAAGGAGTTGGCCACGACGGGCCGCGACCAAG
>Ga0209930_1002094_pt1 | contig 25560 bp, 17 predicted proteins | sample ThiBiot_500_biof_2_FD_183948 | JGI IMG/M metagenome (GOLD analysis project Ga0209930, IMG submission 183948) | Wastewater bioreactor microbial communities from Cape Town, South Africa - Thiocy_cont_500_biof (SPAdes) | ecosystem: Engineered > Bioreactor > Thiocyanate-remediating >... | reverse complement strand
GCATCGAGACTTCGGTCGAGGTCTGCCGGGGGAACCAGTACCATTCGTGATCTGGACGATAGGTGAAACGCGTCGTCTCGCCGACCCGGTCGTCGTAGATCCGATAGTTGTTGATGTAGGGCTGGTCGGCGAAGGACGGCCAGGCGCAGAGCACGAAGGGAAACTGCTCGACGGTCTCCATCGGCTTGGCGAGATTGATCGACATGAAGCGCCGCGACATCTTCGCGTCGGCCTCGGCCTCCGTATAGTGCTGCGGGCGGCCGAAGTTGCGCAGGTTCTTGGTGAGCAGCTCGCGGCAGCGCACGCGGCCCGAGTTGTCGTTCAGGTCGTTGTGCACGAGGTTGACGTAGCGGGCGTTCACGCCCGGGTTCTTGTTGTCCTGGTCTTCCGTGCGGTCGCCTGCATAGTCCTTGTCGAAGACGTCGTGGTTGTAGACCAGCGCATCGGTGGCGCCGGGGAAGAAGTCGAGCAGGAGCTTTTCGATCTCGGGGTAGAAGACGCGCTCCACTTCCGCCGAGTCGTAGAAATTCGAGCATGTCGAGTCGAGGTGCGCCAGCGAGACGCCGAGCTTGTCCATGCATTCGGGGCTGCTGGGAGAGAGGCCCGGGTAATACTCGCCGATGCGCCGCGCGTCGCGCAGCACATGCGGGAAATAGAGGTTCCTTCGGCGGTTATCCTCTTCGTTCTTGCGCAGGCGCGCCGCGGTCTCGGCGTGCGCCGGGTCCCGCCAGATGGCGTTGGACGGGACGATGGAGTAGCTCGGCCGTTCGGAGACGGTATAGGCCAACGGCAACACGACGCCGCCTTCCGGCGCCTTGAGACTGTTCGACTCGCCGATGTACCTCACGCAATCGTCGTAGTCGCGGAAGGCGAGTCCCCACTTGGTCTTGATCGGACCGGAGGATGCCTTGTCGATCATGTCGATGACGCGCTGGCCATCGCCGCCGGCGATCTCGGCAAGCGCATCATCGAGCGCCTTGGCGGTTCCGGCATCGCCGTCGCGGTCGAACGACATGTAGGACAGGCCACCATTCGCCGCGATGGGCGCGGGCTGCCCTTCGGTGCGCTGCAGCGACGGCACATAGGCCGACGAAGCTGTCACTGTGTCTGCCGCAACCTTTGTTTCGGCGACTTCGAGCTGTCCCATGGCGGACCTCCGGCTGGTTCGACGTCACGGTGGCACAGGCAGCCAGGGCTTTCCAGAACATGAATCTTTTGCAGGTCATAAGTCCCGGTCATGCGAATGTGCCGTGATGTGGGGCGCCGTGGTGCGGGCGCGCTAAGTCATGGTGATTGGCAGAGGGTTTGACGCTACGATTCTGGCCTATCGCAGCCTGAGTATGGATAATGGTTACAGTTCGCAGTGAGCAGGTCTGTTTCGGTGGGACGATCGGAGTCTATTCCCATCCATCGAAGGAGATCGGCGCCGAGATGAAATTCTCCGTCTACGTCCCGCCCGCCGCCAAGGAACGGCGCCTGCCGGTGCTCTACTTTCTGGCGGGCCTGACCTGCACGGAAGAGACCTTCATGATCAAGGCGGGGGCCTTGCGTCTGGCCGCCGAGCTCGGGCTCATCGTCGTGGCCCCGGATACGAGCCCGCGTGGGCTTGGCCTTCCCGGCGAGGACGACGACTGGGACTTCGGCACCGGTGCGGGCTTCTACATAGATGCCGAGGCTGAGCCCTGGCGCCGGAACTACCGCATGTATTCCTATGTGACGAAGGAGTTGCCTTCGATCATCGAAGCCAGCTTCCCGGCGGACAAGGATCGCAGAGGTGTCTTCGGCCACTCCATGGGCGGTCACGGCGCGCTCGTCGTCGCGCTGAAGAATCCGCAGGCCTATAAATCGGTCTCTGCCTTCGCACCGATCTCAAACCCGTCATCGGTGCCCTGGGGCATCAAGGCCTTCGGCAACTACCTTGGTCCCGATCGCGCGCGATGGGCAGACTGGGATGCAAGCCTGCTCATGAGCAAGGGGCGCTTTCCCGCTTCGATCCTCGTCGATCAGGGAATGCGTGACCAGTTCCTCGAAACGCAGCTCCGCCCCGAAGCCCTGGAAGCAGCAGCGAAGCGTTCGGGCCAGTCCCTGACCTTGCGCTGCCACGAGGGCTACGACCATTCCTACTGGTTCATCCAGAGTTTCATCGAAGATCATATGAGATGGCATGCCGAGAGGCTCAACGGCTGAGGGCGGCGTAGGGGTCCTTGTCTTGGGGCGCCTTGTCCGTTTCAATGATCGATCAGGTGCGGCCCAGCCGTATCCCCGGCGCTGCTCACCAGTACAGCCGAGGTGATCGAATGAGGAACAGGCATTTGCGACGGCAGCGCACACCGGTGCGGTGACGACGCCTTGGTTGGCCGCGATCATCGTCCAGTGGAACGCGACGGACTCGCCGCCGAGCCGCGCCTTGTCGCCCGACTCGGCGAGACGGAGCGGCCCGATCCTGCGGCCGGCGAGGCAAGCCCGACACCGAGTGAGAGCGAGGAAAGGGAGGCAAGGGGACGGGAGCTGCACGCCGCGCAGGAACTCGCCCGACGACGGCGCCGTCAGACCATTCTGGCAAGCGCGGCGGCCGTCGTCATCCTGGTCCTCGGCGGCGGCGCAACGTGGGTGTTCCGCGAGCTGGCGGCTACGCGCGAAAGCCAGGTCGCCCAGCTCGAGTATGAGAACAGCGTCCTCTCACGATTGCTTCGCCAAGAGTACCAGCAGCGGTTCGATGCCGCAAAAGTATCTCCGGCACGCCAGGAAATGGTCGCGCAAGGCGTCCGGAGAATGCTGGCCAATCGCGCCCGCTATGAGCGCATCACGAAGTCGATGACAATGCCCTGGTACTTCCTTGCGATAATTCATGGCTTGGAATCCGACTTCAGGTTCGACGCCCATCTGCATAACGGAGATCCATTGACCGGCCGTACGGTCCGTGTGCCGGCGGGACGACCGACTGAGGGCACGCCGCCGTTCAGCTGGGAAGAGAGCGCTCGGGATGCCATCGCCGTCAATCGCTACGACAAGTGGAACGATTGGAGCATTGCCGGGATGCTTGTCGCCTGGGAACGCTACAATGGTCTGGGTTACAGGCCTCATGGCATCCACTCGCCGTATGTCTGGGCGTGCACCGACCTCTATGCAAAAGGTCGCTATGTTGCCGACGGACGGTTCGATGCGAACGCCGAATCCAGGCAATGCGGCGCCGTGGCAATGCTCAAGGGACTGATCGCGACCGGCTCGGTGTCGCCACCGGCGGGTCCGAAATAGGCTGCTACGCTCCCCAACGCGCTGGTCTTGCCAGCCCCAGGTGTTTCCAGATGTGGCCGACCGACTGATACGTGTGGTCGGCCTCAAGGACCGGCCCGCCAGGTTCATCGATTGGCGATTGGCCGGCGCTTCTTATTGTGTACGGGCGGTGGCGTCGAGTTGCATGACGCCGTACTCGTCGAACAGCTGCATGCTCTCGCCGCTCAGCACTGGCAGATAGCAGCGACTTACGGCGCGGAGCAGGCAGAGTTGCTCGCCTTCTACCGTCCAGGTACCGGTCTCGGGTCCGAGGGAGCGGTCCCAGCGCAGATAGGTCAGGCCGCCTTCAGGCTCGAGCCTGATTTCAAACGGTCCACCCTTTGCTTTTGCGCCGAAGCTGAAAGTCTTGCTCTCCACTCTCTTTGTCAGTTCGTCGCCTGCTGGCCGATCGCCCGTCGCCGTGGCGATCGAGGCGTCGGGTCCGGGGTCGTAACCGCCGGCCTTTAGAATGAGCCAAAGAAGCCTGGCAATATTTCGTGCCGAGGGCTCGGGAACGCTATTCACGAGGTCACGGTCCACACGATGCACCACGACAAGGTCGAGGGAGGGAATCACGAATGCGTATTGCCCTCCGGCACCTCGTGCGGAAATGCTGTCCTCGGGAAGCTTCACGGTCGGGGCGAAAGAACCGTCGAGAAATCCCGTCCACCAGAGATAGCCGTAACCCGAGCCGAATCCGGAAGGCGAATAGGAACGGGTACTCTCCTCCACCCAATCCCGCGGCACGATCTGCTTACCTGCCCAATTCCCCTTGTGCAGGTAGAGCAACCCAAAGCGCGCCAGATCCCGCGCACTCATACGGATAGGGTAGGCGGGGTGGATCGAATCCTTCCCACGAAAATACACCCCGTCCTTTGCCCGATATTCCTGCATGCCGATCGGACGGGCGATGAGCCGATCGAAGGCCTCGAAGATACCGACACCGGTCGCGCGCTCGTAGATCGAGCCAAGCGCATTGAAGTCCCAATTATTGTAGTACCAGAAGGTGCCGGGTGCGTGGCTGCCCCGTGGCGGCCGTTGAGCCGCCATTGCCGGTGTTTCGTAGAGAGCCGAATGATAGATGCCGGAGCGAGCCTGCAGCAATTGGCGCACCGTTGCGCCTTTCTCGGCCTCGGTCAGGTTCGGCGGATTGTCGTCAATCCCGAGTTCGCCGACGGTGCTGTCGAGCTTGATGAGATGCTCCGTCACCGCGATGCCGATCAGCGCACTGAGAAGGCTCTTGCGCACTGAAGCGAGTTCCGTGCGCTTCGTCGTGTTCCCCCACTCGGCAACCACCTTTCCGTGCTGAACGATCATGACAGCGCTCGAGCGAATCTCGTCCGAGAAGGCTCGCGCACGTGCCAGCTCTGCCTGAGACCAGCCGGACTCGACGGGAGTAACGTGTTCCCATTCGGCGCCTGGAAAGTGGTTCTCCGCGGCAACGCGGCCGCTTTGCGCCAGCGCACAGATGATGATTAGAACGAAGGTGATGCAGCGGACGTACATCGCAACCTCCAAGAGGAAAGCCGGCGGCGGTGCTCTATCGCAGCTTCCCGAGCCACAGCGCGGCGAGTGTCGAGCGATTGCGGACATTGAACTTGGCGTAGATCGACTTGACGTGGAAATGCGTCGTGTTCGGGCTCTGGTCGAGCTTCTGCGCGATCTGCTTTTCCGTGTGTCCGTCGAGCAGCCCCAGCAACACCTTTCGCTCGGCCGATGTCAGGGGCGCATTGGCGATGAGCAGGCCGTGGCTGAGCAGCTGCTGCCGGTAGAACCATCTCAGCCCGCGCATCACGAAGCCCAGAAGGTTGCTGTCCCGTTCAGAGAAGCGGGGTGCCTGTATATCGCGAAACACGAAGAGATGGATCCGCACGTCGTCGTTGATCGCGCAACGTACCGAGATGCTGTCGGCGTGGCCGACGTCAAGGTAATGGCGCCGATAATGCGCGCCTTCGAACCATTCGGGCGGCAGTGCCGAGAAGAGCAGGCGGGTGCGGAACGGCTCGTCCCCCGACACGGCCAGGATCTGAGAAAGGTCGACCACGGAAGCCGCCATCGCCGGTACCGGATGCAGGAGCCGAACAAGGCGCGGACGCCAGCCGAGCAAAGGATCCTTCGGCGCGGGTGAAGGCAATCGCACAGTAACGGCCCAAAGCGCATTCTGCGCCGCGACCATGGCACAGAGCGCGGTCAGCAAATGGGTCAGTGCGGCGTCGCCATCGCCTGCGGAGAACTCGGCCAACCGATCCCAGAGTGCATAGACGTCGTCGCCTCGTGGATCGGTGAGATCCGCAGATGGATGCATGTCGCTCCCCAAAGAACTGTGCGGTCACTGATCTTCGGTGAGCACAAGAAGCATGGAACCACCTTTTCAGGTAGTACCCAAGCGCGCAAAGGCACGCGATGTTCGGCGCGAGCTTCAAGGCTCGACGAGAAAATTCGTCCACAACACACAAGCGATGCCAGGGGCCAACCCTGGTCTGGTGACTGGGAGCACCATGGCCCGCAAGCTTCGCGAACCAATGGGAGACGCACGCAAGGTCCGGACAAGGACCGGTGTGGGCGGCCCAATTGCGTTGCGTGTGAACCCTGAAGACAGCAGCCCCCAACACCGAGGACTTCATGAGCCTGACGACCCGCGCGGCGATTTCCCTGCAGCTGAAGAACTTCCGCCCGCGCGGCGAAACGTGGCGTTTTACGCGAGGATCGGGCGCCCTGCCGGCCGCCCTCGCCACCGTGGCGGCCTCATGGATGGCCGTGCCGGCAAATGCCGCGAATATCGTTGTCGGCAACGAAGCGCAGCTCTCGAACGCCATCAGCACTGCGGCCGCGGGCGACACCATCACCTTCAGCGCCAACATTACCCTGACCGCTAACCTGCCGGCCGTGACGAGAAACGTCACCATCAACGGCGCCGCCTTCACCCTGTCGGGCAACAACCAGTATCGCGGCCTGTTCGTGCAGTCCGGCACGGTCGCCGTCACCGATCTCACCATTGCCAACGCCAAGGCGCAGGGCGGCAACGGCGGAAACGGTGGCACGAGCGCTTTCGCTAGTTATGGGCCGGGCGGCGGCGGCGGCGCGGGACTTGGCGGCGCCCTCTTCGTTGCCGCGGGTGCCAATGTGACGGCGACCAACGTCAGGTTGCTGGACGGCATGGCAGTGGGCGGAAATGGCGGATCCAACGACAGCAATCTCTGCTGTGCCAACAGTGGAGGTGGCGGCAGCTATGGGCCCTCCGGAGCCGACGGCGGCAATGCTGGCCGGTTCCAAAGCGGCAACGGGGGAGCTCCCACCGGCGGGGCTGGGTCTTCCCAGCACACGGGAGGCTTCGGTGAATTTGGCGGTGGCGGCGGTGGCGGATTTGGCAACGCTGGCCAGCTCGGCGGCGGAAACGGCGGCTTTGGCGGCGGTGGCGGAGGAGCCGGGTCCGGCGCTGCGGGAGGAGGAGGCCTTTTCGGGGGCGGTGGGAGGACGACGAGTGGCGGTGGCGGCGCCGGGCTTGGCGGGGCGATCTTCGTTCAGGAGGGCGGAAGCTTGACGTTGGGCGGCCCGCTCGGTCTTTCCGGCAACAAGGTCTCGGGCGGCGCGAGCAACGGCGGTCAAGCGGGGGCCGCCGCCGGACCGGGCATCTTCCTTCACGGCAGCGGGACTTTGCGTCTTGCCCCGGAGGCCGGGCAGACCCAGACGATCAGCGATGCCGTCGTCGACCAGAAGGGCGCAGGCGGCGGCACCGGAAGCTGGTCGCTGGTGAAGGCCGGCGCCGGTACGACCATCCTGGCGACGGCGAATGCCTACACGGGCGACACGACGGTCAACGGTGGCGTGCTGCGCTTCGCTGCCGACGCCAGCCTGGGCAACAGCCCGTCGATCAAGTTGAATGGCGGGTCGATCGGGACGACCGTGGATACGCCGGCGAATGCCTCGATCGGCCGCAAGATCGAGCTGGTCAACGGCGGCATCGACGTGGCCAAGACTCCACTGACCTGGAGCGGCGTCATCAGCGGCGCCGGCCAGCTCGTCAAGAGCGGCGACGGCGATCTCTCGCTCACGGGAACCAACACCTATGCCGGCGGCACCAAGGTGACCGGCGGGCGCCTGCGCTTCACGACCGACGCCAATCTGGGAGCAGCCGGTGCGGGTGTGACGCTGGAGGGCGGGTCGATCGGGACGACCGCCAATGCGCCCGCGAACACCTCGATCAACCGCAGCCTCGACCTGGTCAGCAACGGCGGCATCGACGTGGCGAAGAATGCGCTGGCCTGGAGGGGCAACATCAGCGGCGCCGGCCAGCTCATCAAGAGCGGCGACGGCGATCTCCTGCTCACCGGGAACAATACCTACTCCGGCGGCACCCTGGTTACCGGGGGCGTGCTGCGCTTCGCCAACATAGCCCGTCTCGGCCCGGCCGGCACGGCGATCGTGCTGAACGGCGGCTCGATCGGAACGACCAGGGAGACACCCGCAGCGACCCAGATGGGGCGCAACATCAGCCTGACCGGCGCCGGCGGCGGCATCAGCGTGGCGCTGCATCCAATCACCTGGACGGGCAGCATCAGCGGCAGCGGCCAGTTCGTCAAAAGCGGCGACGGTGAGCTCTGGGTGACCGGGGCCACCTCCTACACCGGAGGCACCCTCGTGGCGCGTGGAACGTTGCGGGTGGACGCCGACAACAAGCTCGGCGCAGCGGGCACGGGTGTCACCCTGAAGGACAATGGCGCCCTGCGCGCGTCCGAGACTTTCGCCAGCGCGCGAAACTTCCAACTGGTGGGGGCGCCTGGCGCCGGCGGTGTGTTCCTCGTCGACGGCGACAAGACCCTGACCTTGAGCGGGATCGTCGGCGGATCGGGTGGCCTCACCAAGCTCGCCGCCGGTACGCTCGTGCTCACGGGCGCCAACACCTATGGTGGCTGGCTCAACATCAATGGCGGTACGGTGCAGGGCAGCACCTCGAGCTTGCACGGGGCCATCACTTTCGACTTCAACAAGAACAACCCGATTGCAAGATCGGTCACCTTCGACCAGGGAACGGATGGCACCTACGCAAGCCCCATCTCCGGTGTCGGCAGCCTCACCAAGACCGGCGCCGGCAAGCTGACCCTGAGCGGCAAGAACAACTACAGCGAGGGCACGAGTGTCCTGGCCGGCACACTGCAGGGCACGACCAATTCCCTGCAGGGCAAAATCCTCAATAACGCCACCGTCATCTTCGACCAGAACACGGACGGCATCTATGCCGGCCAAATGATAGGGACCGGCGCGCTGATCAAGAACGGCACCGGGAAGGTAAACCTCACCGGGACCAGCAGCGTGAAAGGGGGCACGACGATCAATGCCGGCGGCCTGGCCGTCAACGGCAAGCTGACCAGCAACGTCACCATCAACAAGGGCGGCACGCTGAGTGGTGTCGGCAATATCGAGGGCAGCATCACCAACAACGGCGGCACGATCAACCCGGGGAACTCGATCGGCCACCTGACCGTCGACGGCAATTTCACCTTCAACGCCGGAACGCTGGCAATCGAGATCGATCCTCAGGGCGACAGCGACCGCATCAGCGTGGTCGGCGCCGACCACAAGGTGATGATCAATGCCGGGCTGCTCCAGATCCTGCCCCAGGCCGGCCTCTACGTGCCCAACACGACCTACACCATCATCACGACGGAAGCGGGCGGCACGGTCTGGCTCGGCGACGTGGCCGGCGGTGTCGGATTCCTGACGCCCAAGGTGTCGCTCAATGGCGGCGTGGTCTCTGTCTCGCTGGTGCTGGCACCGAATGCCTTTCGTTCGGCTGGCCAGACCGTCAACCAGCAGTCGGTCGGCGGCGCTCTCGATGCCCTTGCGGCCAGTGGCAGTGTCGGCGGGATCGTCACGACGATGGCCAACCTGCAGGTTGCGCAAGGCGGCGCTGCGTTGCAGGCGCTGAGCGGCCAGCCCTATGCCGACTTCGGCACGCTCAATACGCGCGCCAGCCAGCTCTTCATGAATGCCGTCGGACGCCAGATGGCCACCGAACGCGGGGCCGGACTCGGCGGCCCGCAGCGGGTTGCACTGGCAGAGGCATGCGATGTGGCCTGCGACACCGCCCAGCCCAGCCGCTTTGGCGCCTGGCTGGCCGGTATCGGCAGCACCGGCAGCGTGCTGGGCGACGCCAACGCCTCGGGCTTCACCTACACGATGGGCGGCACCGCCTTCGGCATCGACTATCGCCTCGATCCTCGTTTCCTCGTCGGCATCGCCGGCGGTTACACGTCGGGTACGCAGTGGGTCGACGGCTTCTCCGGCAACGGATATTCCGACGCCTTCAGCGTCGCGCTCTACGGCTCATTCACGCAGAACGGCAGCGGACCGGGTTTCTATGCCGATGCCCTGGCCGGCTACGCCAATGCCAGCAACCGCCTGCAGCGCGTGATCTCCCTGCCCGGCAGCCCGACCGGCCTCGCCAACGGCAACACCTCGGCCAACCAGTTCCTCGGCCAGATCGAGACCGGCTACAAGTTCGGCCTCGGCATTGGCGCCAACAGCTCGATCAGCCCGTTCGCCCGCCTGCAGATCGGCGCGATCAACCAGGCCGGCTTCACCGAGTATGGCGGCGGCCTGTTCAATCTTGCCGTCGCGGCGCAGACCACGACATCTGTCCGCACGACTTTTGGCGTCGACCTGGCCGGCGGTTTCGAGGTCGGCGGCACCTTGCTGGACCTCGGCTTTCGTCTGGGCTGGATGCACGAGTTCGCCGATACCGCCCGGCCGATGACGGCGGCCTTCGCGGCAGCCCCCACGAGCCAGTTCACCGTCTTCGGTGCGACGCCGCAGCGCGACAGTGCCGTCGTCGGCTTCTCGGCCGCCACGGCCATCAGCGACCGCGCTTCTCTCTTCGTCTCCTACGACGGCGAGATCGGCGGCGGCACCGACAATCATGCGCTCCGGGCGGGCTTCAGGATCACCTGGTGACGGCAACTGGCAGGGGGGAGCGCACCCGGCAAACCTGCTTGGAGGAGTAAGGGCGGCAGCGCGGCTACGAGGCGCGCCGCCGATCGCTGAGATCGAACATGCGCGGCAGGCTGCGCGCAGCTACAGCGGATCCCTCGACGCGCGCCAACTTCTCCGACACCGCCTGCTCGAGTGGCAGCTGGGTCGAAAGAATGCGCAACAGCGTGTCAAAGCGCGTCTCGATCGTCGCGCTGGCCGGACCTTCGCCGCGGGCGAGCGTCGTGCCCTGTGGGCCCCCCTGCACGAGGAAGCTGGCGGACTTGCCGCCGTGGGTCACGCGCAGTGCGATCGTGCGCGCCGGCGTCGGTGTCTGGCGGGTGATCGCGTCGAGGCCGAGCAGCATCGAGTCGGGCTCGAAAGTGTCGTCCGGACGGAGCGGGAAGAGAAAGTGGCCGCCCCAGCGGATCAGCTCGCGGATCGCGGGCTTGAGCGCCAGGCCGACCGGCGTCAGCTCGTAGGTCTGGGCGTTGAAAGGCGCCGGGAGGGTGGCGCGCCGCACGACGCCGCTCTCGATCAGGGCGCTGAGGCGGCCGGTCAGCACGGTCGGGCTGACGCCGCTCAGCCGCTCGACCAGGTCGCCGAAGCGCTTGGGCCCGAGCAGCAGCTCGCGCACGATGAGCAGCGTCCAGCGCTCACCCACGATCTCGGCGGCGCGGGCGAGGGCACAGAACTGAGGATAGCGGGTTTTCGTCAACGGCGGTGGGCCACTGCGATCATTGGACCGACGACGTCGTCGTCACGTCGCAACCTTGCGCCCGGCGTAGTAGGCATCGATGGCCGGATGTCCCATCACGCGCTCATGGTGCTCGACGAGTTGCGGGGCGACGCGGTCGGACAGGTCGACCGGGACGTGATCGAGCTGCCCGGATCTCAGATGGCGGATCCAGACGAAGACCTTGAGGTCCGCGACGGTGAGCCGTCCGTCCGCGAAATACCGGCCGCCCTGCGCGACGAGGCGGCGCTGCAGGCGGTCGAGGGAATCGGAAAGCGGCCCCGCGGCCAAGCTCTCGCGTTGCGCCTTCTTTTCAGCTGCCGGCAGGGGCATGGTGCTCCATACCCTGGTCGCGATCTCCTCGACCGCGTCCATGGCTTCGTCGCAGAGTGCCGCCTGCCAGGCATCACTCGGATAGAGCCCCGCGAGCTTGCCGACATAGCGGTTGATGCCATTGGACTGCGCCACCGTTTGCCCATCGTGCTCGAGCACCGGAAGAGCTCCGAAAGGCGTGTGGGGCTTGCGGGCCTGCCAGTCGGCGAACTTCACCCGATCGTCCTCGAACGGCACCCCGCCGATGATCATGGCCAACCGGGCCGCCTCGCCTCGTGCGCCGTCGATGTCGAAATAGACCAGCTTTGGCTTGCTCATGCGGCGTACTCCTAAAAAAGGAGTAATTAATACGAAAAGAGGAGTCAAGACGGCTCCGTTGACCCGAGTGCCGTGCGGTATGCTGTGGAATGGTGCAAGGCGCGACTCCCATGAAAGGGGCGGGCCTTTGGGAGTGGCCGCATTTGTCGCGGACTCCGCTCATGGCAAGAAAGCCAAGGACCATGAGTTCGAATTCCGCAGTGACGGCGTCATCGCAACCCGTCACTCTGCGCCGGATTTGGCGAACGTCGTGCACTTTGTGAGCTGCGAACGCCTCGATGGCAGGCCCCTCAATGGCAAGAGGCAGTGGTATGCGCTCACGCTCGACTTTCTGGAGTTGGATTCGCCGCGTCGTCGTCCTGGTCGTCGCACTGGTCGCGGTGGCTGTGATGGCGGTCCTCGTCGACCCTCAGGGCGTCGCCCGGTTCGCCAAACGGGTTTCGGGCGACGCAGCATTGCTCGCCAATCTGGTGCCGCCCCCGGTGCCAGCGCCAACCCCGGTCGAACGTGCCTACTGGCTCGATCAATCCTGGTCGCATCGGGATCGGTTCTGGTTCCATCATGCGTCCCAGGGCACGGCGACCATTCCGGTGCCCTATGATTGGTTCGTCGAACTGGAGCGCGCCGAACTGGCGCCGTTCAGTACGCCCGGCCGCCTCGCCGACAGCGACTACCTTCGGCGGTTCGGCTTCATTTCCAGCCCCCGCACCACCAAGGGCAGCACGTTCGATGGCAAGGCACCGCAGGACGGCTATCACGGCCCCGGTCCCGCGAGTGTCTCCAATGCCGGCGAACGCGACCGTCTGATCGGCTATCCGAGCAATCCGGACGGCCTGCCGGTGGGGTTTGCGCGGCTCGAAGCGGGAAAGGACCCGACCACGGGGAAGCCTTTCCCGGCGCAGCTCGGCTTTACGTGTGCGGCCTGCCACACCGGCCACCTCGAATACAAAAAAGTCAGCCTCCGCTTCGATGGCGGGCCGGCGATGCTGAACCTAGGTACTCTCGAGCCGGCCATCGCCTTGTCGATCATCTACACACTGAAGGTGCCGGGTCGCTTCGATCGCTTCGCCGACCGGGTGGCAAAGCGGAGCGGCGACCAGTCCGGCTGGCAGGACAAGGCAGCGCTTCGGCGCGAGCTCGAGGATACGCTCAAGAAGATCATCATCACCAAGAAGTGGGAGGCCCAGAGCAGCGGCGTTCCCGGTGTGGAGGAGGGGTTCGGTCGCCTCGACGCGCTCAATCGCATCGGCAACCAGGTGTTTTTCGAAGACGTCCTGCCGCTGGGGCCCGATGAGCTCGCGAAGCTCGACGCCGATCATCTTCCAAGGGTCCCCAAGCATCTTGCCGGCAACTTTGCACCGATCGATGCCCCTGTCTCGTTCCCGCCCATCTGGGACACGCCCTTCTTTCTGTGGGCCCAGTACGATGCATCGATCTTCAACGAGCTGGTCCGCAATGCCGGCGAAGCCCTGGGGGTGGCGGCCAGGATCAATTTGACCGGGAAGGACACCGCGCAGCTGTTCGCGTCGACTGTCCATGTCCCGACGATCGTCGAGATCGAGAATATGCTGCGCGGCACCGACCCTCTGGCGGGCGGCGGCAAGTCGTTCAAGGGGCTGGCGGCGCCGCAGTGGAGCGATGCCGCAAAGATCTTCCCGGGTGATGCCGCCTGGACCATCGATGCGACCAAGGTGACGCGGGGGCGTGAGCTCTATCGATCAATGTGTGTGGAATGCCACCGCGGGCCGGTGCGCGACGCCGAGTTCGATCGCAAATGGCCGGATCTTTCCTTCTGGGCCGAACGCAGCCCGGATCGGGCTGACCCCAACTGGATCAACATTGGCGGTCGCAACTACGTCAATGTGGTGCAGAAGCCTGTTGCGGTGCTGGGCACCGATGCGCAGCAGTCGCGGGTTCTGTCAGACCGCAGGGTCGTGATGCCGCCGAATGTGGGCCTCAAGCCTGTTGCGGAATTGAATGCCCGATCGAACTGCGGCATCCCCGACGCGGAAGGATTGAATGCGGCCTTCGGCATTGCCTTGATGGCCGTGGTCGACCGGGCCATCGATCGCTGGTTCGTCGATCATCCCACGACGGAGCAGGAGCAGCGCGACATGCGCGGGCCCCGGCCGAACTGCCCCAATCCACGAACCTTCACCATGATGGCCGCGAAGGGGCAGGGAGGCGACGGCGGCCAGGTCGTCCCCCATTACCGGGCGCGCCCGCTCGATGGTGTCTGGGCAACGGGGCCCTACCTGCACAACGGCTCCGTGCCGACATTGCAGGCCATGTTGCTGCCCCAGGGCGACCGACCCAAGAAATTCTGCGTCGGCAACCGGCAATTCGATCCCAAGGATGTCGGCCTCGTGGCGGAGGCGCTGCCTTGTGCACAGGGACTGACGACATTCGATACGAGCGAGCTCGCGAACAGCAATCGCGGCCATTCCTTCGAGGGAACGGAAACGGATGTGAAGAAACTTCCGGCCGGTGTCGTCGGGCGAGGTCTCTCTCCGACCGAGCGTGACGAGCTGATCGAGTTCCGGCTCGAGTCCGACCGGAGGCGCGGCGCTGGACAATTGCAAGGGCGTCGCCGCCCGTTCTAACCAGTGGGACGGCTCGACCTTGCAGGAGGTGCGACATGGATCGATTCACCGGCGGTTGCCTGTGCGGCAACGTTCGGATCGTGGCGTCAGGACGGCCGTACCGCGTCGGCCTTTGCCACTGTCTCGACTGCCGCAAGCACCATGGGGCGCTTTTTCATGCGTCCGCAGTGTTCCCTCAGGATGCGGTGACGATCGAAGGCGAAACACGCGACTACGCCGGGCGGTTCTTCTGTCCCCGTTGCGGCGCGCCGGTTTTCGGACGCAGCGGCGATGAAATCGGGGTGAATCTGGGATCCCTGGATGCTCCCGACCAACTCGCGCCTACCTACGAGCTCTGGACCGTCCGCCGCGAGCACTGGTTGCCGCCTTTTCCGCTCGCGAGACGCTACGAGCGCGACCGCGACGCTGCCGGTCGCTCGGAGGAGTAGGCGACGACGGGGGCTGCGGTCCGGTCATCAAGTGTACTTGTTGCCAAGTGTACTTGTCGCCAAGTGTACTTGCGGCTGGGCGCGTGATCGGGGATGCTGACGGGCAGGCAGCGGCGGTACGGTAAGGCGTCTCGCTCGGGTCGGAGGTCGAAATCGCCAGACAAACGGCGGCCAGGACGTTCGGTCGCCTCGACTTCACCTTCGACAATGCGGGTGTCGAGCCCCCCATCCTCCGGGCACCCCGTCCTGTGGCTTTGTTCGGATAGCTCTGCGTTCATCGTCGGCTGAGCGTAGGTGATCGACGGTCGCGAGACCGTCCACGACCCCAATCGTTTGACCTTGGAGGGACAGGCATGAGCACGTTCACGGTAAACGGCAAGCCCCACAAGTTCGACGGCGATCCCGAAACGCCGCTGCTGTGGTATCTGCGCGACGTCGCGGCGCTCACCGGCACGAAGTTCGGGTGCGGCCAGGCGCTCTGCGGCGCCTGCACCATTCATGTCGACGGCGCGGCGCTGCGCTCCTGCCAGACGCGCGTCGGCGATGTCGAAGGCGCGGCGATCGTCACCATCGAAGGCCTGTCACCTGACGGCAATCACCCCGTCCAGGTCGCCTGGCGCGAGCTCAATGTCGCCCAGTGCGGCTACTGCCAGACCGGCCAGATCATGCAGGCCGCCGCACTCCTGAAGGACACGCCGAAGCCCACCGACGCCGACATCGACGGCGCCATGAGCGGCAACATCTGCCGGTGCGGGGCCTATCCCCGCATCCGCGCCGCCATCAAGCGTGCTGCCGGGAGGGCCTGACCATGCCTGACACCATCCTCGCGACCCCCGCGCCGTCCGCCTCGCGCACGCGCGTCGTCAACCTCGGCCGCCGTGCCCTCCTGCTGGGGTTGGCCGCCGGCAGCTTCGTGGTGGCCACGCGGCTCTCCTCGCCGGCCTTCGCTCAAGGCAAGAAGTACGGCGGCGACGCCATGCCGGGCGGGCTCAAGGACGATCCGCGCGTCTTCCTGTCGATCGCCGACGACGGCACGGTCACGCTCCTCTGCCAGCGGGCGGAGATGGGGCAGGGCATCCGGACCGGTTGGGCGGCGGTGGTCGCCGACGAGCTCGAGGCCGATATCGGCCGCCTGCAGGTTCGCCAGGCGCCGGGCAACGAGGCACTCTACGGCAACCAGAACACCGACGGGTCGCGCAGCATGCGCCACCATTTCGACCCGCTGCGCCGCATCGCGGCCGCTACGCGCCTGATGCTGGAACAGGAAGCCGCGTCGCGCTGGAACGTGCCGGTCACCGAGGTGAAGGCCGCCAACCACGAGGTGGTTCATGCCGCGTCCGGGCGACGTCTCGGCTTCGGCGCCTTGGCGGCCGGGGCCGCCAAGCGTCCCGTGCCGTCGCCGCAGGCTCTGGTCTTCAAGGCGCCCGATCAGTACCGCTATATCGGCCGTGACGTCGCGCTGGTCGACAATCTCGACATCACGACAGGGCGGGCGAGCTACGGCATCGATGCCCGGCCCGAGGGCCTGGCCTTTGCCGTCGTCGCGCGGCCGCCGGTCATGGGCGGCAAGGTGAAATCCTTCGATGCGGCAGAGACCATGAAGGTGCCGGGCGTCCTCAAGGTCGTCGCGATCGAGGCGCCGTCGATGCCCACGGAGTTCCAGCCGCTGGGCGGCATTGCCGTCGTCGCGGAGAACACCTTTGCCGCGATCAAGGGCCGGTTGCGCCTCTCCATTCAATGGGACGACGGGCCCAATGCCACCTACGACTCGGTGGCCTATCGCAAGACCCTCGAGGAGGCAGCGGCCAAGCCCGGCCTCGTGGTGCGCAACGACGGCAATGTCGACGAGGCATTGAAGGCCGCGGCGAACCGTTTCGAGGCCACCTATTATGTTCCCCACCTGGCGCAGGCGCCGATGGAGCCGCCGACAGCGACGGTGCGGGTGGCGGCGGACAAGATCGAGGTCTGGACCAGCGTGCAGGCGCCGGAAGCCGCCCGCACCAACCTCTCCAAGCACTTCAGCCTGCCGGTCGACAAGATCACCGTGCATGCGCTGCTGCTGGGCGGCGGCTTTGGCCGGAAATCGAAACCCGACTTCGTCATGGAAGCGGCCATCCTGTCGCGCGCCATGGACGGGCGGCCGGTGAAGGTCACCTTCACGCGCGAGGACGACCTGCAGCACAGCTTCTTCCACACCGTCTCGGTCGAGCGGATCGAGGCCGGCGTGGACGGCGCGGGCAAGGCGACGGCGTGGCTGCATCGCACGGTGGCGCCGACGATCCTGTCGATCTTCGCGCCCGATCCGGGCCATGAGGCGCCTTTCGAGCTCGCGATGGGCGCCGTCGACAATCCCTTCGCGATTCCCAACTTCCGCGTCGAGAATCCGGAGGCCAAGGCCCATACCCGCATCGGCTGGTTCCGGTCGGTGTCCAACATCCCGCATGGGTTCGCGATCCAGAGCTTCGTGTCGGAGATGGCGGCGGCCCTGAAGCGAGATCCCAAGGACTATCTGCTCGAGCTGATCGGCCCGGCCCGGCAGATCGACGCCAGCGCGATGTCCGACAAGTGGCTGTACGGCGAGGATCCCCAGCGCTACCCGTTCGACACCGGCCGCCTGCGGGCCGTCGTCGAGAGGGCGGCGAAGGAAGCGGGCTGGGGTCGCACCCTGCCGCAGGGCCGGGGCCTCGGTATCGCCGCCCATCGCAGCTTCGTGAGCTACACCGCCGTGGTCGTCGAGGCCGTCGTCGGGGCGCGCGGCGAGCTCACCATCCCGCGGGTCGATATCGCCTTCGACTGCGGCGCGGTGGTCAGTCCCGACCGGGTGCGCGCCCAGCTCGAGGGCGCGGTCGTCCAGGGCATCAGCCTGGCGACGGTGAGCGAGATCAGCTTCCGCAACGGCCGTCCCGAGCAGACCAACTTCGACGGCTATGAGCTCACGCGGATCGACGCCGCGCCGGCCGAGATCCGCACCCATCTGGTCAACACCGGGGGATTCGACCGGCCGATGGGAGGCGTCGGCGAGCCCGGCGTGCCGCCGGTCGCACCGGCGCTCGCCAACGCCATCTTTGCCGCCTGCGGCAAGCGCATCCGCAGCCTGCCGATCCGCAACCAGCTGGTGCCGCGCAATCTGTGAGGCTGTCTCGAACGGTTCCTCGAGCATCGCGCCTTCGACCGGACTGGATCGAAGGCACGATGCCGCAGGCGGCGGGTTAATTCGACGGAGTCGCGCGATGATCGCTTCTTCGGTTGGAGCAGCAGGCAGGAACGACCCATCGGATGTGCGCGTTGTTCAATGCGCTTTGAACATCCGGCGCCTGCAACTGGGTCAGCCCCTGATCGTCGTGGATGGATTGGTCGGGCCGCAGACGATCGGTGCCATCCGCGATTATCAGGTCCACAACAAGTTGCCGATCGACGGCAGGGTCGATCCTGGCGGACCGACAATTGCGTCCTTGCGCGCCTCGATAAAGGACGAAGCGCTGATCTTCGGCGCGAGCGTGGCCAAGCTGCTCTTCATCCGGGAGCAGTTGACCCGCCTACCGATGCAGCCGGGAACGAGGATGAGCTTCTTCGCTCAGACCTTCCACAATCAGTTGGGAGCCCTGGAACCCTTCCGCGATCTTTCCCGGGGGTTCGATCCGACGCCGCCGGTGGCCATGGGGATCAGGGGCGGCCCGATCGTGTTCGGTTTTACCGGCGTGGACGACGCGGCGGCCGCCACACTGCTGTTCGCGCTTTTCGTGGCGGCCATGATCATCATCATGATCAACAGCCCGGCCTTTCGCAAAGCAGTCGAGGTTCGCGCGAAGGAACTCGACCGGATTGTCCAGCAGCTCGGGGTCAGCTTGAACGTCAAGTTCGAGGAGGCCATCGCCATCATCGTCAGCGTCGCCGACGAGACGATCGACGCCGCCAACAAGTGCCGTCAATCACCGACCTTCAATGCGTCGCCGGAGTGCGCCGAAGCGCTCAAGCAGTTCAGGTTCATCGTCGATCGCATCAGAAACCAGTTGCGCGACAGCACATTCAAGCTGCTGCTCGCCCTTTTCAAGAAGGGTAGCCAGAGCGGCGCCTTCGACGTCCGGGAGATTCGCCGGCAGATCGAGGTCGCCCTCAATCGCATGCGGCAGAACGCCGTGGATCTGCAGGTCGAGCTGCAGAACATGCGAGACAAATGCAATTGCCCGGAGGTCTGAGCGCACGTCTGCTTTGGGCAACGTGATTGTTCCGTCCTCGCTGCGGCGATCGGCAACGATCTCGAAGGCACTCTCTTTCAAGAACCACATTCGCGAGCCGGACCGCGAGAAAAAATGCCGCCGGCTTTGGGCCGGCGGCAGTCAGGGCTGAAGCGCCCAAGAGGAAACGCAAACAAAGGAGGATGCGTCGGCCCACTTAATCGCCACGGCATCCGATTTCCATCCTCTTCTGCCGGAGTCCGGCCAACCGGCGATACTCATCACACTCGTGATCGTCTGCCCGCTGCGAAAGCAGGCAGCCTCTGCGCGAGGATCGTCCGCTCAGCGCATCACGTTCGTGATGCTTGCCGACGTATGACGCAGCGATGTTGAAACAACTGCGCCTCTTCGATCACGGTAGCGCGTGCGGCGCTTCGAGCGGCGCGACATTGCTGTCGAGAGGTCGAGGACGGGCGAATGAGTGCAGGCAATCGCACCCTGGAACAGATCATCGGCGAACTCGAGTTCGATCCGCAGATGCTGAAGCAGAAGTACGAGAGGGAGCGCGACAAGCGCCTGGTCGGTGAAGGTCAGGGACAATACGCCCCGGCGACCGACGGCAAGTTCGCGCAGTTCGGACGAGATCCCTGGACGCGATCCGATTTCAACCGGGCGCCAATGATGGGCCATACGGAGGTCATCATTGCCGGAGGAGGATTCGGCGGCTTGCTGATGGGCGCGCGCCTGCATGAGATGGGCGTCGCCGATATTCGCGTCATCGACGAAGCCGGCGATTTCGGCGGAACGTGGTACTGGAACCGTTACCCCGGCGCGATGTGCGATATCGAGGCGCATATCTACATGCCGCTGCTCGAGGAGACGGGCCATGCCCCCAGACATCGTTACGCCTACTGGGATGAAATGCTCGAGCTCAGCCAGAAGATCGGGCGTCTCCATGGTCTCTACGACAAGGCGTGCTTCCAGACCGTCATAACGGCAACGCGGTGGCTGGAGGAGGAACGGCGCTGGTTGGTCGAGACCGATCGCGGCGACCGCCTGACGGCGACGTACCTGGTGCTTGCCTGCGGTCGCCAAAGCCTCCCGAAGCTGCCCGCCATCGCCGGCATCGACAAGTTCGAGGGGCATGCGTTTCACTCGAGTCGCTGGGACTACGAATACACCGGCGGCCAGGGCGACGGCAAACTCACGAAGCTGAAGGACAAGCGTGTTGCGATCATTGGTACGGGTGCCACGGCCATCCAGATCGTGCCCGAGGTGGCAAAGTGGGCAAAGCAGCTCGACGTTTTCCAGCGGACGCCCTCGCATGTCGGTATCCGTGGCCAGCGGCCAACGGCGCCCGACTATGCCGATATGTCGAAGCCGGGATGGCAGAAAGAGCGACGCGAGAACTTCCAGCGCTTGATCTCGGCCCTGCCACAAGAGGTCGATCTGGTCGCGGATGGGTGGACCGACTCCCTGAAGCGCCTGAGGCCGGCCTATACCGCCAACGAGCTCGGCGACCTGCTCGGCCGGCCGGCGACCAGCGAAGAGCGGGACCTTGTGGCGGAGATTTCCGACTACCGGGTCATGAACAGCCTTCGTTCGAGAATCGCGGAAATCGTGAAGGATGCGGCAACGGCCGAAAGCCTCAAGCCGTGGTACAGGTGGCGCTGCAAGCGCCCGTGCTTCCATGACGACTATTTGGCGGCGTTCAATTCTCCCAATGTCCGTCTGGTCGACACGCAAGGCCGTGGCGTCGAGGCATTCTCCAGCCACGGAATTGTCGTCGATGAGGTCGAGTATCCGATCGATTGCGTGATTTTCGCGACCGGCTTCGAGGCTGGCATTTCCTATGTGCGGTTGACTGGTTTCGATGTCGTGGGCAGGGGCGGCGGGACATTGAGCGAGCACTGGTCCAATGGGGTGCGCTCGCTGCACGGACTGATGACCGATGGGTTTCCCAATCTGTTCATGATCGGAGGCAACCAGCACAGTGTGGCGGCCGTGAATGCCGTTCATCTGCTCGACGAACAGGCCTCCCATGTCGCCCATATCGTTGGGCAGGTGCGGCAGCGAAACGGGACTCTTGTGGAACCGACCGCCGGGTCGGTCGATGCCTATACCGATCTGATCCGGAACGCACCGACCAATGGCGTGCTCATGAGGTTCTTCGCGGCCTGCACACCTGGCTATTACAACGGTGAGGGAAAGGCCGCGAGCGCGGCAGATCTCTTTGCCGGCAATCGCTACGGCGACGGACCAATGGCGTTCTACGAGATGCTGGCGCGTTGGCGGCAGGCGCAGTCGCTCGACGGGTTGAGCATCGGCTGAGGTCGATCTCGCGGGCGTGCGCCGGCGCTCATCACACTCGTGATGAATATGAACCCCAACGCAGCCGTTCTTGCGTCACACGTCGTCGCGTGAGCAACGTCGGGCATGGAGAGGAATATGCTCAGAAGAAGCTTGATAGCCGGGGCATCCGCCGGCGCGATGAGCACCATTGCCCTGTCGGCACAGGCGTCCCCGCAGTTCCCCAGTCGCCCGATCCGGGCAGTCGTTCCCTTTGCCCCAGGGGGCAATGCGGATACCTTGGCCCGCATCATCGCGGACCGACTTTCTCCGCGGCTCGGTCAGCCAATCGTGGTCGACAACAAGACCGGCGCTGCCAGCATGATCGGAGCTGCCTATGTCGCGAAGTCGGAAAAGGATGGATACACCCTGTTCTTCGGGGTGAGCGCCATCTTTCTGACGGTTCAATTGATCAAGAATCCGCCGCTTCGCATGTCGGAGCTCATGCCGGTAACGCGAATTCACGACGTCGGCGTGGCGATGGGCATTCCAAAGGACCTCGGCGTCGACGATCTGGCCGGCTATCTGAAGCTGACCAAGGAACAACCCGGAAAGCACTCCTACGGCAGCTACGGTGTCGGAACCGGAGCGCATGTCATCGCCGAAATCATGAAGAAGCGTTCGGGTGCCGTGATCACGCACGTGCCCTACCGCGGAGAGGCGCCGGCCGTCCAGGATCTGCTCGCCGGCAACGTGACGAGCGCGTTCGGCTCGGTGGGGTCCCTTGCGCAGTTTCCGGACAAGATCAGGATCGTGGCGGTGCTGACGCCAAAGCGCCTGCGACAGTTTCCGGACATTCCGACGTTCGCAGAGGCCGGTTTCGACATGGGTCCGATCACGGGCTGGGCCGGCGTCTTCGTGGCCACGGGAACACCAGCGCCAATCGTGGAGAAGCTCGCCGCCAACATCAATGCAGTGTGCGCCATGCCCGACGTTCAGGCCCGAATACTCGAGATGGGGTATCAGCCTGTGGAGCCGCAGAAGGATCTGTCCAATCTCATTGCCGAGCAGGAACGCGCCTGGAAAGCCGCAGCAGAAGAAGCGGATGTGACCATCGACTGAAGGCGGTCGCCTACAGACGGAATGCCGATGGTGGGTGTCGGCGATGTCTTCTCGGCGAGCACGGACAAATCAAATGAGGGCGAGGCTGGGATCGGTTTCGGCGCGGAAAGCTTTGTTTGCTGTGGAGACGCCTCTTGAGATTTCATTGGTTGACGTGGTTTGTCGCAGTTCTGCTCGTTTCCGCCGCGAACACGGCATATTGCCAGGACTATCCGTCGCGGCCGATCCGCGTTGTCGTTCCGTTCGGACCGGGAACCGGCACGGACGTCGTCGCTCGCGCGATAGGTGCGGAAGTCGGCCATCGCACAGGGCAGCCCGTCATCATCGACAACCGGCCTGGCGCTGAAGGTCAGATCGGCGCCCAGGCGGCTGCCACGGCGGCACCCGACGGTTATACCCTCTTCATCACGACCCAGACGACGCAGGCGATGAACGCCCATATCTACAGGTCGCTCGCCTACGACCCGGTGCGAAGCTTTGCGCCGGTGACGGGGCTGACCCGGGGCCCCCAGATCGTCATGGTCCGCAAGAGCCTGCCTGTTCAGTCGATCGCCGACCTGGTCGCGCTGGCAAAGGCGAAGCCCGGCAGCTTGACGTTCGGCAGTGGGAACGGATCCAGCCGGGGAGGGGCAGAGCTTTTCAGGATGATGGCGAAGATCGATCTTGTGAGTGTTCCGTACAAGTCCCAGACGCAAGTCGTGTCCGACTTGCTGGGCGACACGATCGATCTGACGTTCTCCGACTTCTCTGCCGGGCTCGCCGCGGTCCGCGACGGGCGGGCACGAGGGCTCGCGGTGACCAGCCGCGAACGCATTCCCGGTCTCGAGGCGTATCCTGCCGTCGCGGAAACCATACCGGGATATGAGATGTGGGCATGGTCGGCCTGCTACGTGCCCGCCGGCACACCCCACGCCGTTGTGCTCAAGCTGAACGCGCTCATCCGAGATGCGTTGGAAAGCGAGTCGGTGAAGCGCACGTTCGCGACGACGGCCGCCAGTACATTCCCGGGGACACCGGAAGAGCTGGCGTCGTTTCAGGCGGCCGAGACCGAGCGATGGGGAAAAATCATCGAGTTTGCCGGCATGAAAGAGCCTTAGTCGGCCCTGGGCAGGGGGCCGCACGCTCACGAGAGGCCTTCGAGGACGGTCCGATGCTTTCGGAAGGACAGGGGGCTTTGACGATCGCCGGTGGAGCGCCTACCTTTCAGGTGTCTCCGATGGGGATGGAGTCCCCCGACAACCGCCGCAAGGCTGATGACTCCTACCGAACGCTATGCCGCGGTAGGAGGACACATGACCCAAGTATGGGCACAAACGGCGATGTGGCTGGGCTTGGCGCTCGTTGCCACCCTGATTTCCATCTGGCTCAGGATCGCCACCGCACTTTCCGAGATCGTGGTCGGCACCATCGCCCAGCTGGTGATCGGCGTTGCCGCTGGGGCTGCTTTGCTTGCCGTCGACGATTCGGCCATCAAGTTCCTGTCGGGTGCCGGCGCCATCGTGCTCACCTTCCTGGCCGGCGCTGAACTCGACCCGACCGTGTTCCGGCGCAAGTGGCAGGAAGCGAGTGCAGTTGGATTGGCAGGCTTCGCCTTTCCCTTCCTGGGGTGCGCGGCCGCCGCTCACTGGCTGCTGGGCTGGGGCAGCCAGCAAAGCTGGCTCGCCGGCGTCGCCATGTCGACCACGTCCGTCGCCGTGGTCTATGCGGTCATGCTCGAGTTCGGCCTGAACCGCACCGATTACGGCAAGACACTGCTTGCCGCCTGTTTCATCAACGATCTCGTGACCGTGCTCGCGCTGGGATTCATCTTCGCGCCCTTCACCGAGCGCACGGCGATCTTCGCAGGCGGCGCCGTAGCGGTGTTCGCGGTGCTGCCCTGGCTTACGCCACGCTTCTTCCGCCTCTACGGCAACAGGCCTTCTGAACTCGAGGCCAAGTTCCTGCTGCTCTGCCTGTTCGGCCTGGGCGCGCTTGCGGCCTGGGCCGACAGCGAGGCCGTGCTGCCCGCCTACATCGTCGGCATGGTGCTGGCCGGCACGGTGGGCAAGGACCACGTGCTGGTGCGCCGTTTGCGCACGCTCACCTTCGGCTTCCTGACGCCGTTCTACTTCATTCGCGCCGGCTCGTTCGTCTCGGTGCCCGCTTTGCTGGCAGCGCCGGCCGCGTTCGCCGTCATGCTGGGCGCCAAGATGCTGACCAAGTTCCTCGGCGTCTATCCGGTGACGATCGCCCACCGCTCGCCCCGGCGCGAGGCCGCCTACACCACGCTGCTGATGTCGACCAGCCTGACCTTTGGCACGATCTCGTCCCTGTTCGGCCTGTCGCACGGCATCATCGACCAGGGCCAGTATTCCATTCTGGTGGCGGCGGTGATCGGCAGTGCCGTCGTGCCGACCCTGATCGCCAACGCCTTCTACCTGCCGCATCACCTTCTTCCGGAGACCGCCGAAGGCGAGGTCGAGCCCGAACCGGTGGCGGTGCGATCGCCGCCCCGAAGGCACGGCTAGCGACCGGGAGGCTTCACATGCAGCTTTCCGATTGGGCGTTGGGCGGCGCCGCTGTGAGCCTGGGGGCGGCAGCGGGTACGCCGATGCGCTTCTTCATATCGGGCGCCGTGGCGCGGCGCTTCGGCGAGACCATCCCTTGGGGAACCTTGGTGGTAAATGCGAGCGGCTGCCTGATCATGGGCGCCGCGGCGGCGTTTGCCCGGGCCTACGGCCTTTCTGCGGACTCCGAACTCTGGCTGCTGGTGGCGACGGGATTCCTCGGCAGTTACACGACGGTCTCGTCATTCGCATTGCAGACGCGCGCGCTGCTCCGCGAAGGCGAACGGGTCGATGCGGTCAGATACGTGCTCCTGTCCCTGGTCCTTTGTCTCGCGGCTGCCGCCGGCGGTTTTGCCTTGCTCTCTGCGGTGTTGGCGGCGGTGCAGCGATGAACGACAGCGAGGCCTCATCCGCGACGAGGTCGCGGCATCACCGCTGGTCGCCCCTCGCAGCGACTGTTGGCCTGTATGGGGCCGTCATGGCGGGAGGGATTTTCGGAAGCCTGTTGCGCTGGCTGGTCGCGCTCGCCATTCCGATCGTGGAGGGCGGCTTGCCTTGGGCAACCTTGCTGATCAACGTGTCGGGATGCCTGTTCATAGGCTTCTATGCGGCGTTGACAGGGCCCGACGGCCGTCTGTTCGTTGGCCCGCGCATGCGCCAGTTCGTCATGACCGGCATTTGCGGCGGCTACACGACCTTTTCGAGCTTCAGCCTGGAGACGATGCGGCTTGCCCTGTCGGGACATGAGGGGCTGGCGGCGCTTTATGTCGG
>Ga0209930_1002088_pt1 | contig 25629 bp, 35 predicted proteins | sample ThiBiot_500_biof_2_FD_183948 | JGI IMG/M metagenome (GOLD analysis project Ga0209930, IMG submission 183948) | Wastewater bioreactor microbial communities from Cape Town, South Africa - Thiocy_cont_500_biof (SPAdes) | ecosystem: Engineered > Bioreactor > Thiocyanate-remediating >... | reverse complement strand
AAAAGAAGATTAGCAAGTTATTCATACGCCATAGGAAACTTCGTCACGAACTAAATCCATGCCTGGACGATTATGACGATTTTCTTGACGTGTCATCGCGAGTTTAATCAATGGTTCTTTGTCTAAATTTCGAATAGAATTAAGATTTTTTCGTTCACATGATTTTACCTCGAACAGCTTTTTCTAATCGATCAATATCATTTTCATTACTAAGAACTTCTTCTTCCGTCTACAATTATTCGTTGTAAGAAGAAGAAAAAAGAACGAATATTTCTTCGTCTACTTGTTTCTTTTGCCATTCGAGTTCGCGAAGTGAACGTTCGAGTTCTTGAAGACGTTTTCGTAGCGCATATTCAGCTGCTTTACCTTGTGATTCAAGATCGGCCGATGATTGACCGATTGTATGAAAGATACTCTCACGAAGACGTACAGATTCGTACACTTAAAATTCAAATAGGAAAATCAGAATCAATTTTATTAATCAAATGATAAATGACGAACTTTCTTTTTCTGCACGATCTTTATTATATTTTGAAAAAGCTAACCATTCTTCGGGAGTGATTTGTCCTTTGACAGGTCGGCATGGATCAGGTTTATAGCTAATATTCGGCGAGAATTCATTCAATTGTAGATTTTCTTCACAAACAGCGAACGCTGTGTGTTTATCTTGTAAATCCTAGAAGAGATTTAGATGAATTGATATCAATCAATCAATTGTTTATTTATTCAAACTCGAATTAATTGTTGTTTAGCTTCAGTTAAACGAGCGATTTGATCGAAAGCTTTTTGAACTTGTTGATGAAGTTGTCGTTTAATACCATCGATAACATACACTTCCTAATCGAAAATATTTTTTTTTATTATCAATGTTTAGAAATCAATCGATTTACTTTTTTAAGTTCACGTTCAGCTTCATCATCGACATTATCGATTGCTTTACGACCATCACGTGTCACGTAATTTTCCAATGAAATATCTTGAAATAATCAAACGAAATCAAAAAAGAACAACTACTCAATAGAAATAAATCTACCTAATGGACTTCGCATATGTTCAAGATATCGTTCGCATTGTTCTTTCGCTGATTGAATAGCTTGAATTTCACGGTCAACATCTTGAATTGTATATTCAAGATTTTTACGCCATTTATCGATTTCATCAAGTCGATCAGAGATTCGTACATCACTTCAATTACAAAAAACAAATTTTCATGTCTCATCAATTGTCAATTGAAATTTTCCTCTATTACTTATCGTGTTTGTTCCACCATGATTCATTTTGTGTTTCATTGATTAATCGTCGACCTTCTTGTCGAACTTGATGTGAAACATTACGACTACGTTCAGCATCATGAGAAATGGCATAACTAAAAAAAAACGGTTCTATCAATTTGAAAAATTAGTCCGTGCGTTTATGAATATACTTATGATTGAACCAATCGGGTACACTATATTTAGCGCGTGGTTTTTGTTCGAGTGTTGGATGAAGTGTATGAACAGCGACTGCTGAACGTGGTTTCAATGGTTTAGAAAGTGCTTCGAATCCGCTCATTTCAGAAAAATTTTTCTTTTTATCCAAGCACACAAAAACAACACAACAGTGGGAGTAAACGCAGCTGAGCACGAAAAGTATGTTTGGTTGCCATTCGTATCAGCATCTCTAAGGATTGCCTTGACAACATCAAGTTATTTTTAATAGAATCATTTTCAATTTATACAAATATTCGATGAACACACTGCATTTTCGTTTTTATTTAAACATATTTCAATTTATTGAAATGAGTATCAATCAAGAGGTCGCTAGGAATCATCTGGTCGATTTAACAAATTATTAGTTATGTAAAGCGTCGTCTACACAAGATAATACGTTGTTCATCAATGTATGATTAAGAAAAACAACAGACTGACATTTCTGTTTGACTTTAGTTGAACTCTGAAAGACATGACAATATCTTTGATGACGTTCAAAACGCTTGATAATATTTGTTTTTTTTAAGATTCATGCCCTGATTGTACTTTGTGAATGACAACAGGAAATATTTAGCATGTAGACTAATAATCGATTTTATTGATCTTTGTATTGTATAATCATATCGAAATTGAACATTTATGACTTGTTCATTGAACAAAAAAATAGGAACACATGCTCGTTTATAGATTTCTGCATCCCCCAGGTTATTTTTTATAATTGTAATCGGTGATCTCTTGGCTTCGTTCATTTTTTTTGGAAATTATGCGTCAAAATTCATTGGTTCATGTTAATCAAATAGTCGTGAATAAAAACGGAAGCATTCCATCATAAAAACTACAAATATTGACAGACAACGGTGTCATCATCTGAGAACAATTTATTCAGAAGATATAGATTAGTTTAAATGAGAGGGGAACGAAAAAAACGAGATCTTTATTTTCTCTCTCTCTCGTATAAATCAAAAACGCATTTATAGGCGTTTATTTGAATTATCTGTAATAAAACAACTAGAATTTCATCCTACAGATTTTCAATCCTCCGCATTTTTGTCATGCCTTTTTTGTTGTATATAAACATTTGCAGTTTAGTCTTCGAAAGATTCAATTCTAGATTTCAATAAATACAAACAACAATGTATAGTACTAAATATTCGATCTTATTCCTCTGCGTCATTTTTTCCTTAGGTAAATCATCTTGTTTGCGCTTTCTTTCGGATAGTTGGCTCAACAATCTTGTTCATTTTTTAGTTCTTCTTTGGTGTACAAATGCTGATTCAAGTGAACAACAAGAACATGCTCTTGAAACTAGCAACGAAGATTTCGATGATTTACTTGATGTTTATCGTCGTGCATCACTTCGGCCTGTTGTTGTACATCAACGAGCGTCACTTCGACCAGTCAGTGGTAAACGAGCATCATTACGACCCGTAGGTAGACGTGCTTCATTACGTCCATTTGGTAAACGGGCGTCACTTCGTCCTCCAACTTATTACATCAACTAATCGAACACACACACAACCAAACATCCATTATTTCTACTGAGAAAACTCATTTCCTTTCGTCTAGTTAAAATATCGAAGTGAAAATAATAATAAAAAAAAACAAAATAAATTCGTCTACGTCAACATTTACACATATATAGATATTTATTTATTTATTTATTTTTATCTGTACTGCATAAAATAAACAAAAAAATAAGCAAATCAAGCACCAGAGATTTCATTCGTTTTTATCATGACGACGGACTTTAGCGAGATTCAATTTTTGTTGAACTTTCGAACGTTTTGATTTTTCATTGCGTTCAATATCTTTTGCTAAACGATATGCCAAATAACCAGATATAATAAACATAGGTGTTAAGAAAATAAAAATATAATATAAAAATTGCCATGGATTACTTGCTAAATAAATCGAAAACAATAAGAGAAACCCGAAATCAATCGATTTACCAGCATAAACAACGAGATCCAGGAATTTTTGACGCCAATCAAATGAAAACATGTTCAACAATGGAATGTTTTAGATGTGTATCTTAAAGCAAAGATATATTCTGTCTAAATAGTCTAAACCTTTATTATTGTCTTTGAAAACACTAAGAAAATGAAAAAAAGCACATAATCTGTTGTTTTGGTATCAGTGGTAAGAAGAGAAAAAGAAAGAGAGGCGGGAGGTAAGTTGAATAAATTTTCTCTTTTCGTTAGAGGAATGCGTAATAATAGTAAAAAAAACGAAAGACAATGTTCGCTTTAATTCACATAGTTAAGCTTTTTGTTTAATGTAACTTTAATTTCATTAATGAAATCTTTGGTATTCATATACATTCCTTCTTTAACACTAAAAAAGAAAAAAAAAGAACAGAAATCAAAATAAGCAAGTGATAGGTGAAATAATATTCGTACTTTTTCAATCCATGAATACAAGCAACAAGATCTTTGGTCATTTTCTTATCATCGACCGTTTCGACGCAAGCTTCTTCGAGTAATTGACACCAACGTTGAAGTTCTTTGTTATCATCGAGTTTGCCACGGTGTTCAAGACCACGTGTCCAAGCGAAGATACTAGCAATTGGATTTGTGCTTGTTGATTTGCCCTTGAAGAAAGTCGAATAGATTTTTTTTTCTTTCGAAATATTAGTCAATTACTTTTTGATGTTCACGATAGTGACGTGTGACAGTACCATGAGCGGCTTCGGATTCAATTGTTTTGCCATCAGGGCAAACAAGAACGGAAGACATGAGGCCAAGACTACCGTAGCCTAACAAGAGAATACACATTTTGTTAATTTAAAATCGTTTTCTCTCTTTAGAATTGATGAAAATACCTTGAGCAACAATATCCGATTGAACATCACCATCATAGTTTTTACATGCCCAAACAAAACCTCCGGAACTTTTTAATGCTTGTGCAACCATATCTGAGAACAGAAAGTATTTGAAGTTATAGTTTACAAAATGAATCTCAATACGAACCATCAATTAAACGATGTTCGTACCAAATCTTGTTTCGTTCAAATTCTTGTTTATATTGTCGTTGATAGATTTCTTCGAAAATATCCTTGAAACGACCATCATATCGTTTAAGAATTGTATTTTTCGTTGACATATACAATGGATAATTCTATAAATGCAAAATCCAAGTCACAATATCTTCGATGTTTTTATTTTTTCGAACCTTTTTAAGTGCATATTGAAAGCATGCATGTGCAAATCCAGTGATCGATTCATCGGTATTGTACATGGCTAATGTAACACCGCCGGTATTAGTAAAGTTAAAAACTTCGACTTCGTTTGGTGGAGCACCATCGGCTGGTGTATATTTCAATGTAACACGTCCGGGTCCTTTGATGACCATGTCTTGACAACGGTATTGATCACCAAAAGCATGACGACCAATGACAATTGGTTGTTTCCAGCCGGGAACTAATAGTGGGATTGTTTTGCAAATGATTGGTTCACGAAAGACGGTACCACCCTGAGAGAAGAATCGAATTGAGTCAATGAAATTTGAAGAGAAAAAATATTTACGAGTATGTTACGGATTGTTCCGTTAGGTGAAAGCCACATTTTTTTTAATTTAAATTCTAAATAAAATAAAAATCGTATCTTCGTTTTTCGACAGTTAAAATTACCTTCAACACGTTGTTCATCGGGTGTGATTGTGGCACATTTGATACCAACGTTATAACGTTGAATAGCGTGGGCAGCTTCGACAGTGACTTTATCATCTGTAGCATCTCGATTTTCCAAGCCCAAATCGTAATATTTGCAATCGACATCGACATAGGGAAAGATCAACTAATTAAAGAAAAAAAAATACGAATAAAATTCATTCGTTTTTTTCTTCCTACGAACCATTTCCTTGATCCATGCCCAGATGATACGTGTCATTTCGTCACCATCTAATTCGACAACGGGATTATTAACTTTAATACGTTTTTGCGGTGCTGCTGATGAACCTTGAATGAGACGAAAACAAAAATAGGAGTGTTCGAATCACACCCTCGTTTGAAAGTCTACCTTGTCGAACTTGATTTTCATGCGATGAAATTGTTGAGATTACACTTGATTTTAAAAGACATGTTGCTTTTTCATGTGTTTTAAAATTTCGTGCTAATGAACGAAGAAGAAATGAAGCCATAAGTACCGAATAACGATGATAAGTAAGGCAAAAAAAAGTTCTAAAAAATGCAGAGATGATAAGAGAAAAACAAAGTAAATCGAAAGAATTTCGGTGATGTTTATGTGCGCCTTCTCTATCGAAGTAAATAAATAAAATTATCCGATTCATCCACAAATCGATAAAGAAGAGAGAGAGAAAAATATTCGTCGTCTTGATTCAATAGAAATTTATCTTTTAGTTAGTACCTACGACACGCAAGCGTATAGGTCATCCTATCCTTGTCCTTCGGAATCAAAATAGAGGCATACGCATGTAAGAAATGGAGAATTACGAACCAATAGAGAAACGATCGCTTCGTGTCGAAAAAAAATCTCGTAAATTCGATATTATTGTCAAAAGAATATCGATTAATATCGGTTGATTTTGGTATTTTCAGATAATTTTCAAACGATGTCTTATGCATCAAATAATCGATCATTCGATCCAACCGCGTTGCCACCTCGATGGCTCGATTGTCCGAGAAAATCGACGATCATTGCTGGTTCGAAAGCAATACAATTGTTCGATCTGTTTCGAAATTGATATTTTCTAGAGAGATTTATTGCATTTAAAACACCATTAGACGACCGATTCAAAGAAAAGATCAATGCTGCTCAGAGATGGCCATGCAGTATGTTGGTGAATTCTTTCAAGAGTGAACCCGTATGACACTATTTTTCATTGAACTTTCGTGATTGATTACATGTGTATTTTGTTCTCAATTAGAAAAAGCTTGGGCTTGTCATTGATTTAACTAATACAGATCGGTTTTATTCGAGTGATGTCGAATTCGTTCAAAAGAATATTCAATATAAAAAAATTCGATGTCGAGGGTAAGAAAAACAGTTCAAAGTCGGTTACAAAAAGAAATTCTGATTGCATAGACACGGTGAAACGCCAAATAATGATCAAATTGCACTGTTTATTCAGACTTGTATAGATTTTTTCGAGCACTATCCAAATGAAATCATTGGTAGAAGATTTTCATTGAATTTTGTCTTCATGAATATCAGTTTAATTTCAGGTGTTCATTGTACGCATGGATTTAATCGAACAGGATTTCTGATCTGTTCGTATCTATGTAAAGAATTAGATATGAGCATCGACGCTGCAATTAATTTATTTGCTACTGCTCGACCAACAGGAATTTACAAACAAGATTATCTTGATGTATTAGTAAAACGCTATGGTGACGAAGAATCAGAGAGAATCTTAGCACCACCACGACCTGACTGGTGTGCAAGTAAAACAAAAGAAATTGACCATTCAATTGATATGCACGTGCACATTTATTTGTAGCGAATAGTGACGATGAAGATGAACCAAACGAACGACCAGTTGCCGGTGGTGGTGGTGGAGGAGTCAAACGTCCTTATGATTCAAATCAAAATAATTCTGATCAAGCAAATAAACGAGCACGTGAAGAGACACCAGTGATACAAGTAGAAGAACTCCGATTGATTTCTCGAGAAACAAAATACGATGAATTTATTTCTAGAATCCTAATGCACAATTTGCAGTTAGTGGCCTCTCAGGAGTGAACGTAGTCATGTTACAATCAACGAAAACACCTGCCCAACTTACAATTCAACGAATGTGCGAATGGAATAGGTAAGATTATGATAATAATTGAGGTTATTTCTATCGACTAATTTTAGAAATGGCTTTCCTGGATCACAGCCTGTATCAATGGATAAAAATAATTATCAGATGATTGTTCAGTCACCATACATGGTTAGTTGGAAAGCCGATGGTACCAGGTAAATATCGATGTCAGAATTCTCTTCATCTATTTTTTAAAAATAGATATATGATGTTAATCGAAGATGAGAAAAAGATCTATATGTTCGATCGTGATAATACCGTATTCGAAGTTAGTTCTCTTCCGTTTCCTAAAGATCCAGATTACACAAAACATCTCACCAACACACTTATCGATGGCGTCAGTTGAATAAATTTCATTGATTATTTCAATTTGATTTGATTTGATTTGATTCATCTAGGAACTTGTCATTGATGAAGCTAATGGACAGAAAATACCGAGATATTTGATATATGACATTGTTGCTTTCGAAGTAAAATCGAATAGATTTCGTCTGATAGATTGACGTTTTCTCGTTTTTATAGGGTGAAAATGTGATGCACCGACGATTTCGAGAACGTCTTGATCTAATTCGACGTTCGATTGTTGATGTACGAAATGAAGCTGCAGCGAGAGGTCGATTTGATAAAAGTCGAGATGTATTTTCTGTCAGACCTAAAGACTTTTATGATTTATCAAAAGTCGATAAAGTAAGATGGTTTTTCTTTCTATTAAAATGATTCAAAATTTTCCTCATCTTAGTTACTCAAACCTGAATTTCGTTCACAAATCGGTCATGAAATGGATGGTTTGATATTTCAACCTGAACTAGACGTAAAATACGAACTGAATTCTTATCAATTCGATTTTCTTTTCATTAGCCTTATGTGCCCGGTCGATCGCCACGTGTATTCAAATGGAAAGAAGATCATACGATTGATTTCCGTTTAAAAATCTGCACTGAACCGGCACGATTAGGGTAGTTAATGAGATGATGATCTTAGATTTTTCAGTCGACTATTTTATTTTAGATGTTTACCAGAGAAAAAAGCTCTACTCTATGTTAATGGAATGAAAGAACCTTTTTCAAGAATGACTTACACACAGGATTTACGTCAGTATGATGGCAAAATAATCGAATGTACATTTCAGAAAGGTAAATGGCGTTTTCTTCGAGAACGAACGGACAAATCATATCCCAATGCAAAAGGTATGTTGAATCTATATATTTTCAATATTGTACTTAAATGTCTTTTGGGTTTTTTTTTCTAGAAACAGCTTTTGGTAAGTGAATTTAAAAAATCTAGTTTATTTATAAAGAAAAACAAAAATATGAAATTTATATTTCTAGGCGCTATCACTGCAGCAGAATTTCCGATCACACCGGAAATACTTCGTTCGATGATAGATGAACATTATAAACATCCGAAGCACTAAAGTCATTACCATTATCTTCTCTTATTCTCATCTGTTGTCTAGTGTTTTTTTTTGAAAATACTCAAGATTATTTGTAAATAAAAATGATCGAAGAACGATTATGACATCTCGGTTAAATCAACAGAAAATTTTTGTACACGATGATTAGCACTGTCAGCTACATAGAGATTATTATCTCGATCTAAACATAGACCAAACGGACAATAGAGTTGTTCAGAATCATTTCCATGTCCTTTGCCACCGACAGCAATGCTACCTGTACGAGCTTCTCGTGTCCAGCACATCACTCGATGATTATTCGAATCTGCAACATAAACCGTACTGAATCGATCGACAACAACACCAACCGGATAAGATAATTGTTTCAAAGTGTTGCCTTCAATACCATTTCCAGCTACGATTATGCCTTCTTTTGCATTCTTTGTCCATTTCATTACACGATGATTATAATAATCTGACACATAAACTGATTGTTCACTGTCGACAAATAAATGCATTGGACCATCCAATTGATGACGATGACTTCCTTGTCCATGACCACCTGCAACTATCACTCCTTTCTTTTCTCCTATTTTCCATCGCTGAACATAATTTTGTTTAAAATCAGATACATACAAATAACCTTGATTATCTATTGCTAAACCTGAACAATCAATATTCTCGATCAAAATTTTCATTTCATTTGAACATGAATATTGCACAACACGTCGATTGCCCGCATCACAAATAATCAAACTGTTTGTTTTATTATCAAAAATGACATTTTTTGGAGAATTTATTTCATTTTCTTGACTTTGTAAAAATGAACCATTTACAGCAATCGCGCCTTGAGCTGAATCCAATGACCATTTCATAATACAATTATTTCGGTGACTAACAATGTAAATCTGTTGCTGATCAACATATAAACTCACTGGATAATAGAATTGAGTAAATTCATGATCATCAAAACGATTTTCAGCAACTGTTTGTCCTGTTGGATGCCATCTGGTATGTTGCTTAAACGCCGATATTAATGATATAATCGCACTTATATAAAATCGTTTTTCTTCAAGAGAAAACTTCGATTGAAAACTATTTGATAGAGAATCCATTTGTAGTTATTTTCGTTATATATCCCAAGTATTGAGAAAAAAAAATGATCAATTGATGAAATTTTTATATAATTATAACGGGAAAAATCCTGACTCATTTATAAAAATACCCGATGAAGTTCGAGCTTTATCGTAGTCAAAAGAAAATTAACCCTATCGTGCTTATTCATGTGTGTCGTCTGAGTAAATCAGTTACTCGAAATATGTAATTTCATTTTCAGATTTTTGCTTTTTTTCTCAGTTAAATAAAAATAACATGAATCTGTTTGATTATGACAATAGATAAATATAGTCAACGATCGTCATTTCATGCATATACGATCTAATTAACACCGACAAGGCACGTCAAAGAATTTTTTATGCATGCATAAAAAGAAAGCAAAACAACTGTTTAACTAATCATCGAATATTCGAGATTGACTTTTTCGTTCGTTAGTTCCTATCTAATAAATAAATTACATTTTCGATTGCAATAGGTCAGAAGTAAATGTCATTAATTCTTTTCTTTCTTTTTACTTACAAAGTAGCGTCCCCTTTCGTTCTGTTTCTCGTATAAGTAGCAGCTGCTTGCTTGCCGCCTTGGCTTGGCTTGTTGTAGTAACGTAACCACCACTTCTTCCAATCAATGTGAACACCAATTGACTCAATGTCAATAAACCGTGTAGAGGCCGAATAAAGTTAAAAGATTTGTTCGAATAAAACACCAATGATAATGAAGATCTTCTTAATCAACAACACATAAAAACATAATAAATACTCATCAAATTATATTTTTCTTCTTCAAACATATACGAGGCTTTTACTTTTCTATTTAGTCAAATAATAATAACGCAAAACTCTCGACAAAACAATATCAGCGTTTATAAGTGCTTAGTTTTTTTTTCTCGTTTCTAGATCTGATTTCGTTCTCAAAACAAGAAAAAATGAACGACGAATCTATGCGTAATGAATTATCTGCGATTCAAATGCAGATGAATCAAACAACAAATGAAGTAAATAAATTTTCAGCTTTTAATACATTGTGTTTTTTTTTCGTCCTCCGTTTCTTTCTTATGCTTACCCCATTATTAATTGAAAGAAGAAAAGAACCGATAGCCGAAGGCATACTAATTTCTAGTTTGTTTTTCGATTGTTAGTATGAGCAAACGTAATTTACGATTCATGTTATTATTGTATCGATAATCAACACTATTTACTCAATTATAAATGAGAAAAAAGAAAAGAAAAGAAAAGAAAATGAAAAATGAAAAGAAACTCGAGAAATTTATATCAATTGAAGGTGATGAAATTCATCTGCTGCCGGAAAATGAAAATCCGCTGATCAATATAAAAACAAAAGAAATTAATTAAAATCTATCATGAGATATTCTACTTTTTTTTTCTTCCTCTTCTCTTTTATTCGTCTATTTCAGTGAAACTAAGTTTCGACAATATTCTTGAATATTTGCATCTTGTCTGTTGTTTCGTTCTCCTATTCAATGAGATGAGTAATGACGGTTTTCGGAAATGGAAAACTCGTTTTTTGTTTTTATTCTCGATATTCTTATTCTTATTCTTTTTCCTTTTTTTTTGTTAATGTATTCAGAAAGAAAACTAGTCGTCCTTCTTTTTTCTTCTTCTTCTTCATCGTGATTCCGACATTAATCAACAGCTAGTAAACGAGCGAAGTACTGCGTTAACTACTCTCTCCATTTTCCTTCTACTTCTTCTTTTTGAACAACAAACATCAAATGATTAAAATTTTTTCTCTTTTCTTACCGTCGTTATTATACTAGAAGAAAATTGACTCATTTGAAAATGTAAAAGAAAAATTTACCTTAATAAAAACTAAACGATACTGAGTCTTCTACTTATTCGTAAATATGTTTTTACCATTTCAATCAAAAACAAACAGTAATGATAATAATACGAATAATCCTAATAATGGCGAACCATTGAGAGTACTTACTGAAGAAGAACAAATTCTCTTGGCCGTTGATCAGGGTGTTCATGAGGTAAACGAATAAATCAGACGATAAACATTTTGTTTCTTCTTCTGCTTCTTCTTTCGAATGGAAATTTTCATAAAATGTTGTTCTTTTGATATATTTTAGTCTCTTGAATCTACTCGACGTATGATTACACTATGTGAAGAAGTAATAATATTTCAACATTGACAAATAGTTTCTTTATTTTTCTATTAAATAGAGTAAAGAAGCAGGTATTCGAACATTGGTTATGCTTGATGAACAAGGAGGTAAAGCGAAAGAAAGAAAGGAAGGAAAATATATTGATGAATACTTATATTAATTATTAGAGCAACTCGATGCTATTGATTCGGGCATGGATAGAATCAATGCAAATATGCGTGATGCCGAAAGGAATCTCGAAGGTCTAGAAAAATGCTGTGGCTTATGTGTACTTCCATGGAAGAGGTACGATAAATCGATATAGAAATTATTGATTTGTGTGTATTTTTGTCCTCTATTTGTTTCTCTTAGATCAAAAAATGTTGAAAAAAGTGCTGCTTATAGTAAAACATTCAAAGGCAATGATGATGGCAAAGTGAATTCTTCCGGGCCACGTCAAATTGTTGCACAAAATGGTGTTGGACCTGGCTCAGGCTATATTCAAAGGTAGAAATTAAAAGGAAATAGTACATCATGAATGTTCTTTTTTTGTTTCCTCATTTATTTAATTGAAGAATTACAAATGATGCGCGTGAAGATGAAATGGAAGACAATCTGCAACAAGTTAGTACAATGATTGGCAACTTGAGAAATATGGCATGTGATATGGGCAATGAAATTGAAAATCAAAATGTTCAAATCGAACGTATCAAGGGCAAAGTAAGAAATCTTTTTTCTGTTTTGATAAAGAGAAAGAACCAAATGGTTGTTTGTTTGTTTTAGACGGAGATCAGTCAAGTACGTATTGGTGAAGCTAATAAACGAGCTAATAAATTGTTGAAAAGTTAACTCAATCTATTTTTATGTTATTCTCGTTTTTTTTCTTTTTCTTCCTGTTCTGCGTGTGGACAAATAATTACTTAATCTAAATTTATCTAATAGAAATCGTTTTTTTTTCTCTCTTTTGCTTCAATCATTTATCATGTTGTTCAATTTTAATCGAAGGAATACGTGCATCACATATCTCGTTCTTATCTTTATCAATCATTTTTCTAATCTATTTTTGGTTCTCTTTCCGTGTTGTCTGTGTTAGAGATCTGTTTTTATTCTCTCTCTCTCTCTCTTCTTCACACTGATGCAACAGACTTTCTTCTTTTTCTTGTTATTTATATTTGTATAAATATCTTTTTTCTTCTTTTGTCGACACTTATGCTTGTTTTCTCTCTTATAAAATACTACTACTACTAATAATAATAACAACAAATAAAAACTTCAAAACAATATGAATACATTTTCTTTTGCACGTTCGAATTTATTCGATGCCGAAATTTTGTTGTCTATAGAAAACTACACAGAAAAGAAAAATGTTCTCACGAAGATATTTGTAAAACTGAATGCATTAATGGTGCAAGTTCATTAGTTTGATTTATTTTGTTAGCTAGTGTTTCTTTCGTTTCACGTCCTATTGATTGACATTTTAATATGGAAAATATTAATTGAGAACAAATAATCGAGCTTCGACATGTACCAAAACGTACATCTAAATAATTGATTAATAAGTTAACAAAGAGATTTTGAGATAAATAAATTTTCATCGGTTCAAACGAATGTGTTTCGTAAATATCTGCACCTTTTGAAAATAAAATAATTAACATAAGTAATTTCATAATTAAATGATCGCTCGAACATAATATTTGTACATCGCGAACTAATCGAATCGATGTTTCATAGATTTCATCTGAATAAGTTCGTAAAGCTTTAATATCATAACTACAATCATTTGATGTGTTCGGTTCATGAAAAATATCCGTACTTAAATCTGTACATAGACAAAGATGAAGATATAAACAAGCGACAACATTATGTTTAACGAGTAATAAACGATCGTCTTCATGCAGCAACTAGAATACAAAAAACAAAAATTCCGAGAAAATTATTTGAATTTTTTGTTTTTACATTAAATTCGGGTGTTAATTTAAAAAATGTGATTAATCGTAATGCACTAATTTGTGCCGGTTCATTAAGACATTCGATCGGATCGGAAAGATATCTCATACAAGGACTATCATAACCTTTAATCACTGATTTATTCAATCGAACGGCTTGACAGTAATGTTCTTCGATTTTTTTCAATAAAATTTGTTCAGAAGAATCGAGTGAATATTTGAAATCATTCGAATCTTCATCGGAATCTTCGTGTAAAATTTCTGTGGAATTTTCATAGGAATAATGATCTGGTTGAATGCTTGCTATCGATGTCAATTGAGATAAACTTTGTGACATGGCACGCAGTCGACGATTGTCTTCGATTTTCTGTTTTTTTGAGCGTTTCTCTTCTTCGGACATGATCCATTCTTTTCGTAGACCTTTGTCGAAACATTTCTTCAGTCGACAATATTTGCATCGCTTAAAAACAAACGAACACAATCAATTCTTTGATTTGATTTGATTTTGATTCAACAAACTTTTCGTGTTTCTAATGTTACTATACAATCATTTGTTCCCGATCGACATTTTAATTTATTCTAAATTTATAGAAAATCGAATATTCCTTCATGTTTTTTTCTTTGAATAAATTCATTTTTACAGAATTATCTAATGCATTTCGACGGAAGAATGCTTTACAGCTTTCACAGGTAATTTGATCAAAGTTGTAACCTAATTTTAAAACAAATACCTAACAATCGCATATGTTACTGAAAAAAAAGTACCCATAGCCGGAGCAAGGCAAACAACGCAGATAAGATCATGTCGGTCACGTTTTCGAAATGTTCCGTTTGAATACGAACGTTTTCGATGTTGTTGACGCATGGCTGTTGTGTTTATAGTTGGCACTCGATGATCGGTTTGCATCATTCGAAGCGAAAGCAAGAAAAAATAAGAAGAAATTTGAAAATACTAGAACAACAAAAAAAAACGTAAATAAAAATAAATAGAAAAAACATAAATACGAGGAAAAAAAATTCATAAACAATGAAGTACGTCGAGCAAGGTTATCGTTGACTGTAAATGTAAAATGTATTGACGAGTAAAAAAAGAAAAAAAGAAAAAGAACGAAGACGATAGAAGAGTACGTCGGGTTAACGTTGTGCAGCAAGAGAAAAGGAGAAAAAGAAAACAAAATCGAGGCGAAATTATCTATCGACACGTAGATAGATACATGTGTTTGTTTTATTCGATCTAGAAGGAAAATATAAAATCTAAATTTGTGAAAATACAAAAGAGTCAGTTGTTTTTTTTTTGGTGTTTAAATTTTATTTACATACCAACTGTGCAAATAACAAGAATACAAAAGAGAACAAGAGAAAAAAAAGAGAGAAATGTTTTTTGCTTTAAATTTATGTTTAGATGTTAAAAATAACAGATTTCATCAATGGAACAAGTTCATCAGCAACAACATCATTTTTCACGTAATTATATCGCGTATTAAATGCTTGTAAATGTGCATTCATTGAGCCAACAACAAGTTTAACGAATATATCAATCGATTTCAAATAACCATATTTATTTTCACAATATTTCCATAGTAACTCAATAAATTGATTTTGCAATTGAAATATTGCTTTTATATCATTGACAATAGGTTCACTTTCATTCGTGTACAGACAAGGCGCTGAACCTTTCGAAAGTAAAGTTATAATCAAGAGAATTTGTGCAATAGTACGATCGTGTTGAGTTGCGTTCAATAATTGACAAACACAACGTGTCGATTGTTCGTATTGATGTAAACTAAAACATCGAATAAGATCTTTACCCGAGAAAACACAATCATCGGTGCCTGGTTCATGATATGTATCCGCTATGGGATCGTAGACTAATACAGAACGAATGAATACCAATGAAAATGCATTGTATTTCACAAGAATTAATTTATCATGTTCATTGAGTGAAGATACTTCGGGTAGAAGTTTGAAGAACGTGATTAAACGTGTTGTCTGAAGATTTGTTGGCAAATTTATCATATCGGACGGCGCTTGAAGTACAGCTGTATGTGGATACGAGGGAATTTCAGGTGGCAAAGACGTTAAACGAACGGAATCAGTATAAGCTTGTTGAATGCGTTCGATTAATGCTAATTCATCTGCTGTTAGTGGTACAGGAATGTAAAATAATGAAAGTTCTAATTGATCATAATCGAGTGGTTCAAGTTTAAAATCCGATTGCATATCCTGAGAAGAAAATCAAGAATATTTCAAGTCAAACGATTGTTTAATAATAGAAATAGTTGTACTTGATCAGATTTGGGAGAATCAGGATAGAGCATTTGACGTAAACGCCGATTCTCTTCGATTTTTCGTTTCTTATTAGTTCGTTCTTCATCTGTTAAAATCCAGTCTGATCGCATGCCTTAATTTTAACAACAATAACAACAACAACAACAATAATAAATTTCGTTCTTTTTCCTTTAACAATCAAACCTTCGGCAAAACATTTCGTTAATCGACAGGCTTTGCATCGTTTTCTTGTTGAAATCGTAATCGTACATTGTCCATTACCGGATCGACATTGAAATTTCTTCTTTAAACAAAACCCAAAAGATACTCGCTAGTTTGGATTTATTCATTAATTGACTTACGTCATTTCTAAGTGCATTTCGTCGAAAGAAAGCTTTGCATGATTCACAGGTAATCGTATCGAAATTGTAACCATGTGCCGGTCCTTCGCATACGCTGCATATTAAACCTTCTGGCTTTTTTCGTGCATTTGTCATTTGATTAGAATTGATCATTGAGGATGATTCATTGTTGAGATTATGTTGACGTCGAATAACTCGTTTGCGATTGGCAACATTGTTTTCACTCATAACGTCGATGAGTAGAGAAAAGAAGAAGAAGAAAAACACGAGAATGCACAATTTTTTTACAAATTTCGATTGATGATGGAGGAAAAAAAGGACAAACTTTTTCTTTTTGAATAAACAACAATAAAAAAAACAGAATCTGTAGCGAACGAAAGAATACGATGAAAAAAGTGTTTATTTTTTAGTCTTCTTCCAGGTGAATAGAAATATAATGATTGGGTACGAGGAATTGATATGAGAGAAAAAGTACAGTGAAACTTTTGCAAAGCGTTTTTTTTTCAATAAATATAAATTTGGTAATCTATATTTGTTTATGCGTTTCTTGTTGTGCTGTGAAAGAAAATTTATTTAACAGAACGAGAAGAATGTTATTCTTACCCTCGCTATTTCTTTTAAAGATGTCAGCCAGTATGTACCATTGAAATCTACCAATTTGACGAAGAAAATGATTACAAACGAGAAAAGAAACAGAATGCATAAAAACAATCAACCTCTAAGAATACTAGAAAAGAAAGAGAAGAGCCTAGTAGTTAACCAATAACTAAGCGTGTTGCTGTTGTTGTTGTTGTTGTTCGGTGGATATAATGCATTTATTTATCATGTAGTATTAGGATTTTTTTGTTTGTTCAGGAAAAAAATATTCGACTTCCATAATCAATTATCTATACAATGTTTCCTCGCGTTTTATTTGTTGATCTCAAAAATAAATACTGATAAAAAAAATAAGAAAACAAAATTTTATTTGTCAACGAGAACGAATCAAAAATTAGTTTTATTTGCAATGAAACCAGCTCATTTTACTGTTTGACATTTTATTAATTACAAAGTTATTTTTCGACAAAAAAAACGAAATTACGGAGGTTCATCATTGATTTGTAGTACAGCTTGCATGAGTGGTGTCAATTGCGATGCATCGATATATTCGTGAACGAAACCTTTAAATTGTATTGATAAATTTTGAATCGAAAATAGTCGACTAGTTAATTGAGCGAATAGTTTTATTGTTCGTACATAACCGTAATGATGCAAACAATATTTGTACAATGTTTCGAGATAGAGATTTTGTGTATTAAAAACAAACGTTGGATTGTTCAATGATTGTTCATGAAGAATATCATAGCCGCAGAAAAGTTTCGAATATAAAATAATAACGAGAAGAAATTTAGCAATAACACGATTGCACTTGATAATGTTGATTAAACTCTTGATTGTTGCTGTTATTTTATCGTAGAATGGTTGTCCAAGAATACGAATCCAATCTCGACCTTGAAAAACTGGATCGTTCGTATGTTTTTCATGATATGTATCACTTGTTGGATCATAAATAAGAACAATATGTACGAATACAACAGCTAAGAGATTATGTTTAACAAGTGTTAAACGATCAGCACTATCCAATAGTTCGAATTCGGGTATGTTTTTTAAATAGGTTATTAAACGAATCGATGAGAGATATGTGGGAAGTTGAACTAGTTCGAGAGGAGATTCGATGTGTTGAATAGCTGGATAAGGCGGAACGCCAGTTACTTGATTGTGAACTGTCGATTGACTGTAAGCTGTTTGAATTCGATTGATTCGTGCCCAATCGGCTTCAGTCATATGAGAGAATGCATCATCGGTCGTTGTTCGTGATGACGTATTATGTTTTGGAGTGCTACTATCAACTGTTGACTAACAATGAAAAAGAAAATGAAATTGATTGATTGATTGATTGATGGAAAAATGAAATGTCAGTCGTACGCTGGTATGAGAATGTCGTTGTTGTTTTCGATTTCGACGATTTTCTTCGATTTTTGATTTTTTTCTTTTCTTTCTACATGAAATTGAAAAATAAAAATATCTTATTCGTCTCGACTTACTCTTCGTCGGTCAAGATCCATTCTTTTCTCATTCCTAAAAATGCAAGCAAAAAAAAAAACATCGAATCTTCTGAATACAAATAAAAAAAAACATACCCATTCGAAAACATTTGTCGATTCGACATCGTTTACAACGTTTTCGTGTTTCAACATTGATTTCACAATGGCCATTACCTCGACATTTAAGTCTGGTCTTAAAATAAAACAAAAATGAACTGTCAACTACGAAAATAGAATTCGAACTTTTCTAAAACTACCGGTCGAAATGCATTTCGACGAAAAAATGCTTTACATGATTCACAGGAAATCGCATCGAAATTATAGCCTAACAAAGAATCAATAGTTTTCGTTTTATTTAATAACGAAAAAGCAATTCAAATATTACCAAATGCATGATCACTGCATACGACACATTTTAATGACGGTTTTGGACGTTTGACGGTCGTAGCTGATTCGTGCGGAATATCACCATCGATTAAAACATTTGTCAAATCATTGTCATCAATCAATGACATGTTTTATTCTTTTCTAGAATAAATTCAATCTTCTCTTCTATAAAGAGTATCAATGAGTAAAAAAAGGAAAATGTTTAGCACATACATCCATTCAACAAATAGTAAAATCGTACACTGATGATGTCGCTCTAGTTCTTTAATAAATGTAGTTCGTGTTTCTTTGGCTGTAAAACTACTTGAGGTCTATATATAGAACAGATTTTTAATTAAAAGATAGATATTTTATTACGTTTTTCGTATTTACAATTTTGTTGTTTATTCCATCAAAGTCAAATTGATATTTTTTGAGAATGTAGCTTATATACCGATCGGTAGGTTTCAGAGAAACCAATATACAGGAATTTGATTCTTCAAAGAAAACGAAAAGATGTCACTGATATCAACGGTTTCTATAATTCATCGGTCATATTCCGATCGGTACCGAATTTCTTATCTGTTCATTTCGAAATATTTATAATTTTAAAACAATCGTGATTATTTATTTTAATTACACTCAATTAATATTTATTGGTTAATCAATTCATCGATTAGAAATAAAGTTTCAAAGAAGAAGAAGACTGATTGTCGAACGCATATTATAATAGCAAAAAAAAACGGGAATTCTCGAAGAATTTTTTTTTCTCGTCATTCTCTCATTTTTTTCCTTCTTCTTCTTTCGGTGCTGTTTGTTGAGCGTAGGTGTCCGATGGCAACAATGATGTTCTTCTCACCTAAACACTATTCGACATAGTCGATCTAACAAAAAAAAACTTTTTTTTTCTATTTCTATGTATTGATGACTAAATCCTTAACAACCCAAATAAAAGACATTTGATGTCAAACAAAAAACGAACTTTCAAATGGCTCAACTGATTTAACGAGAAAAACAAAGAATCTCGTTAAACAAATTTCATTAATCAGCTGTTCAAATATGATTTGATTCATTTTGCAGATTTTGTTGTCAAGTAGAACAATATGGACGACAATAATAACAATATATTCGACGTCCTTGGATCGGTTTGTTGTCTATGGAAAATAAATTTTCGTGATTTCGATGACTATTTTTAGCCGTCATCATCAACGTCACCTAAACCAACTGATACATCAACAGGAAATGATTTCTATCCAGAAGCAATATCACCCGGTGAAATTCAACGACAAAAACGACGAGTAAATAGTCGAATGAAAATCAAATCGAACTGATTTCGATTTCGATTAGGAACGAGCACTTCACGATCTTGGTTTTGTAAATCCCGGTCCGAAAAATCTTGTCAATGTTTGCAATGTTCCACCAAGACGTTTAAAATCTCGTCAACTATCAAATCAAGATACATCCTGGTAGAAAAAAAACAACAAATTGTCTGCAGCAAACTTAATCAATATTATTGCTTTTATAGTGCAACTAAACCTCTCTATGATAAATCTGGTCTTCTCATATCTGATCAAACCGATCGTTGTGATTGCAATCGTTTGAAATGTCAAGGTTGCTTTCTTCCTTGTTCAAACTGCCAATCGCCTAAATGCGGTCTCGAGTGTCGTACGTCAAAGATTTGATTTGTTGTTTTTACTTTCGCAATTTTTTGTTTGTCTTAGGCAATCTTCGAACGTATTCGTATGAATATCGTCTCTATGGTACGAATAAAGAAATCAGTCAGCAATAGACTCTATTTTTTACATATGTATTTGTATTTAAAAAAAAGTGCTTTTTGTTTTTTTAAACATCTATTTCTCTATGATATTAAATCGAACTCGTATTGAGTTTATTCTAGATTTAAAAAAAAAGACCAAAAGCCTCATATGCTCGTACGGAAAACGTCGAGTAAAAAGAAATTTCCAGGTGGTCTGTCGAATGTTATGCCTCTAGACAGTAGTTTAACATCGATCGAATGGCTTCCGAACATGCAAATCGGAGAAAATTCGTCGTCAGCATCAGGCAAATCGGCAGCACCTGTTCAACAACAACAACAACAACAACACATTCAGCAAGCATTACCTGTGACAGCACAAATTCAACATAAACTCGAAGCTGTTGAAGTCGAAATACCAACGAGTACAGTGAACGAAAGTATTCATATCAAGCCACCGTACAGTTATGTGACGTTAATACGTCAAGCTATTTTAAGCACAAAAATGCATCGAATGACTCTGAATGAGATTTATCAATGGATTGTTGAATCATATCCGTATTTTCGAACGGCACCACCGAAATGGAAGGTTGGCTAAGATCTACTGATTAAGAATCTATTTAAAACGTTTTTTTTTTCTTAAGAATTCAATTCGACACAATTTATCACTAAACAAATGTTTCAAACGACTTCAAAGAAGTACAAATGATCCGGGCAAAGTACAAATATTTTGTTGAATAATGTGATCAATATATCGAATTCTTTCGTTTATATTTAGGGTTCTTATTGGGCAGTTGATGAATCGCCTGATAATATCAATACGAATAATCAAATCAATGCACGCAAACGAAAAGTAGAATTTCTTCCTACGAAAAAAAAAACAGATCGTCGAATTGAATGAATTTCTTTAGTATGATGAAATTCAATCGTCACCGCATTTATATCCATCATCACCTGCAACATTACTTCAACATCCGCCTGGTTTTTGTACAAATAATAATCCAATGGTATGCGGAGATTTGAGCAGTATTGGTGGACAATCATCGTCAACTGATGAATCCGAATCAGCTGTGTCATTAAATGCCAATGTAGAAAACTCGAAATCTCAACAGATTTTTTCTCAATTTTATTTTCTTTTGAATAGCAACAATCGATTCAATGGGAGGATATAAATCTCGATTTAACAGCGTCATTTCGACGATTTCGCGAACAAGTTTTAGATGCTCCATCGACAACTTGGACATCGAATATGGATCCATCTGCATCAACAACGAATCTCAACTATTGGAATCATGATCTATTTCCCAATGGCGAAACGAACAGTTTTCTTGAAAGTGTTAAATTAGCATCAAGCGGAGAAATCAATTGGAATGACATCGATGTTAAACCTTATTGTGGTAAATAAATAATTGTTTGAGTTTGTTTGTTTGTTTTTTTTTATAAAAAACAATAAATTTAGAATTTTTGGATGGTTTTCGAACAAGTTCAACATTTCCACAACAAGATCGAGATAAATTACTCAATATTACATCATCATTGACATCATTTTTTGATTACACGGGTATAACTAATTTAGCACAATCGAAAATTGCAAGTAGGATTTCGAAATTAGTAACCAAAGACAATCATTCAAAATGAGGACTATTTTTCAGACGAATTAAATATGTCAAATCGACTACCTTCTGTATCAAATCGAACGTCAACTGGATCTATTGATAATGTAATGAAATTCCAAAACTAAATTCTTATTCTTTTATGCTTTTTCTTCTTCTTTTTCGTACAATTTCAGTCCACAACTCTTCCAATTGAAATTGACGAAGAAGTCGTATTCGATTGGGATTTGATAACTTAAAGATTTATTTGTACATAAACACATACGTATGTTGTTTATCCGTCCTGGATGCTCAAACAAATCTGACATGAAACACATTCCTTGATATTTTTGTTCAATCCGAATGCAATAATTTTCTCATATTTAATCGACAAAAAAAACAAAAAGACGCATTATTATCCCTCCAATTTAATCGCTGAGAATTTGATGTTTTATGTTTATAAACTTCTTTGTTGATTTTAGTTTCTCTCGCTCGTTTTCTTTTGTGTACAATAATTTGCCGGTGTGTGTGCTTTTATTCTAATCACATTGTATGTCTGTCTCATATTTTCACCATACATTTGTAGATTGTGTGGATTTTAATGAATAAATGACAAGAGAAGAAGAACATTTACTGTTTAGAATGCATCATCAACCGAATAGATTTTCGTTTTTTTTTATTTGTGAAAAATGTTTAAAGAATTACAGAGGAGAAAAAAGAATAAGATATAGAAGAGTAGATTGATTGTTCATGTTTGTTTTTTATTGTGATAATGCATTATTGAGCGATTGAAGATAAGTTTTCCAAAAACACGTTTTATCTCCACGTGTTGATTCGCTTTGTCCGTATAGTTTATCGACCTGTTCGATTGGTACACGAGAGCAGCTATTAGCACAATCGCACAATGGACCACAATGATGCGGTGCTTTTCTCTTGTGCTAGAATTTGAAAAAAAAAATCAACTAGAACAATCAATTGAAATTCTACTAATTCTTACTGGTATAACTGGAAATTCTTCGACACATGTATAACAAGCTTCGAGACATGCTAAATCTTCGACGAATTTCGATGACGGAACCGTAGCAATTGAATGTTGTTTTTGACCTTCGACATTATAAATTGCACTTGTGCGGGTGTCGATTAATTTACCCATTAGATTTCTTAGGAAACGCTGTTGGCGTTCATTGTATCGTGATATTTGATGACTTGGATATTCCGATTCAAGTTTGACAAAAGCCATATTCGAGTTGACGAGGAAAATAAGGAATAAACAGAAAATAGTAATCATCTCTAGAAATGAGATCTACTTCTAAAATAGAATGAAATGGATGCAAAACTTCACTGGAAAGAAAATATAATTCAAATGAACTTGTCTAATAGAAGATGGTTGTCATTTTATAGATTCTTTTTCTTAATTCTCGCTTTTTAAATGATGAATATATATTATTAAAGAAAATTAGAATGAGTCAATTAGTGATTCATCGAACTTTTCTCACAAAGCTAACAACTAGAAAAATATGTGACTCAACATGTTTTTCACACGAAATTAAACTATTTTATCAAGTCTTTCTATCTATCTATCTATCTGTGTGCGTCAGCATAGGAAATAATATTAAACAACTGAACACTATCAATTGAATGTATTCATTTAAAATGTTTTTGTCATCCTATTCAATTTGATGATGATTATAACTTAAAACAGAATATTAATTATGAATTCTATTGTTGAAAATAGACGATGAATTAGTAATGTCTGAACTATCTGTAGGCGTTTGGAATTTCATTATGTTACTTACAAAAGATGTTCAATGTCAATTATTGAAAAGACTTTTAGACAATCTATATTTAATATTGATGTTGCGTTCAATGAACGAAAGTTCGTATTTTTCTTTAGTCGATTCAAATCTGATAGACAGAGTTCGCTTTTTTGAAAATAAATCAGATTATTTATAGATAAAAAAAAGTAAAACAAACGATTTCAATGCAGCATTAAAAAAAAGAGATTATGATAGATTCTTTTTTTCTCAGTCGATATGTCGATAAAAAAAAGAATAAAGAAATGATTTTCTAGTCTAGATAACAATAATCATAGGAAAAAAACTTTTATATTTGGAGAAGTTTTTTTTTAAAATAATCTTAATTAATAAAAGCAAGAAAAAGATCAAAATAGCTCTTTTTTGAAAGACAATATGTTCGCGAACGAAATAAAAATGTGAAGCAGAAGAAATTGAAAAAAAAAACGTATTCGCAAATTTCTCTCTTCACTATATCTTAAAAACAAGTATCAGTTTTTTTTTCGTTTTTGTTTTTTTTTCTTATTGAGGAATAGCACAACATACGATTGTTACTCGACCAGTACCACCAGGAAATGGTCCTAGTTGAGCTTGGCCCGTTGAAGGATAACTGCCAGCTAAGTTATAACTGGAACCTTGTTGATAACTACCGTAAGATTGTTGTGGTGGAAATGCTCCGACTGATTGTTGTGGAATGGAACCATAAGATTGTTGAGGATAGACACTGTTGTATTGTGGTGGAGCGAAACTATTAAATCCACCGAAACTTTGTTGACCATAACTAGCAAGACCAGTTTGTCCAAATCCGCCAAAGCTTTGTTGGCCGTAACCGGCAAGACTAGGTTGACCGAATCCACCAAAGCTTGGTTGACCGAATCCACCAAAGCTTGGTTGACCGAATCCACCAAAACTTGGCTGACTGAAACCGCCAAAGCTTCCGAAAGAGGGGGCACCACCGTATCCGCCGAGTCCACTCATTTGTGGAAATCCTTGACTGAAACCTAATGTAAACAAAAATTCCGTATAGCTTCATAATTATTGATATATAATTTTCAAAAAAAAAACTAAAGTTACCTCCGTATGAAGGTAATCCACCGAATAGACCAGGTTGTTGTTGTTGAGGATATGCTACAAAATATAATCGATGCCATTATGTAAAGTTCGTCAACATCCTCACGAGAAGTTAATTCATCATTAATATTAATGAAACTGATGTTAAGCATGGTTAGTATAAATCATACGTAGATTCACTGAAATGTTCTAATTTCGCAATTACCATTTCTTTAGAAGCAATACTTAGAATGTATTATGTTAGTATTACGCATGATGTCACAAAATATTTACCCGATGGTAATTGAAGTGACATTGAACAACAATTGGAACCTAATTGGGGTGCAACTGGTGGTGGTGCGCATGGCATTGGCATTGGCGGTGGAGCACACGGCATTTGAGGAATTATTGGCATTGGAGGTGGAGCGCATGGCATGGGCATTGGCATTGGAGGTGGAGCGCATGGCATGGGCATTGGAGGTGGAGCACATGGCATGGGCATTGGCATTGGAGGTGGAGCGCACGGTATTTGCATTGGTGGTGGAGCACATGGCATTTGAGGAATTA